>WNGE01000557.1_pt1 | contig 73952 bp, 69 predicted proteins | sample 5400651 | NCBI WGS metagenome assembly WNGE01 (sample SAMN13153370, study PRJNA577476) | soil metagenome | isolation source: 60 cm soil or saprolite under grassland replicate 2 | place: USA:California | collected 2016-06-15 | reverse complement strand
GGGAAGCGGTCGTGTACCTGGAGGAGCGAGGGTTGCGGCTCGCCGGCCCGCAAGCACGCAACCAGCCCGGCGTGGCTGGGCGCCGCCGTCACCTGCGGCAACCGCTCTTCACACGCCGGGGTCACCAGCGGGCACCGGGGTGCGAACGGACAGGCGTCGACGTGGGCGCGTGGGTCTGGCGGCTCGCCAGGAAGGGACGGAAGCGGCCGGCCCCGGGGAGAGTCCGGTGACAGGCGCGTGGCCAACAGCCCGGCGGTGTAGGGGTGGTCCGGATGGTGCAGAAGCTCCGCCGTCGGCCCCACCTCGGCCACCCGGCCGCCGTAGAGGACCACCACCCGATCGGCGAGGCTGGCGGCGATCGCGAAGTCGTGGGTGACGAACAGCATCGACGAGCCGGTCTCGTCCCGCAGGTCGGACAGCAAGCGCAGGATCTCGGCCTGGACGGTGACGTCCAGGGCCGTGGTCGGCTCGTCGGCGACGATCAACGCCGGGGCGCCGGCCACGGCCATGGCGATCATCGCCCGCTGGCGTAAGCCGCCGGACAGCTCGTGCGGGTACTGGCGCGCACGCCGACGGGCCTCGGGCACGCGGGCGCGCTCGAGCGCTTCGATCGCCGCGGCGGTCGAGCCCGCCGCCTCCGCGACCTGGCGGCCGACCGTCATCGTCGGGTTGAGCGACGTCATTGGGTCTTGGAATACCGCGCCCGCGAACCGCTTGCGGGCGAGGCGGCGCTGCTCGTCCGGCGCCGTCGCCATGTCGGTGTCACCCAGGAAGGCGTGACCGCCGAGCTCGGCCGAGGGCGGGAGCAGGCCGAGCGCGGCCAGGCCGAGCACGGTCTTCCCCGCTCCGGACTCACCCACCAACCCGACGATCTCACTCGGGGCAACCTCGAGGGCCACCCCCCGCAGCGCCTGCACGCCACCCGGAAACGAGACCGCCAGGTCGCGAAGCGACAGGACCGCGGTCGTGGTGCGCTCGGCCCGCGGTCGAGCCGCGACCGTCGCCCCGACCCTCCGCCGGATCCTCACGTGGCCTGATCGAGTGCCGGCTGCGCCAGGCTGCCCAGGGCTGCCAGCACTTCCTCGCTGGTCCGGCGGGCTCCGTGCTGGAGGTACTCCATGGCGGAAAGGGAGGCGTCGTGGCGCTCGACGGTCGAGCCGAGGACACAGTCTTCGAGCACCCTGACGTGGTAGGCCCACTGGTGAGCGTCCGCGAAGGTGTAATGCACGCAGACGTCGGTCAACCCGCCGACCAGCAGCAGGGTTTGCACGTTGAGGCCCCGCAGCAGGATCTCGAGGTCGGTGCCGAAGAAGCACGAGTAGCGCCGTTTGGCGATGAAGTAGTCGCCCTCGCGTGGGCGGAGCTCCTCGACCAGCTCGGTGCCCGGGTCGCCCTCGAGGCAATGGATGCTCTCGTCGCCGTCCAGCTCCCGACCGAAGTCCACGAGGTCTCGGCGGTGGACCTCCTGGGTGAAGACGACCGGCACGCCAGCCGCCCGGCAGGCGTCGACCACTCGGACGACCCGCTCCACCTGCCCTGCGAAGCCCGGCATGAGCGGGATTCCCGCCTCCTCGAAGGACAGATACGCGCCTTGCTGCATGTCGATCACGATCAGGGCCGCTCGGCCCTCGATCAGCGCCGCCATGGTCTCTCCCTCGGAACGGAGCCCGTCCGTTGCGCCTTGTCTAGTTAGCGATGTTTATGGCGCCCTTGTCGCGCAGCGCGCCAGTGGCCAATACGGCGTAGTTTGCTTCCCCGTGTCATCCCCATGTCAAGGGAGGCGCGGTCAGTGGTACATCTCTCGCCTTCGTGATAACCGGGGCAAACCGGGTAGGCCGGGCCTTTTAGGGCGCGCGGTTGTCTAGATCTGGCGGGCGATGGTAGAACGCCGCGGTTGGCAGGCTCCGTCCTGGAGGTCCCTCAGCCAGGCCGGTGCCTGGTTGCGGCACTTCCTCCCCAGTCCCGGGCATTGCTCCGAGGAGGGCGCCATGCGCACCGTTTCGCCCCCCACCAACCCTGACGACCAGCTCCTTGGGCGGTTCGGCTACCGCCAGCAGTTCCGGCGGTCGCTGGGGCCCTTCGAGTCCTTCGGGATCGGGTTCTCGTTCATCTCGGTCACCATGGCGCTGTTCGTCACCTACGGGTTCCTGCTCAGCGTCGCCGGTCCCCGGGGCATCTGGGTCTGGCCGATCGCCCTTGCCGGCCAGACCCTGGTGTGCCTGGTCTGCGCCACCATGGCCGCCAAGATCCCGGTGGCGGGCGTTTCCTACCAGTGGGGCTCGCGGCTGGCCAACCCGACGGTGGGCTGGTGGCTGGGCTGGCTGGCGTTCATGACCCTGGTCATCCTGACCGTGTCGGTCGACTACGCCTTCGTGCAGCTCGCCTTCCAGCCGATGCTCGGCATCCAGTACACCCCGCTGGACGCCGCGGTGCAGACCTCCGTCGTGCTCGCCGTCCAGGCGGCGCTGATCATCGGGTCGACCGTCCTCACCACGCGGGTCAACAACGTGGCGGTGGTCTTCGAGGTGGTCGGCATGGTGGAGCTCGCCATCGTGCTGCTCTCCGCGGCATCCCTCGCCGGCCGCGGCGACTGGTCCAACCTCTGGTCGACCGGGATCGTGCCCGCCGCCGGCTGGTTCAAGTGGCTGGGGCCGTTCATGCTCGCCACCCTGCTCGGCTCCTTCACCCTGCTCGGCTTCGAGCACTCCGCCAACCTGGCCGAGGAGACGCACGAGCCGCGGCGGGTGGTGCCCAAGGCGATGATCCGGGCGCTGCTGGCAGCCGGCGTCGTCGGCATGATCTTCCTCATCGCGGTGTCCGTGGCCGTCGGTGACGTGGCCGCCACCACCGCCGACCCGGCGCCGGTCGCGTTCATCCTCAAGGACGTGCTGGGGTCGGGCATCGAAAAGATCTTCCTGTTCTTCATCTGCGTCTCGATGTTCTGCTGCGGGTTGATCACGATGACCACCAACACCCGGCTGGTGTGGGCGATGGCCCGTGACCGGCGCCTGCCCGGCCACCAGCTCCTGTCACGGGTGCCCAGGGCCACCGGCGGGCCGACCTGGGCAACGCTGTTCGCGGCGGTGGTGCCCGTGATCCCCCTGATCGCCGTCCGCAGCAACACCGGCGCCCTGGTCGACATGTTCACCGCCGGGACCCTGATGCCGGCCGTCACCTATACCGGGACGGTGCTCCTCTACGCCGCGGTCGCGCACCGGCTCCGGCCCGAGCCGGGCTACTTCCACCTGGGCCGCTGGCAGCGGCCAGTGGTCACCGGCGCCATGGTGTGGCTCGCCTACGAGCTCGTCATCCTGCTCGTGCCGGACAGGTTCCGCGCCGCCCAGCGATACGCGCTCGCCACGCTCGTGCTCGGGGTGATCGTGTTCGGCCTGATGTGGCTGCTGCAGCCCGACGCCATGCGGCGCCAAGAGGACCCCCTCGGGGAGTGGGCGCCCGAGGCGATGGACGAGCCGCTGACCGAACAAGAGCCAGAGCGGCTGCTGAGCTGACGCCGGCCGCTTGCAGGCCCTGCCAGCCACCTGCTGCCGCCGGGCCTTCCTGGGTTGTTGCGGTTCAGCCCTGCGGGGGGCGAGGTGTCCCGTCAGGCAGCAGTGGTTCGCACTCCGGGTAGAGGCCGCAGATCGAGAAGTCGCGGAATGCTCGCTGGATGATTTTCCCGTCGGGGCCGAGGTCGTGGGCGCCCTGCTGGAGTTCCAGGAGCTGCCCGTAGCTCAGCTCGAGCTCGATCTCGCCGGGGGCGAACGTGGTTCCTACCGGGTAGTCCTGGTAGGGGCCGCGCTGCTCGATATGGGTACCGAGCACGTGCACCACGATCTTGTCTCGTGCGAACGCCACCAGCCGATCAACGCTTTCGGCCATGATGTGATGATTGGGCAGGTTGATATAGATCCTGCCCGGATACATCATATCGCCGGTCAGTAGCAGGCCCGTCTGCCGGTCATAGACAGCGATGTGGGTCTCGTCATGACCGGGGACGGCCACCACGTCCAGCACCCGGTCGCCAAGGTCGTAGCGGCCAAGGTCTTGTGGCCAGTCGCCGATGCCGAACAACTCTTGCACGGCGGCCACATCGTTGGGAGGAATCAGGGTGGTGTTCGGCAGGCTGGCCAGCTGCTCATCTCCGGCGATGTGGTCGGGGTGGCCATGCAGGTGCGTGACCACCAGCGGGATCGACCGGCGATTGTGGGTGCGAAGCCAGTGCCGGAGCGTTCTGGCGACTGCCGTCTTGACGTCGCCGCCTTCGGCGCCGGTGTCGAACAGGATCGCCTTGTCGCGGCCGAACAAGAGGTAGAGGAAGGGCTTCTCCTCATGGTTGCAGGCGGTCTGACGGAGGATGGCCAGATCGGAGTTGTACCAGTGGAGCTGGAAGTCGGGCCGGCCGATGCACTTGCGGGTGGCCGCCCACCAGTGGTCCGGAATGGTACCGCCGCGGACCGGCAGCCTCTGGCCGTCGACGACGTCGGCAGCCTTAGTGGTGGCGGACTGGGCCGCGCCCAGCGAGGCACCCGTCAACCCAGCCACCAGGGCAAGGGTGAGCAACAGGAGCCAGGCGCGTCTTCCTGCCAGGCCACCAGGGCATCCACGACCGCGTCGAGTTGTGCGGCTGGGGCACCGGCTTCGCAGACGTTGTGCATGCTGGTCAGGGCGAAGCCGCGCTCGTAGAACAGCCTGGTGGCGGCCGCAACGATGCTCTCGTGGGTCTGGGACTTGGGGGTGGGCACCGGCGCAGCTTATCTTGCGGTGGCGCCGCGAACGACTCGAGCGTCATAGGGCGTTGCGATGCGCACAGGGCCGGCCACCAGGAATCTCCCTCGAGCGTGCGCGACCCTGCCGCCACCGTAGGCCCTGGGGGCAGAGTCCGATTGGGAGTATTCGGACACGCAAAACCGGACCAATGCCAACAGTCGTCGGTGACTGCCTGAATCAAACTATTTACGCCATCTTCCGTTCCCGCCGAATGCCTGGTCAGTGTGGGGTGAAAATCGGATGTGGCATTGCTTGGACAGACAGGCAGAAAGGTATATACGCGCGTGGGAGTCATCGACTGACAACAATGTCCGTACGCGCCGTCTGGGGAGGTTTCGGCTGCTCGTAGCGTGTTCCGGGCAAAAGCTCGCCAGGCGGCGGAAACAAACCGTTGCATGGGAAATGGGCAAGGGTTAAATTTCCGCGCGGTCCCCCGGCCCGCCATGCCTTCCCGTACCGCCACCGCGCAAGGCCCCGCTCCGCGTGTTGGGAGCGACCGGGGAACGGCCCGGTCGAGCGCCTCGGAGGACGGCAAATGTTCCAGAACGTGCAGATCCGCTCGAAGCTGATCGCCATCCTCGTGGGACCGCTGCTCGCCCTCACGATCCTCTCCTCCGTGGGCATCGGCACCAACCTTGCGCAGAGCGCCGAGGCGGACCGCGTCAACCGGCTGTCGCTGTTCGCCGGCAAGCTCAGCTCCCTGGTGAGCGAGCTCCAGCAGGAGCGCAGCCTCTCCAACGTCTACCTCGGCGCCCAGCGCCTCGACGGGCGCGACCAGCTGCTCGCCCAGCGGCCGTCCACCGACCGGGTGGTGGCCGACTACCGCGCCGCCGCCGCCGACCTGAAGCTCGCCACCGCCGGCGGCAGCAAGCGCGGGGTCGCCGAGCTCCAGCGGCTGATCGACTACGGCCTCCACGAGGTGGGCAAGCTGCCGCTGCAGCGACGGCTGGTCGACAACGGCAGGCTGCCGGTGGCGCTGGCGGCCGGGCCGACCGAGCCGACCGAGGCCGAGGTGCTGCAGAACACCGGGCTGCCCGGCGACCACGGGCCGATCAACACCGTCGACAAGGCCCTCGACCAGTACACCGACACCGTCGGCGACCTGCTCAACGTCAACGACGAGCTGGTCTACCAGGGCGCCGGTGACGACCGCGAGCTGCTGCGCGGGCTCGTGACCTTCGCCGCCCTCTCCCGCGCCAAGGAGTTCGCCGACGTCGAGCGCGGCCTGGTGGCCCGGGTGCTCGCCGGCGGGGGGCACCTGGCCTCCGGCGACCACGCCGAGCTGTCCGCGGTGGTCGGCGGGGAGCAGCTGTGGATCTCCCGCTTCGCCGCCAACGCCACCGCCGACCAGCGCGCCGAGTACGCCACCACCGTCACCGGCCCCGACGTGACCCAGGCCGACCAGCTGCGCCGCGTCGCCCTCGCCTCGGACCAGCGGCCTCGCATGGACATCGAAGGCCAGCAGTGGTGGCAGGCCACCAGCCGCAGGCTCGACCTGATGCGCCGCGTCGAGGTCGACCTCACCGGCGACGTCAGCGGCGTCAGCGCGGCCCTGAAGCACTCCGCCGACCGGCGCGCCCTGCTGTACAGCATCGCCCTGACGATCGTCCTCTGGCTCGCCGTCGGCCTCTCCCTGCTCACCGCCCGCTCCATGGTGGGCCCGCTGCGGCGGCTCAAGGACGCGGCCGAGAAGGTGGCCAGGCGCACCCTCCCCGGCGTGGTCGAGCGCCTGCAGCTCGGCGAGCGGGTCGACCTCGACGCCGAGGCGGCCGCCCCCATCGAGGTCTACGCCAAGGACGAGATCGGCCAGGTCGCGGAGGCCTTCAACGCCGTCCACCGGGTGGCGGTGCGGGTCGCCGGCGAGCAGGCGGCCCTGCGCAAGAGCGTCGGCGACATGTTCCTCAACCTCGCCAGGCGCAGCCAGGGCCTGGTCGACCGCCAGCTCGAGCTGATCGACGACCTGGAGCGCGGCGAGACCGACCCGGAGGCGCTCGAGAACCTGTTCCGCCTCGACCACCTGGCCACGCGCATGCGGCGCAACGCCGAGAACCTGATCGTGCTCTCCGGCTCCGATCCGGCCCGCCGCTGGAGCGACCCGGTGCCGCTGATCGACGTGGTCCGGGCCGCGGTCGCCGAGGTCGAGGACTACACCCGGGTCGAGCTGCTGCCGATCGAGCCGCTGGCGCTCGCCGGGCAGGCCGTCAGCGACGTGGTCCACCTGCTCGCCGAGCTGATCGAGAACGCCACCTCGTTCTCGCCGCCAGGCACCAAGGTGCAGGTCGCCGGCCAGCACGTGAGCAGCGGCTACGTGGTCGAGATCGAGGACCGCGGCCTCGGCATGACCGACCCGGAGCTGGTCGAGGCGAACGAGCGCCTGGCCAACCCGCCGACGATCGACTTCGCCCTCTCGCGCATGCTCGGCATCTTCGTGGTCGGCCGGCTCGCCACCCGCTACGGCGTCAAAGTCCAGCTGCGCCACTCCTGGTACGGCGGCGTCACCGCGCTGGTGCTGTTCCCGGAGAACCTGGTGGTGCGGCCGACCGGCGTGGCCGCGCCGCTGCTGCCGTCGCCCGAGGGCATGGTCGCCCCCGCCCAGCTCGGCTCGGACGGGATCTCCAGCCTCGGCGAGCTGCCGCCGCCACCGCTGCCACCCGTCGACCGCAGCCAGCTCGACTCCCTGCCGATCTTCGAGGCGGCCCGCTCGGACTGGTTCGAGATCGCGCCGGACGGCAGCCACCTGCCGCTGCGGCGCCACGCCACCCAGCTCGGGCCGCCGGTCGCCGACGAGCAGACGGCCCTGCCGCGCGGCAGCGAGCAGCCCGCACTCGACGGTCGGCCGGCCGCCTGGCCGGAGGCGAACCGGCCGGCCGCGCCCGACGCCGTCGAGGAGGAGAGCGACTTCGGGGAGCCCACCGGCACGCCGCCGCCAGGCCACGACATCGGCGCGGTCCGTGAGAGCCTCGCCGAGGCGCCGGTGACCAGGGCTGGCCTGCCGCGCCGCATCCCACGGGCCAACCTCGCTCCCGAGATGCTCTCCAACGGACCCCCGGCCGGCGAGTCGCCGTCACCGTCGGCCGGGGGGCGCACGCCCACCGAGGTGCGCAGCATGCTCGCCAGCTACCGTAGCGGCCTGGAACGCGGCCGCAGCGCCGCGGCGACCCGCCCCAGCCGCGGGGAGGAGCCCGAGGAGGCGGGTGACGGCACCCCATCGTCGTCCAGGAGCGACCATGACGCAGCTCAGTAGGGAAGCGCAGAACCTCAACTGGCTTGTCACCAACTTCGTGCGCAAGGTCCCCGGCGTGGCGCACGCGGTGGTGGTGTCGGCGGACGGCCTGCCGATCGCCGTCTCCGAGAAGCTCGACCGCACCCGTGCGGACCAGCTCGCCGCCGTCGCCTCCGGCCTGGCCAGCCTGACCCAGGGCGCGGCCAGGCACTTCGGGGGCGGCCGGGTCAACCAGACCATCGTCGAGATGGAGCGAGGGTTCCTGTTCGTCACGGCGGTCAGCGACGGTTCCTGCCTGGCCGTCCTGGCTTCCCTTGCATGCGATATTGGGCTGGTCGGCTACGAGATGGCGCTGCTGGTCTCGAGGACCGGAGACGTCCTCACCCCGACACTGCGCGCCGAGCTCCAGGCTTCCCTGCCGCGGTGAGCAAAGGGATGGGCCATGAGCACGGAAAACGGCAACGGCGTGGACCGGGGGAGGCGGAGGAACCCGGGCAGGCTGGTGCGACCGTACACGCTGACGGGCGGGCGCACCCGCCCGTCCAATGCGGACCTGGAGCTGGAGGCCCTGGTGTCGACCACCTCGCTGGGCGAGTCGGCCGACCTGTCGCACAGCTCCGAGCAGCAGTCGATCGCGCTGCTCTGCCGTGACGTGCTGAGCGTTGCCGAGGTCTCGGCACGGCTGGACCTTCCCCTCGGCGTTGCCCGCATCCTGGTCGCGGACATGGCCGACGAGGGCCTGGTGATCCTGCACCGTCCCGCCAGCCACGGCGACCGACCTGACCTCGCACTCCTCGAGAGGGTTCTGTATGGGCTCCGCACGATCTAGCCGTCCGTCAACCCGCGCCGTGCCCCGGCGGCCGGGGCCCCCGACGTCGAACGCGCCCACGCCGGTCAAGATCGTGATCGCCGGCGGCTTCGGGGTCGGCAAGACCACTTTCGTCGGGGCCGTCTCGGAGATCGTCCCGCTGACCACCGAGGCGCAGATGACCTCGGCCAGCGTGGGCGTCGACGAACACGTGCAGGGCAAGACCACCACCACCGTGGCGATGGACTTCGGCCGCATCACCCTGGACAGCGACCTGATCCTGTACCTGTTCGGCACCCCCGGGCAGGACCGCTTCTGGTTCATGTGGGACGACCTGGTGCGCGGGGCGATCGGCGCGGTGGTGCTGGTCGACACCCGCCGGCTGGCGGCCTGCTTCGCCGCCGTCGACTACTTCGAGCACCGCGACGTGCCCTTCATCGTCGCGATCAACTGCTTCGACGGCGAGCTGCGGCACGCGGTCGAGGACGTGCGCGAGGCGCTCGCGATCCGCCCCGACACACCGATCGTGCTGTGCGACGCGCGCGTGCGCGACTCCGCCAAGGCCACCCTGATCGAGCTGGTCGAGCTCGCCGTCGCCCAGGCGACCGCCAGCTTCGACCCTGCCCGCACCTAGCGACCCTGGCGGAGGGGCAGGGCGTCGCCCGAGGCGGGCGACTCACCCCTCAGGTGGTGCCACCTCACCGACCGCGGCGGGCGCGCAAGGCGACCACGCCGCCGAGCAGCGCAGCCAGTGCGGCGCTGCCGAGGGCCACCACGATCGCCGGCGGGAGCCCGCCCGAGCCTGAGCTTCCCGATCTGGCGGCCTGGTCGAGCGCGTTGCCGCCAGGCGGCGCGCCGGCGGCGCCGGCGGGGCGGTAGCGGAAGATCCACAGGCCGCTGCCCATCTCGCTGGCGAAGACCAGACCGTTGGCCGGGTAGACGCCCCAGACCAGCGGGAACGACCTCCCGCCGCCCGGCGCGCTCACCCCTTCGGGCGCGTTGCCGCTCGCCGGCGGCACGAAGTAGCCGACCTCGCGCGGGTGGGCGGGGTCGGCCAGGTCGACCACCCGGACCCCGTCCGAGTACCAGGAGGCGTACTCGAGCTCGCCGTCGATCACCGCGTTGTGCACCGAGTAGATGCCGTCGAGGCCGATGCGGCCGTCCGCGCCCGGCGCGGCGGCCTCGGTGGCGAAGCTCGACACCAGCTTCGGGTGCGCCAGGTCCCGCGTGTCCCAGATGCGCTGGTAGGTCCAGGTCTCGCCGGGGGTCTTCGGGTTCACGCCGAGGGTCTCGTCGTTCTGCACGAACAGCGTCTCGTCGCGGTTGAACCAGCCGGAGTGGGCTGCCTTGGCGCGGTCACCCGGCTTGTAGCTGCTGCGCCCGATCCACTTCGGCCTGGTCGGGTCGCTGATGTCGAGGAACTGCACGCCGGCCGCCCAGTAGGAGGCGAACAGCTTGGTGCCGTCCGCGAACGGCCAGGCGCTGTGGCAGAACACGTCCTCCCTCGCGCCGAGCTGGGCGCGCAGCTCGGCCGGCCCGTCGCGGCGCACGTCCCAGTCGGCCAGCTCGGCCGGGTGGCGCGGGTCGCTGATGTCGATCACGCGCAGGTCGCCCTTGGCGCCGTTGGACAGCGGGAAGGAGCCGGGCACGGCGGCGAGGGCCAGCAGGCGCCCGTCGGCACGGCGGGCGACGCCCAGCTCGTGGACGCCGCGGGCGACCCCCGTGGCCAGGCGGCCGAGCTCCTTGGGCACGGACGGGTCGCTGACGTCGTAGAGGGCGAGGCCGGCGAAGCTGGGCTCGTCGCGTGCGCAGGGCTGGATGCCGACCGCGGCCAGGTCGCCGGAGAAGGCGCGGGTGCGCACCGCGCCCACCCAGACGTCCTCGTCGTCGCTGCCCTTGAAGACGCCGAACTGGCCGAGCGGGCGCGGCTTCGCCGGGTCGCGCACGTCGACCGCCCAGACGCCGACCGGCGCGGTCCCGCACCGTGGCGAGCGGTAGCTGCCCAGGTAGGCGACGTCCTTGTGGACCCAGACGTCGCCGTACACGCCGTCGCCCGGGTCGGCGTGGCCGACCAGCTCGGTGTTGCTGGTCCGTGGCTGCTCCTGGGCGGCCCGGGCCGGCGTCGCGGCGGCCGCCAGCGCCGCCACCAGCAACAGCTTTACCCAAACGGTCGGTGGGCCTCCGCCGCTTCGTGCGCCGGCTTCCCTCGTCGCTCCTCCGTCGCTCCTCAGTCCAGCCAGCGCGCGGCTACGGCCCACCTCCCTACTGCCCAGCACTTGGCGCTCCTTCGTCGCTCCTCAGTCCAGCCAGCGCGCGGCGGCGGGCCGCCGCCCCTACCATGGTCGCAGGGTTGGCTGAGACGCGCGTAAGCGAGCTGCGGCTACGCGGCGGGGAAGGGCTCGCCGAGGGCGCGCGGCAGGGCGCCCTCGTAGGCGTCGCGAAGGCGCGCCAGCGGCAGGTCGAGCAGGCCGGGCACGACCAGGGCGTCGCCGCCGCTGCTGCCGAGGCGGCGCAGGGGCACGCCGGCCGCTGCCGCGGCGGCGCCGAGCGCCTGGCCGGCGTCCGGCTCAGCGGCCAGCAGCACCCGGGAGGGGGTCTCGGACACCAGGGCGGCCAGCGGGGGCAGGCCGGCCGCGCCGGCCACCGGCGGCAGCGCGACGGTGGCGCCGACGCCGGCGGCGAGCACCGCTTCGACCAGGGCGAGCGCCAGCCCGCCGTCGGAGCAGTCGTGGGCGCAGGCCAGCAGCCCGCCGGCGGCCAGCTCCACGAGCAGGCGCTGCAGGGCCGCCTCCGCCTCGAGGTCGAGGCCGGGCGGACGACCGAGCAGGCGGCCGGAGGCCAGCCGCTGCCACGCCGAGCCGCCGAGGTCCGCCCTGGTCTCGCCGAGCAGCCACACGTCCAGCCCGGCGCGCGGGAAGCCCGAAGGCACCGCCTTGGCCGCGTCGTCCAGCAGGCCGAGCACGCCGACCACCGGCGTCGGGTGCACGGGGCGACCGTCGGACTCGTTGTAGAAGCTGACGTTGCCGCCGGTCACCGGGACGCCGAGGGCACGGCAGGCCGCCCCGAGCCCGGCCACGGCGGCGGCGAAGTCGCCCATCACCTCGGGCCGTTCCGGGCTGGCGAAGTTGAGGCAGTTGGTGGTGGCCACCGGCCGCGCGCCGCTGCAGGCGACGTTGCGGGCCGCCTCGGCGACCGCCAGGGCCGCGCCGGCCACCGGGTCGAGCCGCGCGTAGCGGCCGTTGCCGTCGGTCGCCAGCGCCAGCGCCCGCCTGCTGCCCGGGAGGCGCACCACCGCCGCGTCCGAGCCGGGGCCTGCCACCGTGCCACGGCCAACGTAGCGGTCGTACTGCTCGTACACCCAACGCTTGGAGGCGCAGGTCGGGTCGGCGGCCAGGGCGAGCAGCGCCGCGGCCGGGTCGGCGTCGAGCGGCACCACGGCAGCGTCTTCGGGCGGGGCGGGCGGCACCAGCGGGCGCCGGTAGACCGGCCCCTCGTCGGCCAGGCTGCGGGCGGGTACCTCGGCGACCAGCTCGCCGCGGAAGCGCACGGTGAGCCGACCGCCCTCCTCGCCGGCAGGGACCATGCGGCCGATCACGCTGGCGGCGACGCCCCAGCGGTCGCAGACCGCCAGCACGCCGTCGAGCCGCTCGGGGTCGACCAGGGCGAGCATGCGCTCCTGGGACTCGGAGATCAGCACCTCCCATGCCTCCATGGAGGGCTCGCGCAGCGGCACGGCGTCGAGGTCGACCTCCATGCCCATGCCGGCGCGGGCCGCCACCTCGGCGGTGGCGCAGGAGATCCCGGCGGCCCCAAGGTCCTGCAGCCCGGCGAGCAGGCCGGCGTCCCCCAGCTCGAGGCACGCCTCGATCAGCAGCTTCTCCTGGAACGGGTCGCCGACCTGGACGTTGGGCCGCTTGGCCGCGTCGCCCTCGGCGAAGCCGGCGGAGGCGAGCACGCTGGCCCCGCCGATGCCGTCGCGGCCGGTGCGCGCGCCGAGCAGCACGGCCAGGTCGCCGGGGCGCTCGGCACGGCCGCGGAGCAGCCGTCCGGCCGGCGCCACCCCGACGGTGAGCGCGTTGACCAGCGGGTTGCCCGCGTAGCAGGGGTCGAAGGCGACCTCGCCGCCGACCGTGGCCACGCCGACGCAGTTGCCGTAGTGGCCGATGCCGGCGACCACGCCGTCGAGCAGGCGGCGCTGCAGCGGCTCGGCCAGCTCGCCGAAGCGCAGCGAGTTGAGGGTGGCGAGGGGCCGCGCGCCCATGGCGAGGATGTCGCGGATGATGCCGCCGACGCCGGTGGCCGCGCCCTGGAACGGCTCCACGAACGAAGGGTGGTTGTGCGACTCGATCTTGAACACGGCGGCGAGCCCGTCGCCCACGTCCACCACGCCGGCGTTCTCACCAGGTCCCTGCAGCACCAGCGGCCCGGAGGTCGGCAGGCCGCCGAGGTGGACCTTGGACGACTTGTAGGAGCAGTGCTCCGACCACATCACCGAGTACATGGCCAGCTCGGCGAGGCTCGGGTCGCGGCCGAGCACGGCCACGATGCGCTCGAGCTCCTCGTCGGTCAGGCCGAGCTGGCGGTGCAGGGTGCCAGCCGCCGCCTCGGTCACGGCGCGGCCCCGGCCGGAGCCGCCACGGCCGGCCGGGTGGCCATCACGGAGCCGAACAGGGCGCGGCCGCCGGTCGGTCCGAGCAGCGGGTCGACCGCGTGCTCCGGGTGGGGCATGAGCCCGACCACGTTGCCGGCGGGGTTGCGCACCCCGGCGATGTCGGCCAGGGAGCCGTTGGGGTTCTCACCGGGCGCGTAGGAGAAGACCACCTGCCCCTCGCCGGCCAGCCTGGCCGGGTCGGGATGGACGTAGCGGCCCTCGCCGTGCTTGACGGGGATGACCAGCTCCTGACCTGGCTGGCAAGCTCCGGTCCACGGCGTGGCGGTCGACTGCACGCGCAGGCGCACCGGGCGGCAGACGAAGCGCAGGCCCGCGTTGCGCAGCAGCGCCCCTGGCAGCAGCCCGGCCTCGCAGAGCACCTGGAAGCCGTTGCAGATGCCCAGCACCGGGCCGCCGGCGGCGGCGAAGCGCCGCACCGCGTCCATCACCGGCGAGAAGCGCGCGATCGCGCCGCAGCGCAGGTAGTCGCCGTAGGAGAAGCCGCCGGGGATGATCAGCGCGTCCACCGCCGGCGGATGGTCGTCGCCGTGCCAGAGGGCGAGCGCCTCGCCCCCAAGGTGCTCGACCGCGGCCCGGGCGTCGCGGTCGTCGCACGACCCCGGGAAGGTCACCACTCCGAATCGCACGCTGCCTCCGCCGCCGCCCTTCGGCGGCCCGCCCGGCCACGACGAACGGGTCCGCCGCCCGTGCTGGCCCGCTGCAGCGAGCCAACCCCGGGAGGCTATCAGAGGGATGAGTCAACCCACTCCCCCCGGATCAAATCGAGTCCGACCAGGGTGGCCAGGTGGTCATGGCCCAGCGCTGGTCGTCGAAGGGGCGGTCGCTGAGGCCGACGGCCGCCACGGGGACCTCGGGGTCGACCCAGAGGAAGCAGCCGCTCGCTCCGAAGTGGCCGAACGCGGCCTCGGAGCGGCGCTCGCCCATCCAGTGCGGCCGCTTGCGGTCGTGCAGCTCGAAGCCGAGGCCCCAGTCGAGCGGGTCGAAGCGGCCGACCCCTGGGAGCAGGCCGCCGATCCCGGGGAACTGCACGCTGGTCGCCTCGGCGAACAGCTCGGCGGTGACCACCGGCGCGCCGCTCGCGAGCAGGCAGCGGGCCAGGCGCACCAGGTCGGCCATGGTGCTGACGGCACCGGCGGCCGGGTCAGCGGCCACGCCGAGGCGGCTGCCGAGCCGGGTGTCGCCGAGCCCGAGCGGCCGCAGGAGGGCGTCGTCCAGCCAGGCGGCGAAGGTGAGGCCAACGGCCTCCTCGACCGCCTCGGCGAGCAGGCGGAAGCCGAGGTTGGAGTAGACGCGGCGGGTGCCCTGCTGGCGCCGGCGGCCTGCCTGGTGCGGCAGCCCGGAGGCGTGGGCGAGCAGGTGGCGGGGGGTGGTGGGGGTGTCGTCGCCGGCCGGCGCCCAGCGGCCCAGCGGGACCCGCTGGTCCAGGTCGAGGTGGCCGGCGTCGACCGCGGCCAGCGCGGCCATGGTGGTGAGCAGCTTGGTGACCGAGGCGAGGGCGAACTGGTCGTGCTCGCCGCTGCCCGGCCGCCAGGCCGTCTCCACGCGGTCGGGGAGGACCACCGCGGCGCCCCCGCGCTCGACCGGCCAGTCGAGCTCGGCGGCGCTCACCGGTAGCCCGCCGCCCGCAGCGCAGCCAGGGCTGCTGGCTCGCCGGCGGCCAGCAGCTCGGCGGCCGCCAGGCAGCTGCGGTTGGGACCGAGCCCCGCCTGGTCGGCGAAGAGCCGCTGGCAGGCGTCGGCCTGGGCGCGGACCGCTGCCAGCTCGCCGGCGGCGTCCGTCGGGCCGCCGGCGGCCACCAGGGCGCCCTCGTGGACCAGCAGGGCCGCGACGCGCTCCGCCGGGCCCCCGGAGAACTTGCCGTTGACCAGCACCGTCGGGCCGTCAGGTGCGAACCGGGTGGTCGACTCGTTGCCGCTCGCACGGAACTCGGCGAACACCACGGTGGCCCGCTCGCGGTCGAGGGCGTGGCGCGCCCGGTCGATCGGCGCGGTGGTGCGCAGCCCGCAGACGCGGTCGGCCGCCGCCGCCAGCAGGTCGACCTCGCCGGGCGTGCCGACCAGGGTGAGGCCGGCGAGGCGGGGGCAGTCCGGGTGGCGGCGGGTCACGCGGGCGCGGTTGGCCTCCTCGAGGGCTGGCACGCGCACCTCGCCGACGTCGTGGGAGTACTGCCCGCTCGGCGGCGAGCGGTCGGCGCCGAGCGGCACCGCGTGGCGGTTCGCGCTCACCAGCGAGACCGCGACGGTCACCATCAGGGCGCTGGTCGCGGCCAGCACCAGCCACAGCCACCAGGGCAGGCGCGGCCAGGGACGCGCCTTGATGGCGGCGGCCTCCACCGCCGTCAGCGGGCGTGGCTGGGATGCTGGCACCGTTGCGTCCCTCAGGGAAGGACGCGGACGGTGAACTCCTCGATCACCGGGTTGGCAAGCAGCGCCTCGGCCATGCGGTGCGCCGCCGTCTCCGCGTCGCCCTCCTGGACGGTGAGCTCGACGTGCTTGCCGACGCGCACGTCGGAGACGCCGCCGAAGCCGAGCGCCGGCAGGGCACGCTCAACCGCCTGGCCCTGTGGGTCGAGGATCTCCCGCTTGAGCATGACGTCCACCGCCACCCGAGGCACCCTGCCCCCTTCCGGTCCGGCCGCCGGCCGCGGGCTCCCCCGGCCGACCAGCGCACTGCCACGCGGTGCCGGCTCGCCGCGGCAAGCCGGCACCGCAGGCTACACCGGGAGGCCGGGCGCCAGCTTGCCGTGACGAGCCGGCACTACGCCTCGCTGGCTTGGCCGGCCGGGTGCGGCTGGGGACCGGAGCGCTCGCGCTCGAGGAAGACCTCCTCCCGGTGGACCTCGACCGAGCGCGGCGCCCGGATGCCCAGGCGTACCTGGTCACCCCGGACTTCCAGGACGGTGACGACGACGTCGCGCCCGATCATGATGCGCTGGTTGGCACGGCGCGTGAGGACGAGCACGAGCGCTCCTTCGTGTCGGTCGGCCGCGCGTCGGTGGGCGCGCGTCTGGTGGCCGGCGGGGCCGCCCGGGGGAGGCGTCGGCGATTGTACCGTTCGAGAGAATAACGCTCTTCGATCGCTACGGGCCTGTTGAGGCTGAGAAGGAGCACCTTCGGCAAGCCTCAGCTGAGTAGGCCGAGGGCGACGGCGCGGACGAGCGCCTCGTTGCGGTCGCCGGCGCCGAGCTTCTCGTAGATGTGGGCCAGGTGGGTCTTGACGGTCGCCGGGCTGACGTGCAACGCGGCCGCGATCGCCGCGTTGGAGCGCCCCTCTGCCAGCCGCGCCAGCACCTCGCGCTCCTTGGCGGTCAGCAGGCCGCCGCCGACCTGCGCACCGCCCTCGCCGTCGACGGCGCCGACCAGCGCGGGCACCAGGCTGGGGGCAAGCACCCGCTCACCGGCCGCCAGCCGCTGCAGGGCGTCCGCCAGCTCCTCGGCCCCGACCGAGCGCTGCAGCAGGGCGTCGGCGCCGGCACCGAGCAGCCGCCCGACCTCGGCCCGGTCCGTCTGCCCCACCAGCGCTACCACTATAGGTGGCGGCCGTCGTTGCTTGACGCGGTGGATCAGCTCACTCGGAGTGAGGTCGGTGACGGTACCCACAATGAGGAGGTCGGCATCGGCCTCGGCGACGGCCCTGAGCGCGTCGCGAGCCAGGGCGGTGCCGTCGACGCGCCTGCCCAGCCCCTCCATGACGGCCCGCAGGCCCAGCCTTACCAGTGGCCATTCGTCGACCACGACGGCTTGGCGCCATTGCTGAGAGCGGTTCACGAGTGAGTTGTCGACTCCTCGCGGCCGTCCTTGAGGCGCAGGTCAGCGCGGACGACTAGTCACTTGAAGGTGGTCATCGTGGTCCTGCTCGGCCACCCAGAGCGGTTGAGGTTCACCCGCCCAGCCGATCTAGTAATCACTCAGAGTGGTCGACATCTGGACCATGAACACTCTGCGCGCCCCGGTCCAGGCCAGCCAGCGAGCGGTCGAAGAGCAGCTCGTACGCGACCACCTCCCCCTCGTCCAGTACGCCGTCGCCGAGGTCATCGGCCGGGTCCCCAGGCACGTCAGCCGGGACGACCTGGAGTCGGCCGCGCTGCTCGGGCTCGCCCAGGCCGCCCGCACCTTCGACCCGGCCCGGGGCATCGCCTTTGAGCACCACGCCACCAACCGCGTGCGTGGCGCCCTGCTCGACGAGCTGCGCGGGGCCGACTGGGCCAGCCGCTCGGTGCGCGCCCGTGGCCGCCAGCTGCAGCAGGCGACCGACGAGCTCACCATCCGTCTCCGCCGCGCACCGAGCAAGGCCGAGGTGGCCGCCGAGCTCGGCGTCGAGCCCGGCGTGGTGCGCAAGCTGGAGGAGGACGTGCACCGTGCCACGGTGCTCAACTACGACTCGATCGTGACCGACGGCGAGATCGAGGACCTGCTCCCGGCCGCGGGCGAGACCCCCGACCAGGTGCTGGTCAAGCGCGAGCGGCTCTCCTACCTGGTCGACGCGATCACCGCCCTGCCCGAGAGGCTGCGCACGGTGGTCACCGGCTGCTTCTTCGAGGAACGGCCGATGCAGGAGATCGCCACCGAGCTCGGCGTCACCGAGTCGCGCGTCTCCCAGCTGCGCTCCGAGGCCCTGGTCCTGCTGAGGGACGGGCTGAACGCGCACCTCGACCCGGACGTGCTGCCGGCCGAGAGCCGTCCAGGTGGCCGCGTGGCGCGCCGCAAGGCCGCCTACTACGCCGCCATCGGCGCCGCCTCCGACTACCGGGCGCGGCTGGACTCCGAGGCGCGGCGGCCCAAGGCCGCGCCGCGGGCGCGCCACGCTGGTCTGCTGAACGGAGCCAGCGCCGCGCCGGCCCTGGTGGCCACGGGGGCCTGAGCGCCATGAATGTTCGGCCGGATCATCTGGTACGCGTCCATACCCAATCGGCCCGTTCGCATCGAGTGGCTCGGAACAGGCGAGAACCGGCACCCGATCAGAGACGAAACAATCTAGACTTCGGTAGCCGGCGCGGATCCCCGCTCCCCCGGCGGCCGGCATGGGAACTAGTAGCTGATCTGTAACATTTCACTACGTCTATGTAGTTTTGGCGTCTCTTCAGACGAAGTACGAGATATGCTCCGCTCGCTCGGTGAGGACAGGGTCTCAGAGGGTGATCGCGAATGACGGACCCGATGCTCGTTCGGCGGTTGGCACTCGACCTCCGGAATCTCTCGAACAAGACGCTCTCGCTCCGGGGCGCCGTCGAGGACTACCGCCACGAGCTGGTCCGCAGCGAGGACGACTGCGTCACCGACAGCCAGGAGCTGCTCGCCCTCCAGCGCCAGGTGCAGGAACTTTGGGAGGCCATGGACCGGACCGAGGCGAGCCTGCGCCGCGCCTCGCGGGAGATCTCCCCCCTGCTCTGGCTCGAGTAGCCGGGCCGCCCCGCTGGGGAGCGCGGCACCGATACAGGACCAGCTCCCTAGAGATCGTCGCGTTCGCGGATCCTGCTGCTGTCGCGCAGCTCCATGTAGGGCTCGGCGTCGGCCGGGTGGCCGCCGGCGATCGCGCGGCGCCGCTCCAGCTCGGCGTTGAGCTCCGCGCCGAGCAGGATGGCCGTGTTGGACAGCCACAGCCAGACCAGGAAGACGATCACCCCGGCGAGGCTGCCGTAGGTCTTGTTGTAGGAGCCGAAGTTCGCGACGTAGAGCGCGAAGCCGATCGAGACGGCCACCCAGACCACCACCGCCAGGGTCCCGCCGGGGGTGACCCAGCGGAACCCCTGCCTGGCGTTCGGAGACGCCCAGTACAGCAGCGCGAACAGGAAGCTCACCACCACCAGCAGCACAGGCCACTTGAGCAGGTCCCAGGCGGTGACGGCCGCGGAGCCGATGCCGAGGACGCGGCCGACACGGTCGGCCAGCCCACCGGTGACCACCACCGCGACCGCGGAGGCGGCGAGCAGGACCATGACGACCACGGTCACGCCGAGGCGGATCGGCACCGTCTTCCAGATCGGCCGGCCCTCGGGGACGTCGTAGATGGCGTTGCAGGCACGCATGAACGCGGCCACGTAGCTCGAGGCCGACCAGAGCGCGGCGGCGAGCCCGACCAGGGCGACCACCCCGGCGGAGCCCTGGCTCCGCTGCAGGTTCTCGATGGCGCTGCGCAGGATGCCGCTGACCGAGCCGGGCGCGACCTGCCCCAGGTTGTCCAGCAGCCCCTGGATGGTGGGCCGCCCGGCGAGGCCGAGCAGCGCGACCAGGACCAGCAGCGCCGGGAAGATCGAGAGCACGCCGTAGTAGGTGAGCGCCGCGGCCCAGTCGCTCAGGTTGTCGATCCGGAACTCTGTGACGGTGCCCTTCAGCGCCGCCCACCACGAGCCTCCGGACAGTTGCGTCGGCCGCTCCGCCGCGCGCCCGCGGCGGCCGCGCAGCCGCCGTTCGGGTTCGGGTCCGCCTCCCGACCTGGCCATCGCCAGCACCTCCTCACGCGCTGTCGCGTGGCTCACTCGCCGGGCCAGCGGCCCGTCAGCCGGCGCACGCCCACCGCGCCACCACGGTCGACGGCCGCCTTCACCAGCCCGAAGATCGCCCCTTCGAGGGCGGCCGCCGCCAGCACCTCTCCCCAGCCGTACTCGCCGGAGGTCGCTTCGGGAGCCTCCGGTTCCCCGCTGACGAGCTTCCAGATCTGCTTGAACGCCAAGCCGGCGACCAGCCCGCCCGCGAGGCTCGCCGCCAGGCTCAGCGGCTTGTAGAGCAGCCTGCTCATCAGCGCCTCCTCCCGTTGCGCCGCCAGGCGACCAGCGCCACGGCCACCACGCCGAGCACGACCACGCCGGCCAACGGCCGCGCCGGCCGGACCCGTACGGCGCCGCCGGCCGCAGCCGCCTTGTGCCTGGCCCGCGAGGTCATCGCGCCCAGCTTCTCCCTGGCGCGGGCGCGCACGTCCGCCTTGGCCGCCAGGGCCGCGATGGTCTCGCCGAGCTCCGCACGGGTCCGTTCGATCTCCACCCGCAGCGCCTCCGGGTCGCCCGTGACGGCAGCCGCCGCCGTCCCGCCGTCCCGCGTCCTCCCGCTCATCGGCCTGCCCTCCTGGTGATCACGTCGACGTCGGCCTTGATGCCGGCAAGGGCCTGCTCGGGCAGCGGCGGAGTGGCCCGCCGGACCTGCCCGCGGCCGACCAGCGCGAGCACACCGCCGAGGGCGAGCAGCACCAGCGCCACGACCAGGGCGGCCAGCCAGGCCGGCATGGCCGTCGCCAGCAGCAGGATCGCCGCGGCCACCAGCGCCGCGAGCCCGTAGAGGGCGACCAGCCCGGCAGCACCGAGCAGGCCGGCCCCAAGCCCGGTCCGCCTGCCCTTCTCCGCCAGCTCCAGCCTGGCGAGCTGCAGCTCCTGCCGCAGCAACCGGGAGATCTGGTCGGCGAGCCGCTGCAGCAGCTCGACGGTCGACCGGGAACCCTGCGCGGTCCGCTCGCTCATGTTCCTCACCTCACTTGCGCACGAGCCTTGGGGCTACCCGATCCGTCCGAGCCGTAACGAGCTGGCCGAACCGACCGAACCGAGGCGAGGCGAGGGTGCCACACTTGGCCCTGTCCCGAAGAGGGCAACCCGAAGCATCGAGAGGAGAACCGACACGTGGACGCGACCGTGCTCGTCACCGGCGGCCGTGGCGGCCTCGGGCCCGCGGTGACCGAGGCGTTCCTGGCCGACGGCTGGCGGGTGGTGACGCCGCTGCGGCGGCCGGAGCCCACCCCCGCCGCTCCCGGGCCCGACGGGCGGCTCGAGGTGGTCGAGGCCGACCTGAGCGACCCGGCGGCGGTCGAGCGCGCGGCCGCGCACGCCGCCGCCGACGCCGCCGCGCCGCTGCGGGCCGTGGTCAACCTCGCCGGCGGCTACGCCGCCGGGACGCCGCTGCACGAGACGCCGCCGGAGGAGTTCGAGCGCCTGCTGGCGCTGAACCTGCGCCCGACCTTCCTGGTCACCCGCGCCGCCCTGCCGCACCTGCTGAGCGCCGGCGGCGGCGCGGTCGTCTGCGTCTCGGCCCGCACCGCGCTGCAGCCGTTCGCCGGCGCCGTCCCCTACGCCACCGCCAAGGCCGCCGTGCTCGCCTTCTCCCAGGCCGTCGCGGTCGAGTACAAGGCAAAGGGCGTGCGCTGCAACGCCATCCTGCCGAGCGTGATCGACACCCCCGCCAACCGGGCCGCGCAGCCCGGCGCCGACCACGCCAGGTGGGTTCCGCCCGTGCAGGTCGCCGCCGTGATCCGCTTCCTCGCCGGCGCGGAGTCGGCCCCGACCAGCGGCGCGGCCGTCCCGGTGTACGGCCGGGCCTGAGCGCGGCGGCGCCGCCGCGGCGCTGCCAGGCGCCGCCAGCGTTCAAGGTCGGCGGCCTGGCTGGCGAAGACCCTTGCAGGCGCCCGGCGTGCCGGGTGGCCGCCGGGCCGGATGGCGGCCCGGCCGGGACCGGAGGCGACGCCTGCAATGGACGACCTCGAGGACGTCATCCGCGAGTTCCTGGTCGAGAGCTACGAGAACCTCGACCGGCTCGCCCAGGACCTGATCGTGCTGGAGGCCGACCCCGCCTCGCGACAGACGCTGGCCAGCGTCTTCCGCACCATCCACACGATCAAGGGCACCTGCGGCTTCCTCGGCTTCTCGCGCCTCGAGGCGGTCACCCACAGCGGCGAGAACCTGCTCTCGCGCCTGCGCGACGGGCGCCTCGCGCTGACCCCTGAGATCGTCTCGGGCCTACTGGCCCTGGTGGACGCGGTGCGGGGGATCCTGGCCCACATCGAGTCGACCAACCTCGAGGGCGAGGGCGACTATAGCGGCCTGATCGCCACGCTCGACCGCCTGCAGGACCCCACGGCCGCACCCGGGAGCCCCGCCGCGCCGAGCCGCACGGCGGCGAACCCGGGCGCGCTGGGACCCGAGGCGGCGGCCACCTGGACCGCGGCACCCGCCGACGGGGCAGCCCAGGGGTCCGCCGACCGGACCACCCCCACCGCCGCGGCGCCCCCGGCGCCCGCCCCCCAGCCCCCGCAGCCTGTGACCATGGCCTCCGGCGAGCCCGCTGCGGCCGGCCCAACCCCGGCTCCTGGCCCGCCGGTCGCCCCTGGCGACGACGCCGCGCCCGCAGGCCTCGGGAACCCCGGTGGCCCCCAGGACGCGGGCGCCCAGCCGCACGCCGACGCCGACGCGGCGCGGGAGGAGGCCGGCGACGGTGCGCGGCACCAGGAGCCCCGCGCGGGCGCGGTGTCCGAGTCCACCGTCCGGGTCGACGTCGTCGTGCTCGACCGGCTCATGAACCTGGTCGGCGAGCTGGTCCTTGCCCGCAACCGCCTGGCCCGAATAGCCGGCGCCGATCGGGACAAGGACCTGGCGGCACTCGCCCAGCGGCTCAGCCTGATCACCTCGGAGCTGCAGGACGGCGTGATGAAGACCCGCATGCAGCCGATCGGCAACCTCTTCGGCAAGCTGCCGAGGGTCGTCCGCGACCTGGCGCTGGTGCTCGGCAAGCAGGCTCGCATCGAGCTGAGCGGCGCGAACACCGAGCTGGACCGCACCATCCTCGAGGCGATCAAGGACCCGCTCACCCACCTGGTGCGCAACGCCGTCGACCACGGCGTCGAGGCCCCGGCCGTCCGCCTCGCCGCCGGCAAGCCGGCCGAGGGCCACATCGACCTGCGCGCCTTCTACGAGGGCGGCCAGGTCCGCATCGAGATCGCCGACGACGGCGGCGGCATCGACCTCGAGCGGGTGCGGCGGCGGGCCGCCGACCACGGCCTGGTCACCCCCGACGAGGCCCACCGGATGAGCGACCGGGAAGCGCTCGACCTGGTGTTCGTCGCCGGGTTCTCCACCGCGGAGGCGGTCACCAGCCTGTCGGGCCGGGGTGTCGGCATGGACGTGGTCCGCACCAACGTGGAACGCATCGGCGGCACCGTCGAGGTCGACAGCCGCCAGGGTGCCGGCACGACCTTCCTGGTGAAGCTCCCGCTCACCCTGGCGATCGTGCCCGCGCTGGTGGTGACGTGCGCGGGCCAGTGCTTCGCCATCCCACGGGCCAACCTGGTCGAGCTGGTCCGCCTCGAAGGCCAGGGGGCCGGCGTCGAGCTGGTCCACGACCAGCCGGTGTACCGGCTGCGCGGGCGCCTGCTGCCGCTCATCCGGCTGCGCCAGGAGCTGGAACTGGCCGACGCGGCCGCGGACTCCGACGGCGCGATCGTCGTGCTGCAGGCCGGTGAGCAGCGCTTCGGCCTGGTGGTGGCGCACGTCGACGACAGCGAGGAGATCGTGGTCAAGCCGCTCGCCGGCGCGGTCAAGCGGGTCGGCCTGTACGCCGGGGCGACCATCATGGGTGACGGCGCGGTGGCGCTGATCCTCGACGTGCCGGCGCTGGCACGGCGCTCGGGGGTGAGCGCCGACGCTGGCGGGCGGACGCTGGTCGAGGCGGCCGGCGACGCGGCGGCGGACAGCGACGTCCTGGAGCGGCTGCTGGTGGTCACCGCCACGGGGGGCGTCCGCCTGGCGCTGCCGTTGACCCTGGTCGACCGCCTGGAGGAGTTCCCGCGGGGGGCGCTGGAGCTCAGCGGGGACGGTGAGGTGGTGCAGTACGAGGGCCGCATCATGCCCCTGGCGCGCATCCCGGGAGGCAAGGGCTCCAGCTCCGCGGGGGCCGTGGTCTCGGTCGTGGTCACCAGTCACAGTGGCCGTCAGACCGGGCTGATGGTCGAGCGCATCGTCGACGTGGTCGAGCAGCCGTCGGGCCCCGTCGAGCCGTCCAGCCGCTCCTGGTCGGCCGGCTGCACCGTGCTCGGCGGCCAGGTGACCGAGCTGCTCGACCTGGACGCGCTGTTCGGCCGGCCAAGGCGTGAGGCGGCGCCGCGGCCGGTGCGCGCTCCCGAGCCGGCGGAGGTGTGAGGTGGCGACCGTATGGCTGTGCACCTTCAAGGCCGGCGACCGGTGGCTCGGCATCGAGGTGGCCCGCGTCCAGGAGATCCTCCGCGCCCGTCCAGTGACCCCGGTGCCGCTGGCCCCAGCGGTGGTCGCCGGCCTGGTCAACCTGCGCGGCCAGATCGTCACCGCGGTCGACCTGCGGCGGCGCCTCGAGCTCGCCGAGCAGGAGCAGGAGCGCGACCCGGCCCAGGTGGTGGTGCACGGCGCCGAAGGCGCCGTCAGCCTGCTGGTGGACGAGGTCGGGGACGTGCTCGAGGTGGCGGAGGATGACTTCGAGCCGCCCCCGCCGACCCTGACCGGCGCCGCCCGCGAGCTGATCGTCGGCGCCTGGAAGCTGCCCGACCGTCTCCTGCTCGCCCTCGACGTCGACGCGGCGGTGACCACGTGACCTCCACCCCAACGACCGGGACGTCGCGACGCCATGGCATCGCCGTCAAGCTGGTGGGCGGCTTCCTGCTCCTGACCGCGGTCACTGTTGCCGTCGGGATCTACGGGCTGTCCCGTCTCGGGGTGATCCAGGGGCGGGCCGCGGAGCTGGTCGGCCATGACCTGCCCCGGGTCGAGCGTGCCGACCAGGCGCGCAGCCGCGTGCTCGAGGCGCACGCCGCGCTGCGCAACCTCCTCGACGGGTCCGGGGCCGAACGGGCACGGCTCGAAGCGCGTGTCGACGCCGCCGGAGGGAGCGTCGACCAGGCATTGCGCGGCCTCCGCACCGAGGCGATGAGCGACCAGGAGGTCGCCGCCCTGCAGGAGGTGGAGCAGGCATGGGCCTCGTACACCGACGCCCTGGGACAGGTCAGGAGCGCGCGGGCCTCGGACCGGCGCGCGACCACGGCGGCCGCCAGGCGGGCGGAGGGCGCCGCCGACCAGACGATCGTGGCCATCGGCCGCCTGGACGACCTGGCCATCGGGGAGATGCGCCAGGACGGCGCCGCGGCCGCGAAGACCTACCGCAACTCGCGCAACGCCACCGCCCTGCTGCTGGTCGCGGCGGTGGCGCTGGCGGTGTGCTTGGCGCTGTGGCTGGTCCGCGCCCTGACCCGGCCGCTGCAACGCGCTCAGGACCTGCTGCGGAGGGTGGCGGGCGGCGACCTCTCCCAGCACGTCGAGGTCGGCTCCCGCGACGAGGTGGGGCGCATGACGGCCGCCCTCAACCAGACGGTCGAGCGCATGCGTGGCGCGATCGGCACCATCACCGAGAGCTCCCGCGGCCTGGCCGGCGCGGCCGAGCGCATGCGGCTGGTGAGCCAGCAGGTGAGCGCGACCGCCGAGGAGACCTCGGCCCAGGCGGCCACCGCCTCGGCAGCGGCCGACCAGGTGAGCACGAGCATCCAGACGGTCGCGTCCGGTGCCGAGGAGATGGGCACCAGCATCACCGAGATCGCCAAGAGCGCCAACGAGGCCGCCGAGGTGGCCACCGCGGCGGTGCGGATGGCCGGCGACACCAACCGGACCATCACCAAGCTGGGCACCTCCAGCCAGGAGATCACCGAGGTGGTCAGGGCGATCACCGCGATCGCCGAGCAGACCAACCTGCTGGCCCTCAACGCGACCATCGAGGCCGCACGGGCGGGCGAGGCCGGCAGAGGCTTCGCCGTGGTCGCCGGCGAGGTCAAGGAGCTGGCCAAGCAGACGGCGCAGGCGACCGAGGACATCATCGGGCGGAGCGGGACGATTCAGGTGGACAGCCAGGAGGCGGTCGGGGCCATCGCGGAGATCGCCAAGATCATCGACCAGATCGCGGCCACGCAGACGACCATCGCCAGCGCGGTGGAGGAGCAGACGGTGACGACCAACGAGATCGGCCGCAGCGTCAGCGAGGTGGCCACCGGCAGCTCGGAGATCGCCCGCAACGTCTCCGGGGTGGCAGAGGCGGCCAAGGACACCACCCGCTACGCGGTCGACACCCAGCAGGCCGCGCAGGACATGGCCCGCATCTCGTCCGAGCTCACGGAGTTGGTCGGCCATTTCAGGATCTGACCCAACGCAACCGGGGCCGCGGACCGCCGATCGTGGTCCCGCGGCGAAGGGAGGTGACGGGTGCGCGCGCTGGTGATCGACGACTCCAAGGCGATCCGCATCGTCCTGCGCAAGCTGCTCGGCGAGCTCGGCTTCGAGGTGGTCGAGGCGGCGGACGGCCGTGAGGCGCTGCAGCGCCTCAACGGCCCCATGGGCCCGTTCGACCTTGCCCTGGTCGACTGGAACATGCCGGAGATGAACGGCCTCGAGTTCGTGCGCGAGGTCCGTGGCCAGGGTGGCCACGATTACCTCACCATGGTGATGGTCACCACCGAGACCGAGAGCGGCCAGGTGGTGCGCGCCCTCGCGGCCGGGGCCAACGAGTACATCATGAAGCCGTTCTCCAGGGACGTGCTGCTCGACAAGCTGAGCATGCTCGGTCTGGTCCCGGCATGACCGCAGCCGTCAGGGTGCTGGTGGTGGACGACTCGGTGGTCGTCCGCCGGCTGGTGACGCGCCTGCTCGACGAGGACCCGGACATCGAGGTGGCCGGCATCGCCGCCGACGGCCGCCGTGCCCTGGCGGTCATTCCCCAGGTCGACCCGGACGTGGTCGTGCTCGACGTGGAGATGCCCGAGATGGACGGGCTGGCCACCCTCGCCGCCATCCGCAAGCACCACCCCCGCGTGCGGGTGATCATGTTCTCCAGCCTGACCGAGCGCGGGGCCGCCACCACACTCGAGGCGCTCGCCCTCGGCGCGGCCGACTACGTGACCAAGCCACCGGCGCTGGCCCCGTCCGAGGCGGTGCTCGACGAGGTCCGCGAGCAACTGGTCACCAAGGTGCGGGTGCTCGGCGGCCGCCCGGACAGGGTTCGGGCTGCCGCCGGACCGGAGCCGGACAGGGGCCGGACCGGCAGGCCGGCGCGGCAGGTGGGCGCGGTCCCGGCGGCGGCGCCGCGGCACGGCACCGAGCGGGTCGAAGTGGTCGCCGTCGGCTGCTCCACCGGCGGCCCGAACGCGCTCGGCGAGCTGCTCGCCGGGCTGCCGGCCGACTTCCCCACGCCGCTGGTGATCGTGCAGCACATGCCGCCGCTGTTCACCCGCATGCTGGCCGAGCGGCTGGACGCGCGCTGTCCCCTGAACGTCGCCGAGGCGGTGCCGGGGGCCGAGCCCCGCGCCGGCGAGGTGTGGCTGGCGCCGGGCGGGCGTCACCTGCTGCTCGAGCGCCGGGCGGGCGTGGTGCGCCTGGCCACCAGCCAGGCGCCACCGGAGAACTCCTGCCGGCCCTCGGTGGACGTGCTGTTCCGCTCGGTGGCCGCCGTCTACGGCGCCGCGGCGCTCGGGGTGGTGCTGACCGGCATGGGCCGCGACGGGGTGGCCGGCAGCGCGGCGCTGCGCGCCGGGGGCGGGCGGGTGCTGGTGCAGGACAAGGCCAGCTCGGTGGTCTGGGGCATGCCTGGACTGGTGGCCGAGGCCGGCATGGCCGACCAGGTGGTGCCGCTCGACCGGCTCGCCGCCGAGCTGTGCCGCCGGGTGCGGCCAGACGGACGGAGTGCGGCCCTGCCGTCGCTCGGAGGTGAGCAGGCGACATGAGCATGACCACCGTCGAGTTCGACTACCTGCGCAGGCTGGTGCGGGAGCAGTCCGCCATCGTGCTGGACTCCAGCAAGGAGTACCTGGTCGAGGCGAGGTTGGCCGGGCTGGTGCGGGAGCAGGGCATGACCACCGTGACCGACCTGGTCGCCAAGCTCCGCGGCCTGCGCGACGGCCCGCTGCACACCCAGGTCGTCGAGGCGATCACCACCAACGAGACGCTCTTCTTCCGCGACCCACCCCTCTGGGAGACGCTGCGTCAGGAGATCCTGCCCGAGCTGATCGAGCGCCGCCGGACCGAGCGGCGCCTCCACCTCTGGTCGGCCGCCTGCTCGAGCGGCCAGGAGCCCTACAGCCTGGCGATGCTCCTGACGGAGCACTTCCCTGCGCTGGCCGGGTGGGAGGTCCGCATCCTGGCGACCGACCTGTCGACGGCCATGCTCGCCCGTGCCCGGGAGGGCAGCTACAGCCAGCTCGAGGTCAACCGGGGGCTGCCGGCCGCCATGCTGGTCAAGCACTTCGCCAAGGAGGGCATGCACTGGCGGGTGTCGACGGGCCTGCGCGGCGCGGTGGAGTTCCGCCCGATCAACCTGGACGCGGCCTGGCCGCCGCTGCCGCGGATGGACCTGGTGCTGCTGCGCAACGTGCTCATCTACTTCCACGCGGCGACCAAGCAGGCGATCGTCGGCCGTCTGCGGCGGCAGCTCCAGCCCGACGGCTACCTCGTGCTCGGCGCCGCGGAGAACCTGCTCGGCCTTGACGACGCCGTCGAGCGCGTGACCTTCGGCCGGACCATCTGCTACCGGCCACGCCAGGGGTAGGACCAGGGTAGGAACCGTCGGAGGATCCCGCCGACCCACCCGACGTCCAACCGGATCCCGCCAAGGCTCCCTGGGGCCCAGACAGGGATCCGGGCGCAGTACCCGATGGGGGGCTCGGGGGGAGCTGTCTCGGGCTCCCCCCGAATGCGAACGAAGGGGGAGCTATGGGGACGGCGCCGGTTGCCCAAGTGGACGAGGGCGACGTGAGCATGATCGTCGAGAGCATCTTCGCCGAGCTGCTCGGCTTGGGCGTGCGGCCGGCCGCCCTGCCGGCTTGGCCCGGTCCTGGCGACGGCCGCCTGGTTGGCCTGGTCCGGATCAGCGGGGGGTGGCACGGGACCGTGAGCATCACCTGCGACCGCGACCTGGCCGTTCGCATCGCCGCGGTCATGCTCGACCGTGCGCCGCGGGACGACGCCGAGGTGGCGGACGCCATCGGCGAGGTGGCCAACATGGCCGGCGGCAACGTCAAGGCGCTGCTGCCAGGCCCGTCCGTCCTGTCCCTGCCCGAGGTGGCCACGGAGGGCTCCCCGGCCGCGGCGAGCGATGGCCAGGTGGTGAGCCGGCTCGCCTTCGCCATCGACGGATCGCCCCTGGTCGTCACCGTGGTGGAGGGCGCGGGGCGCGACCGCGACGCCTGAGGCAGGCCGGTTGCCTCAGGTCCGCCGGTGGCCTGCCGATCTCGGAGGATGGCGGCAAGAGCCGCCGCCGCGGACCGGCAAGGACCTGAGGCAATGATCGTCGTGACCCGCTTCCACGGGCGCTCCATGGCCCTCAACTGCGACCTGATCGAGTGTGCCGAGGCAGACCCCGACACGGTCGTGACCCTGGTCGACGGCACCCGCTTCGTCATCAGGGAGAGCCTGGAAGAGGTCGTCGACAAGGTCCGCGAGTTCCGCGCCTCGGTGGTGACGCGCGCCCGTGCGCTGGAGCAGCAGGAGACCGCGCACGGCCGGACCCTCCACCTCGTGCCCGACCCGGACCTGGACGCGTAGCGGCGCGGGGGTGCTTACGGCCCTGTTACACCGGCCGGAGCAGGGTGGTCGGGCCGGTCGCTCCGAGCCCGAACCCTTCACCAACCCCGGCTCGCGGCTCGGGCCGACCGGTCCAACGTCGCGCCGGAGGTTGCGGAGCGCGGCCCTGTGGCGAGGAGGGCGTCGGTGCGCGTGCTGGTCGTGGAGGACGAGGAGGTGCTCGCCGCCGCGATCGCGCGGGGCCTGCGCCACGAGGGCATGGCGGTCGACGTCAGCGGCGACGGCGCCGACGCGATCGAGAAGGCAGGTGTCAACCGCTACGACGTGATCGTGCTCGACCGGGACCTGCCGGCGGTTCACGGCGACCAGGTGTGCCGCACCCTCAGCGACGGCCGCGCCGCCCGCATCCTGATGCTGACCGCCGCGGGCACGGTCGACGACCGGGTGGACGGCCTCACCATCGGTGCCGACGACTACCTCGGCAAGCCGTTCGCCTGGGACGAGCTGGTCGCCAGGGTGCGGGCGCTCGCCAGGCGCGCCCGCGAGGCCCTGCCGCCGGTGCTGCAGCGCCACGACCTCCGGCTCGACCCTGCCAGGCGCGTGGTCACCCGTGGCGGCGAGCCGATCCGCCTCACCCGCAAGGAGTTCGGCGTGCTCGAGGTGCTGATGGCCGCCGACGGCGTGGTGGTCAGCTCCGAGGAGCTGCTGGAGCGGGTCTGGGACGAGCACGCCGACCCGTTCACCAACACCGTCCGCGTCACCGTCATGAACCTGCGCCGCAAGCTCGGCCGGCCGCCGCTGGTCGAGACCGTCGTCGGGGTCGGGTACCGGCTTTGAGGCCCGGCTGGTTCCGCCCCACCGTGCGGCTGAAGCTGACCCTGCTGTACGGGGTGCTCTTCCTGCTCGCGGGCGCCGGCCTGCTGGCGGTGAACTACGCCCTGGTCCACGCGAGGTTCGCCAACCCGGGAGCGGTCGGCGTGATGGTGAGGACCACCGGACCCGGGCAGGTGACCGCCGCTCCGCCAGGCAAGGGCACCACTCCTGACCAGTTTTTCGACCAGCAGGTTGCCCCCGACGGCTCCACCCTTGGCGACGTGGTCAAGCGCGTGCAGCGCGACGTCGAGGGCAAGGCCCAGCGCGAGCTGCTGACCCAGTCCGGCATCGCGCTCGCCCTGATGGCCCTGGTCTCGGTCGGGCTCGGCTGGGTGGTGGCCGGGCGGGTGCTGCACCCCCTGCAGGAGATCACCGCCACCGCCAAGCGGCTCTCCGGCCGCAACCTGCACGAGCGCATCAACCTCGACGGCCCGGAGGACGAGCTGAAGGAGCTGGCCGACACCTTCGACCGCATGCTGGCACGCCTCGACGCGGCCTTCGACGGCCAGCGCCGCTTCGTCGCCAACGCCTCCCACGAGCTGCGCACCCCGCTGACGATCGTGCGCACCGAGGTCGACGTGGCGCTGGCCAACCGGCGCTCGTCAGCGGAGGACATGCGCGCCATGGCGGAGCGGGTACGGGACGCGGCCGGGCGCTGCGAGCGCCTGATCGACGGCCTGCTGACCATGGCCCGCAGCGAGCGCGAGCTGCGCGCCCGCGACCAGGTCGACCTGGCCGAGGCGGCGGGCGAGGCGCTGGTCCACGCGCGGCGCGAGGCCGCGCCACTGGGGCTGTCGCTGGCCGCCACCCTCGAGCCGGCTCCCGTCGCCGGCGACGAGGCCCTGCTCGGCCGGCTGGTGGCCAACCTGGTGGAGAACGCGGTGCGCCACAACCGGCCCGGCGGCCACCTGACGGTGGTCACCGGCCAGAACGGCCGTGCCTTCGTCCGCGTCGCCAACAGCGGCGACCGGATCCCGCCCGACCAGGTCGGCGCGCTGTTCGAGCCGTTCCACCGGCTGGCCGGCCGGACCGGCTCGCTGCAGCGAGCCGGCACCGGCTCGCTGCGGCGAGCCGGCAGCGGCGGCCGCAGCGAAGGCAGCGGCCTCGGCCTGTCGATCGTCCGCGCGGTCGCGCTCGCCCACGGCGGCGAGGTGGACGCGACCGCCCTCCCCGACGGCGGCCTCGAGGTGGTCGTCAGCCTGCCGGCTTCCTACTGAAGGACCGTTCCGTCCAGGAGGGGCTTCCGCCTGCCATCTGCGGCGAGCGCTCAGAGGCCAGGGAGTGTGTCCTCGACATCGTCGGGGAGTTCGTCACCGCCGTTGGCGAGCTCCATGTCGGGTCGTCCGCGCTCGACCTCGTAGCGAGAGCCGGTTGTCAGCGAAAAGGCCACGCGTGTGGCGTTCAACGACATCGTCAGCTCGGGAAGTTCTTGCGGCGCGGAGTCCAGAAGGTCCTGCAGCGGGGCGCGCACGTACTTCTCAAGGAACAATCCCATCGTCGCCCCTGCGGCATCCTCAAGGTGTGCCCACGCCGCGTCACCGACATAGACACGACCACCCGCTGACCTGAAGGCAGTAGCGAGTTCCGTGAGCTTTGGGTTCTCGGTCGGGTCGAACACCACCAAGACGGGTGTGCAGCCACTGGCCCCGGCGTCCTCGGGGAAGGCGAGCTCTTCACTCCAGCGGCCCTGCCCGGAGGCTGCAATCGTCACCCGGAGCTTGAGTTCGTACGCCTCGTCACCGCGCAAGCAGTCGACCTGTCTCCCTGCCCCATTGCCCGACCGGCGCTTCACGGGGCTCTTCTTGGCCGAAACCGACACGCCACCGATCGAAGCGGCGATGATCGGCTCGAACAGGTACCCCGTCTCCTGCCCGGCGCGGTTGTCGATATCGAACATCCACTTCCGCCAAAACAGGAGTGCCGCCAGGTCAGAGGTCGGGAACAGGCCGTACTCCAGTAGGCCTCTTGGGCCGACTTGGTCAAGTGTGGGGGACGGCTGAGTCGCAAGGATGCGCCGGTATTTCAAGCGGGCCTTGTGCAGGCTCGCAAGGCTGGAGAAGTACGTATCTGCGTCCTGGCCACATGTCCCAACGAGACGTTCGAACATATCAAGGGGCTGCGGACCGTCCTCGGACCGGAGCTCGTCCGGTGGGTCTGCGTCGTACAGCTCAGGGACAGCAGCTGACCCGGGGAACTCCTCGCCTCGTCCGAGGTCCCTTGCTGCGAGCACGATGAGCGCCCTGCACGTGGCATCGTCCAGGCCGACGCCCTGTGCTCCGGCACCGAGCCGGCGGGCCTTCTCGAAGAGGGTTCGCTGCGCCGCGCTCAGAGCCACAGGGTCAGCTCCCTGCCGAGGTGGTACCGGTGCGCGATCCGCTGCTCGACGGCTTGGAGTGCCGGGCTCTTGGCGTCTGCGACCGTCGGGTCGAACGAAAGCAGCCTCCCAAGTCCATCGGTCGCCGTGATGGACTGCTCAAGGGATCGGAGGAGAGCCGCTCCCAGAGCAGCAGCGAACATCGGGGGGACCGCGTTTCCGACCAGGATGGAGCGTTCGGACTGGTTGCCGAGGAACTCGAAGGTGTCAGGAAACGTTTGAAGCCGAGCGCATTCTCTTAGGGTTAGCAGCCTGTCTACGTTGGGATGGACCAACTCCCGCACGGCCGCTCCGGTGATGGCCTTGGCCGGCTCGTTGTCCCGCAGTCGGCGGACGGCGGCCGGAGCACCGCCGCGCCGCTCGGTGGGTGTCCCGTCCATCACCCGGCGGAAGGCGCGACGCCGGTAGCTGGGGTGGTGCAGCTCAGGCGGCAGGTCTCGCATTGTCTGCCCCTGCGCAAGCGCTTCGACCCTCGCCAGGTCGTCTGGGCCAAGTGGCCGGGTGAAGTGGTCGGGAGGCTCGCCCGGTGGCTGCTCGCCTGGCACTGGGAGGTACGCCAAAGCCTCCCGGACCGACGGCGTCAGCGGCAGAGTCCTCGATCCCACGCGGTGCGCACCTGGTGCGCCGTGGGCACGGTGGGTGGGGGTCGGAAACTCGGGGTCAGCACCGAGCAGACCCACTCCGATGACGCGCTTGCGGAGCTGCGGCACGCCGAAGTTGGCGACGTTGCACTTGCGCAGGTGAATGCGGTACCCGGCCTCAATGAGCGGGTCCAGCAGGGCGACAACGAAGTCACCGTTGGCTGCGGTCAGGAATCCCTCGACATTCTCGAACAGGAACGCTCGAGGCTTCAATTCTGCGACCAGGTCAGCGAAGACGCCGACCAGGTTGTTGCGGTGGTCTCCGACCGCACGGGCACCGGCTGAGGAGAACCCCTGGCACGGTGGGCCGCCTACGACGAGGTCCGGCGGGTGGTCGAGCCCAGCCTTGGAGAGCAGGTCTTGGGCGGTCAGGTCCCGGGCATCGGCTGGCAGGAAGGGCGTGCCTTCGAAATTGTGCCCGAAGGTCCGAACGGCCGGTTGCCAGTAGTCAGAGCCAAGCGCAGTCGCGAAACCGGCAGTGCTCAGCCCCAGCGTAAGCCCTCCGGCGCCGCAGAAGAGGTCGATGCTGGAACGTCGTGGCCTGTCTTGCATGGGCGGAGTCTAACCGCCGCCGCCGTCAACACGGTGGAGGTTGTCCCCAGCCAGAATCGCCCTACGCCGCGCGATGACGAGGCGAGCCACCTGCGCTGCAACCTCGTCTGGGCTCTGGTGCTCCCAGCAGCGAACCACGACCCAGCCCAGGTCCCTGAGACGGTTGTCAGTATCTGCGTCTTTGGCAAGGTTGTAGGTGCGTTTCTGCTCCCACCACGCCGAGTTCACACGGGTCGCTCTGGCGTGCTCCGGGCACCCGTGCCAAAAGCAGCCGTCCACGAAGACTGCTACCCGCTCACGTGGGAAGGCGATGTCGATGGTACGGCGAGGAGCGCCCGGAACTCTCTGATGGAGCCGGTAGCGCAGACCGAGCGCGAACAACGAGCGTCGGAGCGCCACCTCAGGCGCCGTGCCGCGCCGTGCCTGAGCCTGCATCCTCAACCGAGTCATCGAGGACGGCGGTGTCGGCGGGGTTCGCTGCACGCTCCTCCTCGGCTCGCCGTACTCCACCTGGCTGCGGTTGTTGACGCCTGTCAGGTCGGTTCGCCCAGTGATGGACGGGCGCAGGCTCCTGCCGCGAAGTCTCGCACATGCGCAAGCCTGGGTTGAGTTGGCCCTTGCCAAGCTACACGACCGCGACTTTCTTCAAGGCAAGACACCCGTCGCCCGCTGATCCTGGCTATCCGGACTATTACCCCTCCCCGGCGACCTGGCGGGCGAAGCGGGTCACCTCGGCGTGCAGGTCCTCGACGTAGAGCTCGTGCTCGGGCTTCATCAGCACGCTGCGCAGGATGCGGGCGCCTGGCGCGTCGGCGGCCAGCCCGGGGTCGCGGTGGCGCAGCCGCTCGGCCGTCACCCGCAGGGTCGACAGGTACACCGGGGCAGGGTCGGTCATGGCCGCGCGCAGCAGCGCCGCCGAGGCGGCGTCGACCGCCGCCAGCGACCGCTCGGAAGTCCGCGGCCAGAAGGTGACGATGTCGAGCTGCGGCTCGGTGTAGAGGCCGAGCTCCTCGGAGGCGGCCAGGCGGCCGGCCCAGGCCCGCGCGGCGCGCAGGCCGGCGGCGAGGAGCGGCCCGAGGCCGGCGTCCGCCCGCAGGGGGAACAGGCGCAGCGTGAGCCAGAGCGCGCCGGCCGCCGCGCCCGCCCGCGAGCACTCCAGGCTGATCTCGCCGAGGTGCAGCTCGTCGGAGGTGAAGTAGGTGTAGGGCGAGTCGTGCCGGTAGAGGCGGCCGACCGCCGGGTCGCGGAACAGCACCGCGCCGCAGCCGTAGGGCTGCAGGCCGTGCTTGTGCGGGTCGACCACCACCGAGTCGCACTCGCCGATCGCGCCGAACGCCCTGTCGGCCTCGTCATCGAGTAGGGCTTGATCCACCGGGGAGCTACCGCTCCGCTCCTCGAGCCCCCCGGACCCCCCGGCGAGCAGCGCGAAGAAGCCGCCGTAGGCGGCGTCGACGTGCAGGCGGCAGCCGTAGCGGTCGCGCAGGGCGACGGCCTGGTCGACCGCGTCGACCGCGCCGAGGCCGGTGGTGCCGGCGGTGAGCACCACCGTACCCACCCGGCCGGCGCGCAGGTGGCCTTCGAGGGCGTCCAGGTCCATGCGCCCGTCCTCGCCGGCAGGCACCTTGACCGTCTCGACGCCGAGCACGCCGCACATGCGCTCGTGGGTGTAGTGCGCCTCCTCGCTGAAGGCGACCGCCTGGTCGGGGCGGAGCTGCCTGGCCACCCAGAGGGCCTCGAGGTTGGCGATCGTCCCGCTCGAGGTGAGGTGGCCGAGGGTCTCGCCGGGCAGCCGGAACAGACCCGCCAGGTCGGTCACCACCTCCTTCTCCATGGCGCCGGTGGCCGGGCCGCCGTCGAGGGCGTGGTTGTTCGGGTTGACCAGCATGGCCGCGAGGTAGCCGGCCACCGCCACCGGGTGGGGCGGCTTGAGCATCTGGCCGGCGTAGCGCGGGTGGAAGAAGGGGTAGTTGTCCTCCAGGCGCTTGGCGTACTCGGCCCACGCGGCGGCCAGTCGCTGCGGGTCGACCGAGGCGGCTGGGTGGCGCTCGTACGGCTCCCAGTGGCTCGCCCACCGCTCCAGGAAGCGGGCGGCGGCGGTCAGGTCCAGGTCCTCGTAGGGTTGCATGACGCCTCCCGGGAGCCGGGCGCCGCCTACGAGCGCGCCTCGGCCAGCCAGTCGTCGAGGGAGAGACCGGTGATGCGCTCGTAAGCCTCGCGGTAGCGGGCCGCCGTGCCGGCGATCACGTCGGGAGGCAGTCGCGGCGCCAGCGGGGTCTTGTCCCAGTCCTGGGTCTCCAGCCAGTCGCGCACGTACTGCTTGTCGAACGAGGGCGGCGAGTGGCCGGGCTCCCAGCCACCGGCCGGCCAGAAGCGGGAGGAATCCGGGGTGAGCACCTCGTCGGCCAGCACCACGCGGTCGCCGTCGAGGCCGAACTCGAACTTGGTGTCGGCCACCAGGATGCCTCGCCTGGCGGCGTGCTCGGCGCCGCGGCGGTAGGTGGCGACGGTCAGCTCGCGCAGGCGGGCGGTGAGGTCGGCGCCGACCAACTCGGCCATGCGCGCCTCGGTGATGTTCTCGTCGTGGCCGGTGGTCGCCTTGGTGGCGGGGGTGAACACCGGCTCGGGCAGGCGGTCGGCCTCGCGCAGCCCCGCGGGCAGGGACACGCCGCAGACGCTGCCGCCTGCCTGGTACTCCTTCCAGCCCGAGCCGGCCAGGAAGCCACGCGCCACGCACTCGATCGGGATCATCTCGAGCCGGCGCACCAACATCGCACGGCCGGCCAGGCGGCGCGCGCCAGGCGGCAGCTCCCCGGCGTGCCAGCCGACCAGGTGGTTGGGCACCAGGTCGACCAGCTTGCCGAGCCAGTACTGGGTGAGGGCGGTGAGCACCACGCCCTTGCCGGGGATGGGGTCGTCGAGCACCACGTCGAAGGCGGAGATCCGGTCCGAGGCGACCAGCAGGAGCCGGTCGGCGCCGACCTCGTAGAGGTCGCGGACCTTGCCCGCGGCGACCTGGCGCAGGCCCTCCGGCCGGGACTCGCTCACCGGTCGGCTCCCGGCGATACGGCGGCCGCGAAGCGGTCGTGCTGGGCCGTCCCATGACCCAGCGCCGCGAGCCGCTCGAAGACCGGGCCGGCGCCGGCCACGAAGCGGGCCGGGTCGAGCGCGCCGTCGAGCCCGCCGTCCAGCCCCGCGAGGGCGTCGGCCACGCCCGGCTCGGCCAGCAGCAGGTCGCGGAAGCCGCCGGCGCCCTCCCAGGCGGCCATGGCGGCGCGCTGCACCGCCGCGTAGGCCCGCTCCCTGGTCCAGCCGGCGTCGACCAGCGCCAGCAGCGCGGCCGACGAGCCGGCCAGCCCGCCGGCGGCGTCGAGGTTGGCCCGCATCCGCTGCGGGAAGACGCGCAGCCCGCCGACCAGCCAGACGGCCCGGTCGAGGGCGTAGTCGAGGACGCAGCAGGCGTCGGGGAGGGCCACCCGCTCGACCGAGGAGTGGGAGATGTCGCGCTCGTGCCACAGGGCGACGTCCTCCAGTCCGCTCACGGCGTAGCCGCGCAGCAGCCGGGCGAGGCCGGTGATGCGCTCGGCCACGATCGGGTTGCGCTTGTGCGGCATGGCCGAGGAGCCCTTCTGGCCCTCGGCGAACGGCTCCTCGGCCTCGCGCACCTCGGTCCGCTGCAGGTGGCGCAGCTCGACCGCGAGGCGTTCCAGGTTGGCCCCGGCGAGCGCCATGACCCCGAGCAGCTCGGCGTGGCGGTCGCGCGCGACCACCTGGGTCGGGGCCGGCTCCGCGCGGAGCCCGAGCTCGGCGAGGACCTCGGCCTCGACCTCGGCGGGCAGGGCGGAGTAGGTGCCGACCGCGCCGGAGAGGGTGCCGACGGCAACCGCGTCGCGGGCGGCGGCCAGGCGCAGCCGGTCCCGGTCGAAGGCGAAGGCGTGCCCGGCAAGCTTCAGCCCGAAGGTGGTCGGCTCGGCCGCGACCCCGTGGGTGCGGCCGAGGCAGAGGGTGTCGCGGTGCTCGAAGGCGCGCTCGCGCACCACCTCGACCAGCTCGTCGAGCCGCCCGAGCAGCAGGTCGGCGGCCTGGACGAGCTGCACGGCCAGGGCGGTGTCGATCAGGTCGGACGAGGTCATGCCGTAGTGCACGTGGCGGGCGGCCGGCCCGATGCGCTCGCCCCAGGCGGTCAGGAAGGCGATCACGTCGTGGTGCAGCTCGCGGTCGAGCGCCTGGACGCGGTCGGCCGGCGGCGGCGCTGCCTGCTCGATGGCGGCAAGGTCGCCGGCGGGCACCAGCCCGCGACGAGCCCTGGCACGCACCACCGCCAGCTCGACGCGGGCGAGCAGCTCCAGACGGCTGGATTCGCTCCAGATCGCGCCCATCTGCGGCAGGACGTAACGAGGGATCACGGCCGACTCTTCTCGAAGGGGACCTGGTGGGGACAGGGTATCGCCGGGGCGCCGCGGTTACAGCCGCAGGCCCTCTGCGAGCTGCTTCTTGAAGTCGTGGAGCTGCTTGCGCAGCGAGTGGTCACCGACAGCGAGGATCTGCACGGCCAGGATGCCCGCGTTGGCGGCGGCGTCCAGCCCGACGGTGGCCACCGGCACCCCCGACGGCATCTGCACGATCGAGTACAGGGCGTCGGCGCCGCCGAGCTGCGGAGTGTAGATCGGCAGCCCGATCACGGGCAGGATGGTGTGGGCGGCGATCATCCCCGGGAGGGCGGCGGAGCGCCCCGCGGCGGCGATCACCACCTCCAGCCCGCGGTCCTCGGCGCTGGCCGCGTAGTCGGCCACGTCGCGCGGGCTGCGGTGGGCGCTGAGCACGTCGAGGGCGTACTCCACGCCGAACTTCTCCAGCATGACCGCGGCCGCCTGGGCCTTCTCCTCGTCGGAGCTGGAGCCGAGGACGATCCCGGCCCGTGGCTGCCCCATACGACCTCCTCGGGTCGGTACGTTCAGACGGCGCATTCTATGCTGCCGGCGGCCGAGCCGTGACGGGTCTCGTTCGCGGTGTCGCTCAGTCCTCGGTCGGCAGCCCGAGGCGCTCGAGGGTGGCGGTGATGAAGTCGCGCTTGGCGTGGGTGAAGGCCCGCGGCTCGGTCAGCCCCCTGGCGACGATGTCGCGCTTGAGCGCGACGTAGCGGTCGCGCAGGGCCTGGTCGGCGCGGAGGGCGTCACGGAAGCCGCGCATCGCCGCCACCTCGCCGCTGCTGGTCGGCACCACGTGGAGGTGCAGGCGGTAGAGCTTGCCGCGGTGGTGGATGGCACCCTGCAGCATGGGGCGGCTGGGCGGGAAGGCGTCGGCGATCGTCTGCCGCTGGAAGCCGGCGGCGACCAGGGCCTCGGCGACCTCCGCGATGTCGTCCGGCGGGGTCGGCAACAGCAGGTCGATGATGCCCTTGCCGGCCAGGCCGGGCACGGCCGAGCTGCCGATGTGCTCCGCGACCGCGCCGGGGCGGGCGGCCGCGACCAGCTCGATCACCCGACGCGCGAGCCGCGGCGCCTCGGGGTCGTACTCGCGCACCTGGATCGGCACGCGGTCGTACCACTCGATCGGCGAGGAGCCGGCGCTGTCCTTGCCTGCCGGGCGGCGCGCCCCGGCACGACGCCGACCTGGCGACGCATCGGCTCTGGCGTGCTCGTCGAGGTCGGGTTCTCGGGACATCGATACTCCTGGCGATGGCGATGCCTGCCATGTTGGCAGCTACGGCACAGAGCGTCCATCTATCTCGACTGCGCCGAGGAGGGCAAAGCCGCACGTCGTGACGACCACGCTCAACCGACCCCTGCGGCGATGTCGCGCCGGTACTGCACCCCGTCGAAGCGCACCTGGGCGGCGGCCTCGTAGGCCAGCTTCCTGGCCGCCGGCAGGTCGGCACCGAGGGCGCTGACCGCAAGCACGCGGCCCCCGGCGGTCACCACGCCGCCGTCGGCGTCCAGCGCGGTGCCGGCGTGGTAGAGGTGGGCGCCGCAGGCAGCGGCGGCCTCCAGGCCGCCGACCGGCAGGCCGGACCGGTACGGACCCGGGTACCCACCCGAGGCGAGCACCACCGTCACGCAGGCCCGCGGGTCCCAGCCGACCCGCGCCGCGCTCAGGTCGCCGGCGGCCGCCGCGGCCAGCAGGCCGGCAAGGTCGCCGTCCAGCCGCGGCAGCAGGGCCTGGGTCTCGGGGTCGCCGAAGCGGCAGTTGAACTCCAGCACCTTGGGGCCGTCCGCGGTGAGCACCAGCCCGGCGTAGAGCAGCCCTTGGTACCTGGCGCCGCGCCGGGCCAGCTCGGCCACCACCGGCTCGAGGACGGTGGCGCGGATCCTCTCGACCTCGGCGTCCGGCAGGTCGCCCAGCGGTGAGTAGGCGCCCATGCCGCCGGTGTTGGGGCCGCGGTCGCCGTCCCCGATGCGCTTGTAGTCCCGCGCGGGCGCGAGCGGCAGCACCGCGCGGCCGTCGCTGACCGCGAACAGGCTCGCCTCCGGGCCGGCGAGGTGCTCCTCCAGCAGGATCTGGGCGCCGGCCCGGCCGTGGACGCCCTCGACCAGGGCGGCCTCGACCGCGGCACGGGCAGCGGCCGGGTCGTCCGTGACCGTGACCCCCTTGCCCGCCGCCAGCCCGTCGGCCTTGACCACCCAGGGCGGCCCGAAGTCGTCCAGCGCCTTGACGGCGGTGCCAGGGTCGCTGAACGCCTCGGCCCTCGCGGTCGGCACGCCGGCGGCGGCCATCACCTGCTTGGCGAAGGCCTTGGACCCCTCGATGCGGGCGGCATGGGCCCCCGGGCCGAAGACCCGCAGGCCGGCGGCGGCGAGCTCGTCGGCCACCCCGGCGACCAGCGGCGCCTCCGGGCCGACCACCACCAGGTCGACCCGCTCGGCCGTGGCCCAGGCGGCGAGGGCGGCGCCGTCGAGCGGGTCGACCCCTCGGACGTTGGTCGCCACCGCGCGGGTGCCGGCGTTGCCTGGCACGGCGAACACCCGCTCGACGCCGGGGCTGCCCGCCAGCGCCGCGGCCAGCGCGTGCTCGCGCCCGCCCCCACCGACCACCGCGACGCGCACGCTACTGCCCCGGCTCGCGGATGAGGGTCTGCTCGCGTCCCGGGCCGACGAACACCGCGGTCACCGGCAGCCCGGAGAGCTTCTCGACCGCCTCGACGTAGGTCCGCGCCGCCCGCGGCAGGTCGGCATAGGCGGTCACCCCGCTGATGTCCTCGCGCCAGCCCTCGAACTGCTCGTAGACCGGCTCGGCGTGGTGGACCTGCGTCTGGGTCATGGGCCATTCGTCGGTGACCTCGCCGTCCACCTTGAAGGCGACCGCCACCGGGATGCGCTCGAAGGCCGAGAGCACGTCCAGCTTGGTCACGAACAGCTCGGTGAGCCCGTTGACGCGGGCGGCGTGGCGCAGCACCACCGTGTCCAGCCAGCCGCAGCGGCGCGGCCGGTCGGTGGTGGTGCCGAACTCGACCCCTTCGCGGCGCAGCACCTCCCCCGCCCCATCGGTCACCTCGGTCGGGAACGGCCCGGCACCCACCCTGGTGGTGTACGCCTTGGCGATGCCGATGACCCGCTCGATCTCCCTGGGGCCGATCCCGGTACCGGACAGCGCCCCGCCGGCGACCGGGGAGGACGAGGTCACGAACGGGTAGGTGCCGTGGTCGACGTCGAGCATGGCGCCCTGGGCGCCCTCGAACAGCACCTGCTTGCCCTCGCGCAGCGCCTTCCACAGGTACAGGGAGGTGTCGACGATGCGGGGGCGCAGCGCCTCGGCGTAGGTGGCGTACTCCTCCACCACCGCCTCGGGGTCGATCGGCAGCCGGTTGTAGACCTTGGCGAGCACCAGGTTGCGCTCCTTGAGCACCACCTCGACCTTCTGGCTCAGGATCTTGGGGTCGAGCAGGTCCTGCACGCGGACGCCGAGGCGCGCGACCTTGTCGCCGTAGGCCGGGCCGATGCCCCTGCCGGTGGTGCCGATGCGGTTGGAGCCCAGGTAGCGCTCGGTGAGCCGGTCGCGCTCCTTGTGCCAGGGCATGATCAGGTGCGCGTTGGCCGAGACCAGTAGCTTGGTGGTGGAGATGCCCTGGGCGTCGAGCGCGGCCATCTCGGCGAGCAGCACGCCCGGGTCGATCACCACGCCGTTGCCGATCACCGGGACGGTATGCGGGTAGAGCACGCCGCTGGGGACCAGGTGCAGCTTGAAGGTGCGCCCGCCGACCATGACGGTGTGACCGGCGTTGTTGCCGCCCTGGTAGCGGACCACCACGTCCATCCGGTCGGCGAGCAGGTCGGTGGCCTTGCCCTTGCCCTCGTCCCCCCACTGCGCGCCGACCAGAATCGTTCCGGGCATGCTCGAGACTCACTTTCACTGTGGCGTCGGAGGTGGTTGCGGAGAGGCGAACGTCGGCTGCCAAGTGTAGCCGGCAGGGTCTTCGGTCGGTCGAGCGCGACCCGCGTCTGACGCGGAGCGGTGAATCGCTGGAACGAGTTCGCGAAGCAGCTCACCCTAGTGCTGCGAGGTTGCCCGAATGACTATCTCGGCCATGTTGTTTACGATAGCTGGACCGTAACGATTGGCGTTTGTGCCCGATGGTCCAGTGCCCGAACTGCGGCGAACCCAACCCGACCCAAGCCCGATTCTGCAATGCCTGTGGCAGCGCGATTGTTGGGCTGGCCCTCGGGTATCGCGACGTGCGCAAGACAGTCACGGCGGTCTTCGCCGATCTGGTGGAGTCGACCGCTCTGGGTGAGCGGCTGGATGCGGAATCGCTCGACTCCATGATGGACCGCTTCTACACGCTCGCTCGCCGCGTGTTCGAGGGACACGGCGGCTCGATGCAGGAGTTCGCCGGCGACGCGGTGAGGGTTCTGTTCGGTGTCCCCGTCCTGCGTGAGGACGACGCACTGCGGGCGGTTTCTGCCGCGACCGAATTCCGCGACGCGCTCGCCGATCTCAACGACGAGCTCGACCATGGCTGGGGGGTGCGGCTCCGCCTTCGCATCGGCGTCAACACCGGCGAGGCAGCGATCGACCGGCATGCCGGCGCCCTTGGCGACATTCTCAACGTCGCCTCCCGCCTCCAGCAGCAAGCCGATCACGACGAGATCCTCATGGGACAGCTCACCTACCAACTCCTGCGCGGCGCCGTCACGGCCGAGGAGCTGGCACCCGTGAGCGTGCGAGGACGGGCGAGCACGGTCTCGGCGTGGCGGTTGCTGGCCATCGATCCGCATGCGCGTGAGCGACCCCGGCCGGCCAGCGCACCCTTGATCGGGCGAGACGGCGAGCTCGAGCTGCTGCGGTCCTTCTTCCGGCGAACGGTCGCGGAGCGACGCTGTCATCTGCTGATCGTCTACGGCGATGCCGGCGTGGGCAAGACACGGCTGGTCAGCGAGCTGGAGGCGACGCTGAAAGGCGTGGCCAGCGTGCTGCACGGTCTCTGCCCGCCATACGGTCCCGACAGCACCTACCGCCCGCTGGCGCAGATCGTCCGGCAGGCAGCCGGCATCCAGCCCGCCGACCTTCCCGACCTCGCTCTCCAGCGTCTCGACGCGCTGGTCGGCGGCGACGAGCGCGTCAGCGGTCAAGTCGCGCAGATCCTCGGCCTGCGGGGCGGCTCGGTCACACCCGCGGACACCCGCTGGGCGCTCGGTCGGGTGCTGACGCTGATGGCCGAGGTCCGCCCCCTGCTGGTCATCATCGACGACCTCCACTGGGCCGATCCGACGCTCATCGAGTTCATCCGCTACGTGACCGACCGCCCGGATCACGTCCGGCTCCTGCTCGTCTGCATCGCCCGCCCGGATCTGCCAGAGACGCGCCCCGGCTGGGCGGACGATGCGCGCAACCAGATGGTGCTGACGCTGTCGCCGCTCGACGGCGAGCAGACCGAGAAGCTCATCAGTCGACTCTTGGGTCGTGGCACGCTCGCTCCCGACCTCCAGCGGGAGCTCGTCACCGCCACGGCTGGCATCCCGTTGTTCGCGGAGGAACTGGTGAGCATGCTCGTCGAGGAACGGCGACTCCGTCTCGACGATGAGCAGTGGATCGCAACCGGGGACCTCGGCCGCCTGCCGATCCCGCTCAGCACCCGGACCCTTCTGGACGCCCGCCTGGAGCAACTCGAGCCGGACGAGCGCGGGTTGCTCGAGCGCGCCGCGGTGGTGGGCTTCGAGTTCCGCCGCGCGGAACTCGAGGCGCTCACGCCGGCGGCTCAGCGCGCAGCCATACCCGACCAGCTCCTTGCGTTGACCAGGAAGGGTCTGCTCATCACGGACCCGGCCGCTCCAGATGACGGCTACCGCTTCCGTCACGTCCTGATGCACGAAGCCACATATCAGAGGATGGCCAAAGAAGGACGCGCCGAGCTGCACGAGCGGTATGTGGATTGGCTCGAGCAGACCGCTGCCGAGCGTGCGCAACTCGACGAGATCGCTGGGATCGCGGGCCACCATCTCGAGCAGGCATACGGCTATCGCGTCGAGCTGCGACCCGGGGACGAAGCGACGCGCGCGCTGGCCCGCCGTGCCGGCGAGCGGCTGGCAACCGCTGGCCACCGGCAGATGCTACGTGGCAACCGCCCCGAGTCGGCAGCAGCACTCCTCGATCGTGCGATCAAGCTGCTCGACGAGGAAGATCCGCTGCACCGCAGGACCTTGCTCGATCTGGCGACGGCGCGCAGCGATGCGGGAGAGAAACCGAGCAAGGTCGTCGGCTTGTACGACAGAGCGCTGACGGCCGCAACCGAGGCCGGTGATGAAGGACTCGCTATGCACGCGAGCCTCGGCAGCTTGGAGGAGCGTGCGTTCGATGAGGTTGCGGTGCTGCTGCGTGATGGGCGCCCAGTCGCCGAGCGGGCGCTGCGGGTGTTCGAGGTTCTCGAGGACAACCTCGGCCTGGCCAAGGCCTGGCGGCTGCTCGCCTACGTAGACGCCGCCGTGGGGCGATCGGTTGCCGGCGAGCAGGCCGCGGAGCACGCGATCAACCTCGCCCACCGTGCCGGGGACGAGCGTCTGGAGGCACGCACCCGGCGCCTCCTGTGTTTCGTCCTCGATTGGGGCCCTGTCCCGCTCCCCGAGGTCATCACCCGCAACGAGGAGGCGTTGCAGTGGGCCAGGGCGCGGGGCATCAGTACGGTCGAGCGTGATGTGCTCAATATCCTCGGCAAGGCCCATGCCGCCCGGGGCGAGTTCGATCTTGCCCGTCAGTACCTCGACGCTGCCGAGAAGATTGGCGTGGATCGGGTTGACCCGCTCTTCTGGGTCGCGCACGAGCTCGCGGCCGCGGCAGTCGAACTGCTCGACGGCAATCCGGTCGCCGCCGAACAGGTCTTGCGCCCCGCCTACGAGGCGGCTGGAGCGGGGACTCGCCCGTTCGTCGCCGCCTCGCTGGCCAGAGCGCTGTTGCTTCAGGATCGGAACGAGGAGGCCGAGGAGATGGCTCGGCAGTGCGAGCGCGCGGCTGCTGACGGCCAGCTCGACGCCCAGATCAAATGGCGGGAGCTGCGTGCGGTCGCCTTGGCTCGCCAGGGGTCGGTCGAGGCCGCCGAGCGCCTCTGCCAGACAGCCGCTGACCTAGCGGGTCCCTCCGAGCAACTCGACTCCAAGGCGCAGGTCCAGGCCGATCTCGCCGAGGTGCTGCACCTCGCCGGCCGTCAAGGAGAAGCTTCGCTGGCCGCACGGCGCGCACTCGAGCTCTACCAGCAGAAAGGCGACCTCGTTTCGGCACGGAACGCCGAGCTTCTCCTGCGGGAGCTGGAAGCCGGGTCCGGACCGCCCGCCGACGAGCATGATCGAGACAGGTCAACTGGTGACGCGTGAACGGAACCTCGCCGGCAGGAGACGCAACCTGGCCGTCCTTACGCGGGACCGCAGTCGCGGCGTGCTGTCCCGTGTGCCCCAGCGGCTGTCGGCAAGTGTCAACAGCGCCATGACGCGGACCGGGATGAGCAACCCGACGTGGACCAGGCCGTACCCGAGGAAGAAGCCCACGTCGTGCGTCTGACGCATGACCAGCACGAAGTGGGCGACCAGCAGGATCGCCAATACCGCCAAGGCCCCGTGGTAGGAGCCCCCGAGGGCCACGCCTCCTATGGCAACCACGATGATCAGCCCGAACAGCAGAGGGAGCACCGTTCGGGCGAGCAGATGGAAGCAGAGCAGAGGCGACGTTCGCCACGAGACCCCGACCGTGGAGCCCAGATAGCAGTACAAGCTCTTGTTCCAGCGGCGCTGCTGGCGGGCGTACTCCCGCAGGGTCGAGGGGACCTTCGTCCGCGCTCTGGCCAGTGGCTCGTAGACAGACTGGTGGCCCCGCTTCAACACCAGCATGGTGAGCGCCAAGTCGTCACCGAACACGAGCGGGCGATCACCGAAGGTCTCCCCGAGATAGCTTTCCCAGATCTGGGCCAAGGCGGCGCGGCGGTATGCGGCGTACGGGCCGGAGCAGCACAGGACCGCTGAGAAGCTTCCCTCGACCGCGCGCTCATGTTCGAACAGCAGTCGATAGCGAGTGTCCACCAGCTTGGTCAGCAGGTTGTGGCCGGCGTTGACGGCGCGGACATTGGCCGTGACGGCGCCGACACCATCCTCGAACGCCGTGACCAGCTTCGCAATCGCATCACTGGCAAGCGAGGTATCGGAGTCCACCATGACGACGATCTGGCCGGTGCCGCACCGGAACGCGGCGTCCTGCGCAAGCCGCTTTCCGACGTTCCGCGGGAGTCGAAGCACTTTCCAGCCGACGCGTTCCTGGTAGTGGCAGTACACGCGTTCGAGCTCGGCGCGGTTGACGGAGCCGTCGTCGACCAACCAGACACGAAGCGGGCGGCCGTATTCCTGGCGGACCAGGGAGGCGCAGCAGGCTTCGAGCAGCTCAGGTGTCTCGTTGTAGCAAGGCACGATCACGTCCACGTTGGGTACAGCCATCTCGGCGACAGGAACGTGCTGCTCTGAGCGTCCAGACGCCGCCCGCCCACGAGCGCGCCACTCGTGGAGGACAGCGTAGGTGAGGAAGATTCCCAGGTAGGCTACTGAGAGCGCCTGCAGTGGGTCCATGGAGACCAGCACCGACGCGAGGGTCACGGCTCGATCATCGCTCCCACTCTTTGACGGGACCTCGGCCGGTCGCGCACGTCAAATGCCTCGACAGCCAGGTCGACGAGCTTGAGAAGAATGGCCACCTCTTGCGCCGCCTACACAGGACGTCGTACGGACCAAGGTCATGACGCCTCCGACGGGGCACCATTCGGGGACCGGTGGCGCTTGGATCGCGGACCGGCGCATGCGACAGCAGGCCCCTGACGATGACGAGGAGGCTCGTCGCCCATATCGGAAAGGAGTGTCGCCTTCATCGCTGATACCGAGGTAGGACCGGCGGTATGCCGACGGAACAATACAAGGAGAATCATGCTGGAGCGCAATGATTCAGCTCAGGCTGATCGAGCCAACAGAACTCCCTGGCGCAGCCAAACGGAGTCGAAGAACTCAGAACATCAACCTAGCGACATATGTCCTGCCACTAGCTGACACACTGCCTCTTAAATAGTCCATGCGCGCAGAACACCGAGCGCTGCAAGGAGCGCTGCGGGGTTTGTCGAAGCTACGCCTTGAGCCATGTCGCGGACGCCGTCACCTCGGACCCTGGTTGGCCTGGTCGGTCTGGCCGATTTGACCCGATGACACCCCAGCCTGAGCGACGGCTACTCCGTGGCAGCGAGCCAGACTCCGGCGAGCACGGGCGGGGCGCCGACGAACAGCCAGACGGGGGGAAGCTCGGCGAAGAGCAGCCAGGCGAGCGCGGAGGCGCCTACCGGCTCGGTCAGGGTGACCACCGCCACCACGGTCGCGCCGACGGTGGCGAGCAGGCCGTTGAAGACGGTGTGGCCGAGGAGTTGGGGGCCGGCGACCACGCCGGCGAGCACCAGCCACCGGCGAAGGCGGCGGCCCCGCCGAAGGCCATGGCGTCGCCGAGCAGTGCCCGCGGCCCGAGGTCGACGGCGCCGACGTCGCCGAGGCCGATCACTGCCGCGCCGGCGGTGGCCAGGAGGATGCCGAGCCAGGCCCGGCGCGACGGCGGCTCCCCCGTCAGCGCCGCGCCCAGGCCGACGAACAGCGGCGAGGAGCTGACCAGCACCGCCGACGAGGCCACCGTGGTGAGCGAGAGCGACGCGTTGAACAGGGCGAAGTGCACCGCCAGGAAGGCACCAGACGCCAGCACCTGGACGGCCTCGCGCCGCGCCAGCAGCGGCCGGCGCCGGCGCGGCCACCAGGCGAACGGCGCCAGCAGCAGGGCGCCGGCGAGGCAGCGCCAGAAGGCGAGCGCGAGCGCGGGCAGGTGGCCGAGCCGCACCAGCACCGGCGAGGTGGAGATGGCAACGATGCCGACCAGCAGCCCCGCAGGCACCACCGGGCCACGCAGCCCGCGCGCGGCCGACGCCGTCTCGGGCGGCCGCCCCGCGTCCGCGGTCCCGGCCTCACGCTCGGCGCCGCTCACGCGGCCACTCTTCCGACCACCCCCGGGCGGCGTCAAGCCGCCCGGGGTCGGGATGGCCTATTCGGGCGTGGGCCGGCCGCGGGCGAAGGCGGACACGCCGAAGCCCGCCACGAACGCGCCCACCGCGGCGGAGACCAGGGCCAGGTAGGAAAGGGCGCTGCGGCCGTTGCCGCCACTGCCGCCGCTGGCGGCGACCGGCGCCGCCGGGGCGGCCGCCACCGGCTGCGTCGGGTCGGCGGCGTTGGCGCCGACCACCACCAGCACCCCGCGCATCTTGGCCGGGTGGATGGCGCACCTGTAGCTGTAGCTGCCCGGCTTGTCTGGGGCGGTGAGCTTCCCCTGCGCCCCCGGCTGCACGTTGCCGGTGTCGAGCTGGACGTCGTCGAAGGTGGCGGTGTGCTGCGCCTGCCCGGTGTTCTTCCAGGTCACCTGGCCGCCGGGTGCGACCGAGACCTCCGGTTTGTCGAACGCGAAGTCCTTCATGTCGACGCTGGCCTGGCGCGGGGCGTTGGACGCCGCCGCAGCGCCGGCCGCCGCCCCGCCTCCGGTCGCGCCGCCTGCCGCGACGACCGTCAGGACCCCGCGCATCGCCTTGGGGTGGACCTCGCAGTGGAACGGGAAGGTGCCCGGCTTGGACAGGGTCAGGGTGGCGTTGGTGCCGGCGAAGCGGCCGCCGTCGGGGCCCGGCGTGATCGTGCCGGTGTCGAACGACTGGCCGTCGTCGGCGGTGAGCGTGTGCGGCTTGCCGCCGATGTTCGCCACCAGCAGGGTCGAGCCGGCCTGGACCTGCAGCTCGGCCGGGTCGAAGCGGAGCTTCTCCCCAGGCAGCGCCGGGTCGACCGCCTGGATGCGGTTGACCCGCGACGGCTGGGCGCCGGCGCTGACCTCGATCACGCCGTTCATCTTGGCCGGGTTGATGCGGCAGAAGAAGGCGTAGCGGCCGGGGACGCTGAAGGTGACCGAGCCGCTCTTGCCCGGGATGATCGCGTTGGTGTCGAAGGTGCCGCCCCTGTCGGTGACCGTGTGCGGCCGTCCTCCAGTGTTGGTCCAGGTGACGGTGGTCCCGACGGCGACCTTCTGCGGGTTCTGGTAGTCGAAGTCGACGATCTTGGCCGTCTGCTGCTCGGCGCCCTGGGCCAGGCTGGCAGGCTGCAGCGCGCCAGCCCCGACCGCGCCCACCCACAGCCAGCCGAACGCCCACAGCAGCCCGGCCGCCCCGACGAGCAGCAGCTTCGCGCGTCGTAGTCGCATCCTTCGCCTACCTCACTGTCACGTAGTCCGCCACGCTGGTCGCCCAGATGGCCCCGAACACCAGGAAGAGCGCCGTGCCGATCCAGGGGAGCAGCCGGTCGCCGGAGTGCAGCACCCGGATGAGCGCGAACTTGGCCGCCAGGATCAGGAACACCAGCGTCCCGAAGACCGAGTGCAGCAGCACCCGGGTCGGGGAGGTGGGCCCCGCCGGTCCGGCGATGCAGGAGACCGCCACCACCACCGCGATCGTCAGGGTGGCGCGGCCGAGGATGCGGTGCCACCGCGCGGCGTTGCCGACGGTCATCGACGGGACCGTGCTCACCCCCCAGAAGCGGGCGGCCAGCAGCACCTGCACCCCGGCGAGGAACAGCACGATGCTGGTGCCGACCACCTTCCAGAGCAGCAGGTTGCCTCCGGTGAGGTCGTTGAGCAGGCCGATGATGTCCAACCCGTACTCCCTTTCAGAAGCCCTCGTCAGCCGGAGAGGAGGATCTTGCCGGTCATGTTGGGGTGGATGGTGCAGACGTAGTCGAGCGGCTGGTCGACCACCAGGCGGAAGGACTTGCCGGGATTGAGCGTCCCGGAGTCGACCCCGCCCGGCGTCTTGCCGGTCACCGTGTGCGGCGCGACGTCGAGGTTCTGGAACACCACCTCGGTGCCACGCGCCACCGTGAGGGTGGCCGGGGCGAAGGCGATGTTCTTCATCTGCACGACCGCGCCGCCGCCGTACTGGCCAGAGGTGGCGGCCTGCCCGCCGGAGGCTCGGCTCGCGCGCACCATCGCGGTCGGGCCGGCGAGCGCCATCGCCAGGAAGAACACCACGATCACGACCCAGAGCACGCGCCTGCCGTCCACTCGACCCCCTCGCGCCGCGGCGGGCGGACCACGCCTGCCCGCGTCGGCGAGCGACGCAGGCGACAAACCTAACAGCTCGGCCGCCCGGACGGGATCATGCAAACACCGGGCCGACTTCTAGGCGACGCGAGGCAGGCGTGTCAACGAGCTGCCGGACCGCGTGTCCGAATGCTTGGCCCATCGGGCAGCCGAGGGGCCGGCTCGGCCACTACGAGGGGTACTTCTCCAGCAGCTCACGCAGCCGCGCCACGAACCTCAGGGACTCGTCGTGCTCGCGCTGCCAGATGTTGCGGCCGAAGATGACGCCGAGGGCGCCGGCCTCCATGGCCATGCGCGCCTTGTCGAGCACCTCCTCGTCGCCGCCCTTCTCGCCGCCGCTGAGCAGCACCGGCGTACGCGCCGCCGAGCGCACCACGGCGTTGACGGCGTCCTGCTCGCCGACCTCCCTGGCGTAGGTCTTGTGCGCGCCCTCGGTCGCCTTCGGGTCGGGGAAGTTCACCTTGACCACGTCGGCGCCGAGCTCCGCGGCGGTCCGGGCGGCGTAGTCGACCGCGTAGAGGGAGTTCTTGCCCCCCTTGGCGTCGACCGAGCTGCCGCGCGGGTAGGACCACACCACCAGGGGCAGGCCGAAGTGGTGGGCGTCGCGGCGGACCTGGGCGAACGCCTCGAAGTCGGCCTCCTGCTGCGCCGAGCCGACGTAGAGGGTGTAGCCGACCGCGTCGGCGCCGAGGCGCACCGCGTCCTCGACGCTGGCGTTGAGCGGGGAGCGGGGCGCGTCGGCTGGCGGGATCTCGGTGCGGCCGTTCAGCTTCAGCAGCAGCGGCACCTCGCCGGCGTAGTCCCAGAAGAACTTCTCGGCCGTGCCGACCTGGATGGCGACGCCGTTGAAGCCGCCCTCGACCGCCAGCTTGACGATGTAGGCGGGGTCGCCGGAGGCGGGGTTGTCGAAGAAGTCGCGCGGGCCGTGCTCCAGCCCCTGGTCGTAGGGGAGGAACATGGCGGTGCCGTTGCGCAGCCCGTGCTTGTAGAGGATGCGGTGCAGCCGCGCCTTCTTGCCGGTGCCGAGGCCGAGCTCGCCGATGGGGGCGCGGCGGACGGTGGCGTTGCCCATGGTTGCCTCCTGGTCGTCGCTTGTGCGACCCCATTGTCGTGACGCCGGCGCGCCTCCGGCAAGCAGTGCGGCGCGTGGCCGCCTCAGCCGGGCTCGGCGACGAGGTAGGTCAGGACCGCCGCGAGGGTCTCGGCGTCGACCTCACCCTGCACCCGCTTGGCGACCCGGCCGCGCTTGTCCAGCACCACCGTCGCCGGCTGGTAGGGGACTCCCCAGCGCGCCCAGGTCCTGCCGGAGCGGTCGTTGGCCAGCGGGTACGGCACGCTGAACTGGCGCTGGTAGGCCTGCCCGGCGGGCACCGTGTCGTTGCGCGACACCCCGACGAAGTGGGCCTTGGCGGCGAGCTCCCGGGCAACCTGCCCGAGGCCGGGCTGCTCCGCCCGGCACTGCAGTCACCAGGACTCGAAGAAGTTGACCACCGCCGGCTGACCGCGGAAGCCGCCGAGGGTGACGGTGCGCCCGTCGAAGGCGGTGACCGACAGGTCGGGAGCGACCGGGCGCTTGTCCGGCGCGACGATGCCGAGCTCCGGCGGGGGTGGGCGCAGGCTGGTCGGGCTGCGCGCCGGTGGCGCGGCAACGGTGGTGGCCGGCGCGCTCGGAGTGGTGCTGGCAGCGGCCTGCCCCGAGCCTTGGGAGCTGGTCCCGGACCCGGCGCCACCGCCGGCGCAGCCGGCCAGCGTCGCGGCGACCAGGACCGAGAGGGCGAGGCGGCGCAACAGCGGGGGCATACGTTGATCCTAGTAAGGATCAGCAGAAAAGGTGGAATCGGGATCAGTCAGGTCCGGCCGTGACGAACTTGCTTGTTTCACTCACGCTCGCACCGAGGGATACTGCCCTGGTGCGGCCGGCGGGTCCGCCGGAAGGCGGCCCCCAGGCGAGCGAAGCGGGCCGGGGGCCACACGGCGGCCGACGCCCGCACCCGTGAGCCAGGCTTGCCATGTTCCCCAAGGAGCCACCATGCGTGACGGCCGCCAGCCCCTCCCGGCGGAGTTCGACCGCCTGCAGCCGCCCTCCACCGCCTACGCTCCCCGCCGGGTGGTCACCTACCTGTGCGCCCGCGAGCACCTGGTCGCCGTCCCCTTCGCCGCCGAGGCAGAGGTTCCGGAGGCCTGGGAGTGCCGCTGCGGCCAGCCCGCCACCCTGGTGTCCGCGGCCGCGCCGGCGGCGCCGGCGCCGTAGACACTCCGTCCATCCCCGAACCCTCGTCAGCGGCCGTTCCGGCGGGACCGGGCCCGGCCGTGGCAGACTGCGCCGATGGCCCAGCGGCTCTTCGACCTGATCGTGGTTGGCGCCGGCCCGGCCGGCGCGGCCGCCGCGCTGGAGGCTCGGCGGCTGCGGGCGGACGCGGCCGTGCTCCTGGTCGACAAGGCCGCCTTCCCGCGCGACAAGCCCTGCGGCGACGGCATCGGCCCGCACGCCGTCGACCAGCTGGCCGCCCTCGGCGCCGCCGCGGTGCTCGACGGCTACCCGCCGGTGTCGCGGCTGCGCTTCCGCGCGCCGGACGGCACCGAGGTCGCCGGTGAGATGGCCCGCCCCAACCGCGTGGTGCCCCGACGGGTGCTCGACGCCCGCCTGGTCGACGCGGCCGTGGCCGCCGGCGCCGTGCTGCACCGCTCGCGCGTCCGCACCCTGGAGGACCGCGGCGACCGGGTGGTGCTCGACGGCGAGCTGGCCGGGCGGGTGGTGGTCGGCGCCGACGGGGCCAACTCGTCCGTGCGGCGCCTGCTCGACCTCTCCGGCAACCCGCCCGACGACGTCGCCATCGCGGTGCGCGGCTACGCACCCGCCCCGCCCGGCCCGCCCGAGCAGTTCGTCGACTGGGTCCCGGACGGCTGGCCGGCCTACGCCTGGTGCTTCCCGACCGGCACGGGGCTGGCCAACGTCGGCTACGGGCTGCTGCGCAGCCGCCTCGACGGCGGCAAGGCGGTGCTCTACGGGCGGCTGCGGACGCTGCTGCCGGCGCTCGAGGCCGACGCCGACACCCTGCGCGCCCACCACCTGCCGCTGTCCACCTACCGCCCGCCGCCGGGACGCGGCAGGGTGCTGCTGGCCGGCGACGCCGCCTCGATGGTCAACCCGCTCAGCGGCGAGGGCATCTACTACGCCCTGGCCTCCGGCCGGCTGGCGGCCGCCGCCGCCCTCCACGCCCCGACGGAACCACTGGCCGCCTACCGCGAGCTGCTCGGCCGCGCCCTCGGCAGGCACTTCCGCAGCGCCGCCCTGCTGGCGAAGGCGATCCGCTCCCGCCGCATCGCCACCGCCACGATGGCGGCGGCCGGCAGCTCGCAGGCGCTCTTCGACGCCCTGGTCGAACTCGGGCTCGGCCACGCCAAGGTGAGCCCGAGGATGATCGCGAGCATCCCGGCGGCATGGCTGCGGGCGCGCCTCCTCTAGTGGGCCAGGAGCAGGACGATCGCCTGCAACAGCACGGCGTAGGAGAGCTTGGTCTGGGCGCTGAACAGGCGCAGGATCGCCTTGCGGGACGCCCTGATGGCCTTGAAGGCCTGCCAGACCAGGTAGAGGACCAGCAGCTCCAGGCCGGCCAGCGCCAGCAGGGGAGGGTGCAGCGGCAGCCTGTAGCCGCTCAGGGCGGCGGCGTAGGCGATCATGGCGAGCGTGTAGATACCCAGGATGCCTGGGTAGATCGGCCACACCGCGCGGCGCCAGGTTCTCGGGGGCGGCATGGTTGAAGTGTACGACCCGGCGGCAGCGCGCCGTGGGTTCAGCCTGGGGTCAGTAGCGGTCGACCGGGGGTGGGGCCGGCGGTTGTCGCTGCACCTGGCCGATGGTGGCGTCGTAGGCCGTCTTCCAGGAGCCGTCCTTGTACATCTGCACGAGCACGTCGTTGAGGAAGGCGCGGAACTGGCTGTCGCCCTTGCGCAGGCCGATGCCGTACGGCTCCTCTGAGAAGGGCCGGCCGACCAGCTTGTAGGCGCCGCGGCTCTTCTGCACGAAGCCGAGCAGCACCGAGTTGTCGGTGGTGACCGCCTCGACGCGACCGTCGCCGAGCGCCTCGGCGCACTGGGCGTAGCCGTCGAACAGCACGGGGATGGCCTGGGGGGCGAACCTGGCGAGGTTCTTCTCCGAGGTCGAGCCGCGCGCGGTGCAGACCTTCTTGCCGCTGAGGTCCTGGACCCGCCTGATCGAGTCGTTGACGCTGCGGACCATGATGTCCTGGCCGGCGATGTAGTAGGGGCCGGCGAAGTCCACTTCCTTCTTGCGCGAGTCGTTGATCGTGTAGGTGGCCGTCACGATGTCGACCTTGCCCTGCTCGATGAAGGGTTCGCGGTTCTTCGAGACCGTCTCGACCCACTGCACCGAGGTCGGGTTGCCGAAGATCGCCAAGGACACCTTCCTGGCGACCTCCACGTCGAAGCCCTCGGGCTTGCCCGACAGACCTCTCCAGCCGAACAGCGGCTGGTCCATCTTGGTGCCGACGATCAGCTTGCCGCGCTTCTGGATGGCCTCCATGGTGGAGCCGGCGGGCATCTTGGGGCTCACCCCACCGCCGGGCACCGACTGCCCGCATCCGGCCGCGGCCAACGCCAGGATGGCCGCCAGGCTCAGGAGCAGGGCGCTCCGTCTCTTCATGCGCATCGGCCTCCTCGAACGAGGTCGCCCGGCCGCGGGGCACGACCTCGGGTCTCGTCGCCGCGACGGCCGCCCTCACGCCGCGGAGGTTGCCATTGGGGGAGATGGCCTGTTTCGTCCTGCCCAGCCTTCCCATGCCGTAACAGGATGAACCATCAGCTCGGCCGGAGGCGTGCCGGGTCCCGCGAGGGACCCGGCACGGCACCCAGGCGGCTCAGCCCAGCGCCGCCGGCTCGCGGCGGGAGAACTGCAGCCGGCCTCCCGCCGCGTCGACCAGCACCGTGTCGCCGTCGCCGAGCTCGCCGGCCAGCAGGCGCCTGGCCAGCTCGTCGCCGATCGCCTTGGCGACCAGGCGGCGCAGCGGCCGCGCCCCGTAGACCGGGTCGAAGCCGCGGTCGGCCAGCCAGGCCCGCGCGGCCGGGGTCAGCTCCAGGCTCAGGCGCCGCTCCGCCAGGCGGGCGTCCAGGCGGGCGACCTGCAGATCGACGATCTTCGCCAGGTCGTCGCGCGTGAGGCGGTTGAACACCAGGATCTCGTCGAGGCGGTTGAGGAACTCGGGCTTGAAGGTCTCCCGCACCACCACCATCACCCGCTCGCGGATCACGTCCTCGGACTCCAGCACCTCGGCGTGCATCGACGAGCCCAGGTTCGAGGTCATGATCAGGATGGTGTTGGCGAAGTCGACGGTGCGGCCCTGCCCGTCGGTCAGGCGGCCGTCGTCCAGCACCTGCAGCAGCACGTTGAACACGTCCGGGTGGGCCTTCTCGACCTCGTCGAGCAGCACCACCGAGTAGGGCCGGCGGCGCACCGCCTCGCTGAGCTGGCCGCCCTCCTCGTAGCCGACGTAGCCGGGAGGCGCGCCGACCAGGCGGGCGACCGAGTGCTTCTCGCCGTACTCGCTCATGTCGATGCGCACCATGGCGCGCTCGTCGTCGAACAGGAAGGCGGCGAGGGCACGGGCCAGCTCGGTCTTGCCCACCCCGGTGGGCCCGAGGAACAGGAAGGACCCGATCGGCCTGCCGGGCTCGGAGAGCCCGGCGCGGGAGCGCCTGATCGCGTCGGCGACCGCCCGCAGGCCTTCGTCCTGCCCCACCACGCGCCCGCGCAGCTCGTCCTCCAGGCGCAGCAGCTTGGCCATCTCGCCCTGCATCAGCCGGGTGACGGGGATGCCGGTCCAGGCCGAGACGACCTCGGCGACGTCTTCCTCGTCGACCTCCTCCTTCAGCATCTTGCGGTCGCCCTGCAAGGCCTGCAGGCGCTGGTTGGCGGCGGCCAGCTCGCGCTCCAGCCCGGGCAGGACGCCGTAGCGCAGCTCGGCCGCGCGGTCGAGGCTGCCGTCGCGGGTGGCCCGCTCGGCCTCGCCGCGGATCTCCTCGATGCGCGCCTTGGTGCCGCGGATCGACTGGATGGCCTCCTTCTCGGCCTGCCAGTGGGCCTTCATGCCGTCCAGCTCCTCGCGCAGCGAGGCGAGCTCCTCCTCCAGCCGCTCGAGGCGCTCGCGCGAGACCGGGTCGGTCTCCTTGCGCAGCGCGGCGCGTTCGATCTCGAGCTGCTTGGCGCGGCGCTCCAGCACGTCCACCTCGGTCGGCATCGAGTCGATCTCGATGCGCAGCCGGCTGGCCGACTCGTCGACCAGGTCGATCGCCTTGTCGGGGAGGAAGCGGCCGGTGACGTAGCGGTCGGAGAGCACCGCGGCGGCCACCAGGGCCGAGTCCTGGATGCGCACCCCGTGGTGGACCTCGTAGCGCTCCTTGAGCCCGCGCAGGATGGCGATGGTGTCCTGCACGCTCGGCTCGCCCACGAACACCGGCTGGAAGCGGCGCTCCAGCGCCGGGTCCTTCTCCACGTGCTTGCGGTACTCGTCCAGGGTGGTGGCGCCGACCATGCGCAGCTCGCCGCGGGCGAGCATGGGCTTGAGCATGTTGCCCGCGTCCATCGCGCCCTCGGCCGCGCCGGCCCCGACCACCGTGTGGAGCTCGTCGATGAAGGTGATCACCTGGCCCTCGGACTCGCGGATCTCGTCGAGGACCGCCTTGAGGCGGTCCTCGAACTCGCCGCGGAACTTGGAACCGGCGATCATCGAGCCGAGGTCGAGGGCGACGATGCGCTTGTCGCGCAGGGACTCGGGCACGTCACCGGCGACGATCCGCTGGGCCAGCCCCTCGACGATGGCGGTCTTGCCGACACCCGGCTCGCCGATCAGCACCGGGTTGTTCTTGGTGCGCCTCGACAGCACCTGCACCACCCGGCGGACCTCGTCGTCACGGCCGATCACCGGGTCGAGCTTGCCCTCGCGGGCCTGCGCGGTGAGGTCACGGCTGAAGCGCTCCAGTGCCTGGAACTTCGACTCCGGGTCCTGGTCGGTGACGCGCCGGGAGCCGCGCACCTCGGCCAGCGCGGCCAGCACCGCCTCCCTGGTCACGCCGGCGCCGGCGAGCAGCTTGGCTGCCTCGCCCTCGCCGGTGGCCATGCCCGCGAGCAGGTGCTCGGTGGAGACGTACTGGTCGCCGAGGGCGCCGGCCTCCTTGCGGGCACGCTCGATCAGCCGGGCGGTGCGGGTCGACAGCACCGTCTCCTGCTCGGGCCCGTAGACCTTGGGGATGCGGTCGACCGCCTGCTGGGCGCGGGCCTTGAGGGCGCCGGGGTCGGCGCCGGCCCGCCGCACCACCGGGAAGACGATCCCGTCGGGATCGGAGAGCAGCGCCACCAGCAGGTGCTCGGGCTCGACCCGCTGGTGGTCGGCTGCAAGGGCGGTCCGCTGCGCGGTGGCCAGCGCCTCCTGCGCGCGAAGGGTGAATTCTCTGACGTCCATTGGTTCTCTCCGCGTCAAGTTGCTCAGGTGACTTCGTCCGGCGGGCGTGGCTGGTAGCGCACGATCGCCGCCGAGGACCAGGGCAGCACCAGGTCGCGCCTGGCGGCCCGCTGGACCTCGTCCAGCTCTTGGCGGTGGCGACGGGTCAGCCGTTCCAGCTCGGCGTCGAGCTCGGCCGCCCGCGCGGCGAGCAGGTCGATCTCCTGCCGCAGCTCGATCACGCGCCGCACCCCGGCGAGGTTGACGCCCTTGCGGGTCAGCTCCTGGATCTCGCGCAGCCGCTCGATGTCGCGCTCGGAGTAGCGGCGCGAGTTGGAGCTGGTCCGCTTGGGGTGGACCAGCCCCTTGCGCTCGTAGATGCGCAGGGTCTGTGGGTGGACCCCGGCCAGCTCCGCCGCCACCGAGATGACGAAGACGGCCCGGTCACTGGGACGCTGTGCCCGCTCTGCCATCTTCCCGCCTCGCCACTTCGTTCTGGTTCTCTGCTACTCCACCCCGAGGTGGGACCTCGGCGTGGTGTCGGACAGGGACGCGAACTCGCGCAGCAGCTCGCGCTCCTTGCGCGAGAGCTTCTCCGGCACCGAGACCTGCACGGTGACCAGCAGGTCGCCGCCGGAGCGGCGCCCGGCGCCAGGCACGCCGCGGCCCCGCACCCGGAAGGTGCGGCCGTTCTGCGTGCCGGCCGGCACCTTCAGGGTCACCGGGCCGTCCAGGGTCGGCACCTTCAGCTCGGCCCCCAGCGCCGCCTCGGCGAAGGTCACCGGCACCACCATGGTGAGGTCCTGGCCGCGGCGGCCGAACAGCGGGTGCGGCAGCACGTGGACCTTGACGATCAGGTCGCCTGGCGGCGCCCCGGCCTGGCCGGGCTCGCCCTGGCCCTTCAGCCGGATGGTGGCGTTGTCGTTCACCCCGGCGGGGACGCGCACCTTCAGCTCGCGCGTGCGCACCTCGGTGCCGCGGCCCTGGCAGGTCGGGCAGGGGTCGTCGACCACCGTGCCGCGGCCCTGGCAGGTCGAGCAGAGGCTGGACAGGCCGAACAGCCCCTGGTCGCGGGTGACGGTGCCGCGGCCGTGGCAGGTCGGGCAGGGTCGTGGCAGCGTGCCGGGCTTGGCGCCGGAGCCGTGGCAGGTCGAGCACGCCGCCGGGCCGCGGAGCTGCAGCGGGATGGTCGCGCCGCGCACCGACTCCTCGAAGCCGAGGTTGACCTCGCTCTCCACGTCGCGGCCGCGGCGGGCCGGCTGCTGGGTGCGGGCGCCGCGGCCGCCGAAGAGGTTGTCGAACAGCCCGCCGAGCCCGCCGAGGTCGAAGTCCTCGACCCGGACGCGCTGGCCGCCGCCAGGAAAGCCGCCACCACCGAACGAGCCGCTGCCGAGCAGGCGTCGCGCCTCGTCGTACTCCGACCGCTGCTTGGGGTCGGAGAGCACGCTGTAGGCGCGCCCGACCTCCTTGAAGCGCTCCTCCGCCTGCCGGTCGCCGGGGTTGGCGTCAGGGTGGAGCTGCTGCGCCAGCTTGCGGTAGGCGCGCTTGATCTCCTGGATGGAGGCGTCCTTGGGCACGCCGAGGCTGGCGTAGAAGTCCTTCTCCAAGTACTCCCGGTTGTTCACCTTGCTCCGCTCCTCCAGGGGCCTCGGGGCCCCCGGCCCCCCTTACTTGGCCACCTTCACCATCGCTGGCCGCAGCACCTTGCCCTGGAACTCGTAGCCGGTACGGACCACGTCGACCACCGTCCCGGCCTCGACCCCCTCCTCGTCGACGGCCACCACCGCCTCGTGGCAGGACGGGTCGAACGGCTTGCCCTCCGCCTCGATGGTGGAGAGGCCCTCGCTGCGCAGCACCTCGCGCAGCTCGCCGAAGACCATCTCGACGCCCTTGAGCATGCGGTCGAAGTCGCGCGACTGCTCGGCGTGCGAGATCGCCAGGTCGAAGTTGTCGAGCACCGGCAGCAGGCGCGAGACCAGGGCCTGCGAGGCGGCCGCGACCCGCATGGTCTGCTCGCGCAGCATGCGCTTGCGGTAGTTGTCGAAATCCGCCTGCAGCCGGCGCAGGTCGTCCAGGTAGCTGGCGGCCTCCGAGCGGACGCTGGCCAGCTCGGCGACGAGCGCCTCGGCGTCGTCCCGCCCCCCGGCGTCCCCCTTGGCCGCCTCGTCCTCGGTACCGGCGGCCGTCACCTCTGGCCCGTCGTCGTGCGCGGGCGCCACCTCGGCCGTCACCGGCACATCCTCCTCCTCGTCCGCGGGCGGCTCCGCGGTCTCCTGTTCCTGTCGCTCCTGGTCGCTGTCTGCCTCGGCGGCGCTGTCGCCGGGGTCGCCGTCGACCGGAGGAGCCTCGTCAGGCGCGTGCTCGGCCTCGGCCGACGGCTCACCGCCCGGGCCGTCGGCCGGCGCCTCGACGGTGGAGGCCTCGATGGCCTCGCCGTCCACGGTCATGTCGGCACGGCGGTTGGCCGCCTCGGCGCCCTCGGCCGCGCCGCCCTCGGCCGCGCCGCCCTCGGCGGGCCGGTCGGCGTCCGCCCGGCCCTTCCTGGGCGAGCCGGCCCGCTGCCGCGAGGCAGCGGTAGCGTCGTGCTCGTCGACTTGCTGCTTGGCCTTGTTCTGCACGTGCTGTGTCCCCCTTCAGACCGGTGAGGGCGTCTGGGCGCCGCCCGCCCGAGCCCACGCTCACCGCTCCCGTGGGGGAGAGGGGAGGCTGGTTGGCCTCCCCTCTCCGGGTTCGTCCTCGGCCGGCTCAGGCCCCCTTCTGCTTCTGCTCCTCGTCGCCCTCGTCGATGATCTCGGCGTCCACCACGTCGCCCTCGGCCTGCTCCTGGGAGCCGGCCGTGGCCTGGGTGGCCGTCGCGCCGGCCTCGCCGGTAGCGGCCTCGCCGGCCTCTGGCTGCCTGGCCTGGGCGTAGACCGCCTCGGCGAGCTTGTAGCTGGCCTGCTGCAGCGCCTCGGTGGCGTTGCGCACGGCCACCACGTCCACGTCCTCGCCGGCGAGCTTCTCCTTCAGCTCGGCCAGGGCCTTCTCGACCGTCTCGCGATCGGCGTCCGAGATCCGCTCGCCGAAGTCCTTCAGGCTCTTCTCGGTCTGGTAGACGAGCTGGTCGGCGCGGTTCTTGGTCTCGGCCGTCTCGCGCCGGCGCTGGTCCTCCTCGGCGTACTGCTCGGCCTCGCGGATCATGTGGTCGATGTCGTCCTTCGGCAGCGCGGTGCCGCCGGTGATGGTCATCGACTGCTCCTTGCCGGTGCCGCGGTCCTTGGCCGAGACGTTGACGATGCCGTTGGCGTCAATGTCGAAGGTGACCTCGATCTGCGGCACGCCGCGCGGCGCCGGCGGGATGCCGACCAGCTGGAAGTTGCCCAGCAGCTTGTTGCCGTAGGTCATCTCCCGCTCGCCCTGGAAGACCTTGACGTCCACCTCGGTCTGGCCGTCGTCGGCGGTGGTGAACACCTCCGAGCGGCGCGTCGGGATGGTGGTGTTGCGGTCGATCAGCTTGGTCATGACGCCGCCCTTGGTCTCGATGCCGAGCGAGAGCGGGGTCACGTCGAGCAGCAGGATGTCCTTGACCTCACCCTTGAGGACGCCGGCCTGCAGGGTGGCGCCGACCGCCACGACCTCGTCCGGGTTGACGCCCTTGTGCGGCTCCTTGCCGCCGGTGAGCTGCTTGACGAACTCGGTGACCATCGGCATGCGGGTGGACCCGCCGACGAGCACGACGTGCTCGATGTCGCCCATCGCCTTGCCGGTCTTCGCCTTCCAGTCGCTGATCGCGCGGTCGAACGGGCCGCGGCAGCGCTCCACCAGGTCGTTGGTCATGCGCTCGAACTCGCCCCTGGTCAGGCGCTGCTCCATGTGCAGCGGGCCTTCCGGGGTGGCGGTGATGAAGGGCAGGTTGATGGTCGTCTCGAGGGTCGAGGACAGCTCGATCTTGGCCTTCTCAGCCGCCTCCCTGAGGCGCTGCATGGCCATCTTGTCCTTGGACAGGTCGATGCCGTGGTTGTCCTTGAAGGTCTTCAGCAGCCAGTCGACGACGCGCTGGTCCCAGTCGTCGCCGCCCAGGTGCATGTCACCCGAGGTGGCCTGGACCTCGATCACGCCCTCGCCGATGTCGAGCAGCGACACGTCGAAGGTGCCGCCACCCAGGTCGAAGACCAGGATCGTCTGGTCGTTCCCCTTGTCCAGCGAGTACGCCAGCGACGCCGCGGTGGGCTCGTTGATGATGCGCAGCACCTCGAGCCCCGCGACCTGGCCGGCCTCCTTGGTGGCCTGCCGCTGGGCGTCGTCGAAGTAGGCGGGCACGGTGATGACCGCCTGGGTCACCTGGTCACCCAGGTAGGCCTCCGCATCCCGCTTCAGCTTCTGCAGGATGAAGGCGCTGACCTGCTGGGGGGAGAACTCCTTGCTGTCGGCGCGGAAACGCCACGAGCGGTCGCCCATGTGGCGCTTGACCGAGCGCACGGTGCGCTCCGGGTTGGTCACCGCCTGACGCTTGGCCACCTCACCGACCAGCACCTCCCCGGTCTTGGAGAGGGCGACCACCGAGGGCGTGGTACGCGAGCCCTCGGCGTTGGGGATGACCGTCGGCTCACCGCCTTCCATCACGGCCACGACGGAGTTCGTGGTCCCCAGGTCGATCCCAACGGCCTTGGCCATCTCATCACCTCGAACGTGCTAATGGACGCTGGCACGGCCGGCTCGTGCCGCCGTTCGAGGCACAAGATAGAGACTTGAGTCTTCCGTTGTCAACTAAGCTGCAACGCAGGATTTACTTATGCCTTGACCTGCGGCTTCAGCTCGCCGAGGGGAGCAGGCTCGCCTGCAGCGGCAGCACCATACCGCCCGGTCCGACCCCGGCCGCCGCGAACCCGCCGGCGGGGAGCTCGACCGCGTAGCGGTACGGCGCGCCCGGGTAGTAGACCTGGCACGGGTCAGCCCTGCACGGGGCCATCTCGCTGACCGAGACCACCTTGCCGCTGGTCGCCACGAACGCGATCGACAGCGGCACCTTGGTGTCCTTCATCCAGAACCCGCCGGTGGAGTCCTGCGGGTAGAGGAAGACCATGCCGGTGCCCTGGGGCACGCTGGTGCGCCCGGAGAGGCCGCGGGTCCTGCTCGGCGGGTCGGGCGCCACCTCGAGGTGGACCGTCTGCGGCTGGCCCGTGCCGCGCAGCTGGTAGTCGAGCGTGAGCGCGCCCGCGGGCTTGCCGGCCGCGGCGCCCTGCGCCCCCGGCGGCTTACGGATCGCGGGCAGCAGGAACACGGTGGTGGTCGCGAGGCAGCCGACCACCATCATGGCGAACAGGAACGGCAGGCCCCGTTTGGGTCGGTTCATGGGGTCCACGGTACGTCGACCTCCGGCGCGAGGGGAGACGCCAAGCTCCACGGCCTCATCGGTCCCTCCTGGGCACCAGTCTGACGCCCCCTGCAACGGCTTGAGGCGGGCGCGCGGGCACTGGCGAAGACCATACGAGTATCAACCGAGAGAGCGGGCTGGAGGTTCCGGCCAGGCGGCGGCCAGGCCCGCTGCGCCCTTTCCACTGGCCCCTTGCAGGAGCAGGATTCGCTCGGGGACGGCAGGGTAGTTACCGTGTGGTAACTTCTGCCGCTCAGGTCGACACCGCGCCAGGGGAGGACCTCGTGAAGCTCGCCGTCGGGGCCGTGATCACCTTCTTCGCCGTCGGCCTTGCCGGGCGACGGGTCGAGTGGCTCACCCGCCTGGTCGCCGTCGGCAAGCCGGCGCCCGAGCGCTTCCAGGGCGCCTGGAGCCGGGTCTGGGCCGAGGTCACCGAGGTGCTCGGCCAGCGCAAGCTGCTCAAGCGCCCCGTGCCAGGGCTGGCCCACTTCTTCACCTTCTGGGGCTTCCTGGTCCTGCTGACCACCATCCTGGAGGCGTACGGGGAGCTGTTCGACGACCGCTTCGCCCTGCCGCTGGTCGGCCACAACGCGCTGCTCGGCTTCCTGCAGGACCTGACCGCCGTGGCCGTGGCGCTGAGCCTGCTGGCGTTCGCGGCCATCCGGCTGCGCGAGTCGCCCAAGCGGCTCGAGCGCGCCTCCCGCTTCTACAAGTCCCACACCGGCCAGGCCTGGGTGATCCTGGCGATGATCGGCGGGGTGGTGGTCACCCTGCCGCTCTACCGCGGTGCCAGGGAGGCGCGCGGGACCTTCCCCTACGGCGGCGCGGCCTTCGCCTCCCACGCCGTCGGCCGCCTGCTCGACGGGCTCGCCCCGGCGACGCTGCGCCTGCTCGACGAGGGCTTCCTGCTCACCCACCTCGCCATCGTCCTCGGCTTCCTGGTGCTGATCACCTACTCCAAGCACCTGCACATCCTCACCGCCCCCCTGAACGTCGCCTTCTCGCGCCGCCCCAAGGCGCTCGGCCCGCTGTCGACCCCGCTGATCGATCCCGAGCAGATGAGCGAGGACGACGTCTTCGGGGCCGGCAAGGTGGAGGACTTCACCTGGAAGCAGCTCCTCGACCTGACCACCTGCACCGAGTGCGGGCGCTGCCAGGACCAGTGCCCCGCCTGGAACACCGGCAAGCCGCTCTCGCCCAAGCTGGTCATCACCGACCTGCGCGACCACCTGTTCGAGAAGGCGCCGTTCCTGGCCGGCGAGGCGTCGGCCGAGACGCCGGACGGCCACGACCCCGCCGTGCTGCAGCGCGGGCTGGTCGCCGACGTGGTCGGCGACGACGTGCTCTGGTCCTGCACCACCTGCGGCGCCTGCGTCGAGCAGTGCCCGGTCGACATCGAGCACGTCGACACCATCCTCGACATGCGCCGCTACGAGGTGCTGATGGAGTCCCGCTTCCCTGCCGAGGCTGGCACCATGCTGCGCAACGTCGAGAACTCGGGCGACCCCTGGGGACTCGGCTCCGGCCAGCGCCTCTCCTGGACCCAAGGGCTGGACTTCGAGGTCCAGGTGGTCGGCGGCACCATCCCCGACGACGTCGAGTACCTGTACTGGGTCGGCTGCGCCGGCGCCCTCGAGGACCGGGCCAAGAAGACCACCCAGGCGATCGCGCGCCTGCTGCACCGCGCCGGGGTGCGCTTCGCGGTGCTCGGCCCGCGCGAGTCGTGCACCGGCGACCCCGCCCGCCGGCTCGGCAACGAGTACCTCTACCAGGTGCAGGCGCAGCAGAACATCGAGACGCTCGACCAGGCCAGGGTGCGCAAGGTGGTCGCCTCCTGCCCGCACTGCTTCAACACCATCGCCCGCGAGTACCCGGACCTCGGCGGCCACTACGAGGTGGTGCACCACTCCCAGCTCTTCGCCCGGCTGGTCGCCGAGGGCCGGCTCAACCCGAGCGAGCCGCTGCAGGCGACCGTCACCTACCACGACCCCTGCTACCTCGGCCGCCACAACGACGTCTACGACGCGCCGCGCTCGGTGCTCGACGCGGTCCCCGGGGTGCGCCAGGTCGAGATGCGGCGCTGCCGCGAGCGCGGCTTCTGCTGCGGCGCCGGCGGCTCGCGCATGTGGATGGAGGAGCGCCTCGGCAAGCGCGTCAACCTGGAGCGCACCGACGAGGCGCTCGGCACCGGCGCCGACGTGGTCGGCACCGCCTGCCCGTACTGCATGGTGATGCTGGACGACGCGGTCAAGCAGCGCCAGGCCGAGGGCGAAGCCGAAGGCGTCCGCGTCCTCGACGTCGCCCAGGTCCTCGAGCAGTCCCTGGAGCACCGCACCGCCCCGGCCGCCTCGGCGCCGGGCGAGGAGTCGTAGGGCGCCGCGCTGCTAGTCCCCGCGCTCGGGCCAGTCGATCGGCCGGCCGGCGTCGCGGCGGAAGTTCTCCCAGTAGCGCGACGGGGTCGGCCCACGCTGGCCCTGGTATTTGGAGTTCACCCCGGCCGACCCGTAGGGCCGGTCCGCCGGGGTGGTGAGCTGGAAGACGGCGATCTGCCCGATGCGCATGCCCGGGTACAGGGTGATCGGCAGGTTGGCCACGTTGGACAGCTCCAGGGTCACGTGGCCCTGGAAGCCCGGGTCGAGGAACCCCGCCGTCGAGTGCGTCAGCAGCCCGAGGCGGCCGAGCGAGCTCTTGCCTTCGAGGCGGGCGGCCAGGTCAGGCGGGATGCCGATCAGCTCGTAGGTCGAGCCGAGCACGAACTCCCCCGGGTGCAGGATGAGGGCGTCGTCCGGCTTGACCTCGACCAGCTCGGTCAGCCCGTCCATGGGCTCCTTGACGTCGATGAAGGGATGGCGGGCGTTGTGGAAGACGCGGAAGCGGTTGTCCAGGCGCACGTCGATGCTCGACGGCTGCAGCGCCTGCTCGTCGAACGGGTCGACGACCAGCCGGCCGGCGGCGATCGCCTCACGCAGGCTGCGGTCGGAGAGGATCACGACGCGCCTCCGAGGAGTTCGGGCAGGGTCGCCGCATTCTGCCACGCCCCAGCCGCCCACCCTTGCGCCGTTGCCCCAGCTCAAGACGGCCGGCTACAATCGCTCCCCTCGCGGGCGTAGTTCAATGGTAGAACTCGAGCTTCCCAAGCTCGCGGTGAGGGTTCGATTCCCTTCGCCCGCTCTCACCCGCACCGCAGGTCACGAGCCTGCCGCATCCCCGCCCCGTGACCCGCTCGCTGGTGGGCAAGCGGCTGACGCTGCTGACCTGAAGCTGCGCCCGTCAGCGTTCGAAGCGCCAGCGAGTCGCGCCGTACGGTTCCGCGGTGGCGACCCCGAACGCGGTGTGGAAGGTGAAGAGGTACAGCTGCCACGGCGGCGGTCCGGCGCTCGGGGCGCTGAACGGCGCGGTGAACGCGTCGCCCTCCACCTCGGCAGGCCACCCACCCTCGCGGTACAGGCGGGCCACCCGCTCCAGCGTCGGTGGATCGGCGACCCTGGCCGCCTCGCCCTCCAGGACCAGGTCGATGCCCTCCAGCCCGACAGAGAACGTGCAGGCCGGGTTCGCCGCCAGGTTGCGAGCCTTGCGGGTGCCGGGTCCGCTGGTGAAGCAGAGATCGCCGTCGAGCCATGCGGCGCCGACGCTGGCGGCGTGGGGGCGGCCGTCCGGCCGGGACGTCCCGAGGAAGTACGGGGTGCCCGGCTGCGCCTGGCTGGCCACGAGGAGGTCGTGCGGCCTGCTCCACGGCAACGGCGGGGATCCGTAGCGGTCGAGGTTGGTCACCTCGACGGGCTCTCGGTCGGTCATCGCTCACCTCCGTCAGGTCCACGCCGGTCCGCGGCCGCTGACGATTGGACGAGGTTCCGGGACCGGACTCATCGGATCTGTCCGGCCGCACCGGCCGCTCATATGCTGACGCAATGTACTCGGACAACGAGGCTGGCGTCGCCTGACCGGGCCTCGCCCATCGCTCAAGCTGGAGCCCATCGCTGCCACGCTGAGCCGACGTCGTTCGCCGGCCGTGCCACTCGCGTGCCACATCGGACGGTCAAGAGCGGTACCGAGCGGACACCCACGGTCGCTGGCAACCTGTCGCTGACCTGGCACCTCGCGCTCTTGCAGCCTGAACGCATCCCGCGAATGTGCCTGATAAGGATGCGCTCCACGGCTGCCGCGCCGCCTCCAGTGGCTGGCCACGAGGACGGTGGTTGCTCGGGACGGGCCTCATCCCCCGCTCGAACCGTGGTGCCACATGCACGACGCTGAGAGGTCCACTGGTCCGCGCTCGGTCGTACCGCACTGGCAACGGCCCCCACGGGTATGAGGAAACCGCAGGTCATCGTACCCGTATGGCCAGGACCTCGGGGCATCAGAGTAGCCGAGAGCGGGTTTCGAACCCCTCCCCCCATCCGCTTGTGGAGCTATGTGAAACTGACTCGTACCGAGGTCAAGTCGCATCTTGTGGTGTAACTCGTGATCGTCGTTGAGGTGTGGGTGCCAAGATATTGGGTCACCTCATGCGACCTGCGCATACTCATGGACCAGCGCTGCGGGTGCCAGAATTGGGTCATGAGTCCGACCTGGGCGTCTAGTACTCCAGCCGGAGTTCGTGATGTTCATGGTTGCTGGGCGGCTTGCCGCCGGTCGTGGCAGGTCCGAGCGCGAGCCTGATGTCGTCGCCGCCAGATCGACCAGCGCAACCGGTGCAGCCAGTCACCGGCAGGCCGCAGCACCGAATCCGGGGTTCATTGGGCTCGGAGGGCAGACATGGACGGTCACCGTGATCGACGACGGCAGGCATGGCTCCACCTCGGCCTCTCCGGTGCTGGCTTCGATCTCCCGGGTTGCACACGATGCTGTCACGGTCAATACTATTTTAGACCGTGACAGAGGAGGCGACATGCCGATCTACTCGATCTGGGAGTCCCGGTTCCCCGCCGCGCGGGCCGCGGCGGGGCGTGCGGTGACCGAAGCCATTTGGCGGGACATGCAGAGCTTCGAGGGTTACCTGAGCCATGAGCTGCTGGTCGACGCCGACGACCCGGGGCACCTGTTGGTGGTTAGCCAGTGGACGAGCCGGGAGCATGCCGACGAGACTCTTGGGCTCTACGCCACGCACCCGAACGCCCGCGCCGCAAACAGCCTGGTCACCGAGCCTCGACGCCGCTTTGTCGCCACGCGCGCGGATGGCTGAGCTGACGGCGCCCCCACAGGCGCTGCTTCTGCTGGCCAACCTGGGCCGCCGACGGCGGCCGGCCGGGGCGGCCGCCCCATACTCCGAGCCGATCCTGCCTGGCTCCACCGTTGCGGCCGCGCAGTTGGCGGGGGTGGTCGACCAGTCGGTCGCCGCGGCGGACCTGGTCGACCTGCGCCGACTTCAACGGGCGGCGGTCCACGCGGCCGAGGCGATTCTCGCTGGCGGGGCTCTGGATTGTGCTGAGATCAATGCACTTGCCGCCGACAGTACCGCGCGTGTCGAGCTCATTGTGACTAATGGGCTGCTCCGGCGACAGCTGGTCTGGACCGACACATCGTTGGCCGCGGCGCTGGCCCGACGCCTCATCGAGGAGCTCAATGCGCTCGAACCCGACCGGTTGCGGCGTTGCGCTCGCCCGGAGTGCGACCTGATCTTCTACGACACCACACGATCCCGCACACGCCGGTGGCACGCTGAAGATCCCTGCGGCTGGCGCGAGCGTCAGCGCGTCCACCGGACGCGGCGGTCAAACAGCAACGGAGGCAGGCCTGGGACGGGGAGGGTCATCTCAGGCGGCTCGGCGACGTTGATACTCCACCCGGACTTCGTGATCTCGCCGGTCAGGGCGTGATCGGCGCACAAGAACGACCACCGCTGAACATCCGGCGCTGTGAGAACAACCAAAGATCAGACGGTGATCGCGGGCCACAGCATAGACCCCACCCGCTGGCGGGCGGCCTTGAACGAGCTGCTGGGCCGCATCGCCGGGCGGTTCACTCGAATCGAACCCCGGCAGCGGGCAGCCGCGTTCGTGTGTGGACTGCAAGGCCGAGCTGATCGGCCCCCGCGGGCCGTGGCGCACGGCTGAGCAGGTCGAGCTGGCCACCCTGGAGTGGGTGCAGTGCAATCAGCGTCGCCTGCACGGCGCCATCGACCACATCCAACCTGCAGAACACGAAGCCTGTACTACCGTCAGCACGAACAGTCCAAGGAGGTCGGGCAAACATCAACCGTTCAGGCCTCCACCAAACCCAGGGCAGTTCAATTCGGAGAAGTGCGGAGCTTCAGCATGCCGCAAGCCGGCGGAACGCAACAGCGCCGAACTTCCTCGCCGTGGCAGTTCCCTTCTGTCGTACTTCTGGCTCACTCGACATAGTGAGGTCACGACCGACTGGTACGGCTGTCAGTGGGCGGGCTGCGGTCCTCAACTGCTGGGCGGGTTGGTGGTGATGCGACCGGGCTCAACCAGGACCGCGGTGCGCCGCTCCGCCGCCATCACCCGGTCGTACTCGTCCAGATCGGGGTGGCTGCCGCCGGCGGCGTGGAAGATATCGCGCAGCAGCGCGGGCAGCCCCGCGTCGGGCAGGCCGGGCAGGGGGTCGTCGGGCCCAGCGAGCTGGCAGGGCCCGGCGACCGCGACCCACTCCCAGCCGGCCCGGAACACCACCGTGGCATGCGGGCGGCGGCGTAGGTTGCTCAGCTTGGCCGTCCCACCCATGGCGACCAAACCAACACATGGTCTAGCGCTGAGTGGGTGCGCCAACACCCCGGCATTGACCAGCGAAACCTGCGGGGCACCGGCGGCATCGACGGTGACAAGCACGGCGAGGAAGTGGTCCGCGGCGGCGATCCGACGGACCAGGGCCAGCCCATCGGCGGTCGCCGCGGTCATGCTGCCTCCCCGTCGGCCCGGGCCTCGACTTCGGCGCGCGCGTGTGTAGCAAGCCCGCTCATGCGTCCTCCCCGCTTGGCCGATCGGCAGGTTGTGACCTATCGATTGTGATTGTCCTGTGGGTGCCAGTGATTCGGTCACGTCGTGCCAGCGCAGCAGCGTCACCGGCTGCATGCAAGACGAGCAGTTCGGCGTCCTTTGCCGCCGCGCTCCTCGCCAGCAGCGCAAGCGACTGCATCACCCGGCAGAACCGTAGGTAGAGCAGTCCAGGAGTCATCTGCCGATCATCGCGGCCGGCAACGCCTCTGGCGAACTCGCAGCTCAGCACCCATGATCGACGCTCTGGCACGCACACGCTCGCGGCGTTGCCCGTGCGCTCGGTCTCGCCCGATCAGACTGCGCTGACTGCACTGATGCCCTGATGATGGCGGGTCTCCCGGAGTGGTGGGGGCGCCCGGCACTCCGAGCGCATGGGCAACGCCACAAGCGGACCGCCTGCCTGGCCACCTGGTCCTCAGCGGCGGCTTCACCGTCACCGACGGCCGCGACCGCCACCTCCAGCAGCAGGCCACACGCCTGGGCTTCGCCGACCTGCCCTCCTGCCTACAGGCCCTGCTGGACGAGGGCTGGAGCATCCCCAGCTCGCCACCCACCTCGACACCACCAAGGCGGCCATTCGCGCTGCGATCGAGGACCACCACATCCGGCAGCCATCCCGCCGCCAGCAGCTGGCCCGTCAGCGCCAGCGCGCCGCCCAGCAGCGCGCCACCGACCGCGCTGTCGCACTCGGCTTCCCCAGCTTGCGGGCCTACCTGAAGGACCGGCTGGTCACCCGGGCGTGGACGCTGAAGCAGGTCCAGGGCGAGCTGGGTGTCGCACCCGCCACCCTGCGGCACCTCCTGGACCACCACCAGGTCCGCCGGGTGACGCCGACCCGGCGGCAGCGCGCCGCCGCCACCACAGCGATCGGCCCCACCACGCAGGCACGGGCGGTCCGGCAACGCCGCCAGGCACGCCTGGACGAACTCGGCTTCGCAACGCTGGAGCAATACGTGCAGGACCGGTATGTCACCCGAGGCTGGTCGCGGCGGCGGCTGTGCGCCGAACTCGACGTCGGCTACGACTGGCTGGACCAGCAGCTGACCCGGCTGGGACTGCGACCCTGACGCGCCCGGATGGGATGGCTGGACACCAGCAGGCTGCCGGCGTCGGCAGAGCTGACCACACCATCACCCTTGCCGGACCTCACCAAATGACGATGCACTCCTACACTGCGCCGCGGGACGTCACCCCAAGGCGAGCCGGACGGGGCCAGGCGCCGTCCGCAAGGGCGGCCGGGGCGGAAGCGGCACGTCAGCGGCGTCTTGATCCATACCGCGGCTGGTCTGCACCGAGAAGATGCCCTGCTGGCGTGGGGACACGGGCGCCGGAGCAGGCGCCATTCTCCCAATTCAGAGGGCCCTTCTCATACTCCGAGCCAGCATCATTCCAGCACCGAAACGGCGGACTCAGGCTGAGGCGGTACTAGAGGCGGTGATTCGGAAGACCGGATGGTCGACCGGGTCGGGGAGCGTGCGCAAGACTCCGGCGACGGTCGGCATTTTGCCATAGCGGGCGAGATAGGCCTCCAGCAGGGGGACACGCTCGGCGACGGGCACCTCGACAACGGCAATCTCCTCAACGCGTCCGCGCACGATCAGCCGGCCCCTGAGCGAGGCCCGCAGGTTGAGCGCCCAGTCGCTCGCTCCGCGGTACGAGACGAGGTAGCGCTCACCGTCGTGGTCGAGCACGGCGACAGGGACCGTCCGCCAGCGTCCGCTGCGACGACCGCGCACCGACAGCTTCGAGATGAGAGAGGGTCTGAACAGCACTGACATTCGGTTGCCGATAGAGCGCTGCATCCATGGCGGCTTGAGATAGCGACGATCGCTCACCAGCGTCTCCTAACTTGATCGGTCGGCTCCAGACAGTGCCGGAAACCCCGAGAGTCCTCCAACCGCCAGGCTGTGCGTCAGCCACGGGCTCGAGGTCGGGTTCGGTAGCTCTGCCTGGCGGCGACCACGCCGCCGATGAGCGCGATGGCCAAGGCCAGCAGTTGGATCACCGTGCCGACAAAGACGCCGACCCGAGTCGGATCGCCGAGCTGATCCCTCGCCTGGGACGCGAGCGCGCCACCGACGAGCAGGAACAGGGCGACGATCACACCTGCCAGGGATGTCCACCGCCAGCGGATGCCCAGGGCGACCACGCCCGCGGCGACCAGCAGGATGATCAGCCCTGGAGGAACCGTTGGGTACTCAGCGCCCGAGGCAATCTGGATCACGATGCCAGCGGCCGCGACGACCAGACCTGCCACGGTCAGCTTGCCAGCCACCGACAACGATCTTGAGCCGCTCATCGCTCGTTCCATCAGATGCTCCTTCTGGATCCAGGCTCAGGTGACTCCCGCAGCTCGACCAGCACACGGAACCCGTTCACGCCTCATGGTCCGGGCCGAAGGCCCTGGGCGTCGTCATGCGGGAGGCGCGACTTCGGACACGCCCTTGGAGGTATAGCCGGGTCCTCGGGCTACCACGCGCGGAGTAGGCGCCACCGCTCGCTGCGCCCGTGATTTGGACCGTGCGAGCCTGTGGGTGGCGGCTATTCGGTGATGCCTTGCGACCTGCTCCTACTCCGGATCACCCACTACCAAGATCCGGTTGCCCAATGTGTCCGGCAAAGCCATGTACCCAGCGTTCCGCGACATGCAGTCGATGCCCTCGGAGTCGCAGGGGATTCAGCTGGGCAGATCTCCCTGACTGGTGGGGCTCCGCGCGAGCAGGTAGTTGAACACCCAGAGACGCTGGCCAGCCGGCGCTTGATGGTGCGGGCCGCCAGGCCGGCCTCGCCGTCCTCCAGGCGCAGGACCCTCAGGCCACGCCGTAAGGCACCCTGGCCGGCGATGAACGCGAACACATCCGCGGTGGTGACCTGCACCGGATCCTTGGCGACGGTAGCGAAGCGAAGAAGGCGGCGGCCGCCGGATCCGCGACGCGGGTAGGTCCACGCACCGGCGATCAGCCGCCGATGCCAGCACAGCAGCATCTGCGGGTGACGATGAAGCACGACCAGCGGGGCCTGGGCAGTACGCGGCTGATCACGGCGAGCAGGGCAGGGTCGGCTGGTTCCAGCTTGGGTCGCGGAACCTGGCGGCGGAGCACGGTGAGCTGGTGGCGTAGAACAAGCAGCTCCAGATCCTTGGCGGCATCGCAGCGGGCGAGCAGGGCCAAGGCCTGGATGGGGTTCGTCCAGCCGATCCGAGCCACCACACCCGGCCAACCCCGTTGGGTGTAGCTCGTCTGGAGGGACTACGGGTGATCAGGCCAGCCCGTAGCTTCCAGCGAATAACCAACGGTAAGGACTATTGATCTTGGTGGCGAGTGACCCCACCATCAGCGATGCCGAAGGCTGGAACCACCAAGAACGGACGAGGCGCCGCCCAGGGTCAGCGA
>WNGE01003256.1_pt1 | contig 73983 bp, 65 predicted proteins | sample 5400651 | NCBI WGS metagenome assembly WNGE01 (sample SAMN13153370, study PRJNA577476) | soil metagenome | isolation source: 60 cm soil or saprolite under grassland replicate 2 | place: USA:California | collected 2016-06-15 | reverse complement strand
TGATGTGCAACGTAAGGTGGTGCTGCTGTTGGCCCCGCTCGCGCCGTACCTGGCGCATGAGCTCTGGGAGATGTTGGGCGAGAAGAGCAACCTACTGAAAGAAGCCTGGCCGAAGTTTGATCCGGAACTCGCGAAAGAAGACGAAATTGAAATTCCTGTGCAGGTGAATGGCAAATTGCGCGGCAAGGTTGTGGTCGCGGCTGGCACATCCGAAGCAGACGTGACGGCGAAAGCGTTGGCCGATGAAAAGGTCCAGAGCTATGTCGCGGGAAAACAGATCGTGAAGCAGATCTACGTTCCCGGCAAGTTGGTGAGCATTGTGGTGCGCTGACCCAAACCATTGAGTCTGCCCGTCTCGCCGCGTGTGCAACGTCGCGGAGGCATCAGTTAAGTATGAAGGGTGAAGCAAGAGAACGCTGGATGCATCTGTGCGAGGCAGCCGCTCTCGAGCAAGATCCGGAGAAGCTGATGGAGTTAGTTAGCGAAATTAACCGGCTACTCGAGGAGAAAGAGAAGCGCCTGCTGGAGAAGTCTCAAATGCCGGGTAAGCCCTGAGAGTGGAGGCCCTGGCAGAGTCCCAATTTGCCTCGCATTACACATTTTGAGGGATTGACTGCGTCAGGGCGGAAGCCCATTCTTCCTAACTACTTCGGTCTCGCTCCGCCGCAAGGACGCAATTCGATCCCAGCCCAGTCAAATCGCAAGAAAATTGAGGGCATGGAGGCCCCGGGCAGAGTCGAACTGCCGACACGCAGTTTAGGAAACTGCTGCTCTATCCATCTGAGCTACGGGGCCCAAATATCAGTCTATCAATAGCTGGGAGACCGGGTTTCAAACAGCGTAGTGGTGTGGCTCGGGCACTGCTCTCCGAGCGGATTTGGGGTACTGGCGTAGACTGCAAGGATCTATCGACCGTAACCGGAGGTCCTCCTTCCGGGGCGTGGTCGCTAATGCCTAAAGAATCAGCTTGACTGAACGATACTAAACAGGCAATATCTTTCGCACCCAGAGTTGCCGGACCTCCCTCCGCGGCTCTCTGTTTTTCACGGATTTTTAGAGTTGCACTTGTAGCGACGTCCGCGTTGCAGGAGTGTAAGCATGGGAACCGGCCTCCCCAGAGTCTTCTGTGTCGCAGTAGTGTCACTTCTTGCCGCGCCCGCCTGTTTTGCGCAGCAAGCCACCCCGCAACCGCTCATCACTCAGCCAATCGTGGAAAGCCAGTTGATCACCTTGAAGGGGAATACCCATCCGCTGGCCCAGGCGAAGTTCGACATCGGAACTGCGCCTCCTAATCTTCCCATGCAACGCATGCTGCTCGTCCTCAAGCGCGATCCGCAGCAGGACTTCGCATTGCACAAACTTCTGGATGATCAGCAGGACAAAGCATCACCGAACTACCACAAGTGGCTCACACCGGATGAGTTCGGCACACAATTTGGTTCGTCGGACCAGGACTTGCAACTTGTTGCAGGATGGCTGCAGACTCACGGTTTTCAGATCAACCGAGTTTCGCACGGGCGCACCGTTGTCGAGTTTTCAGGCATGGAAGCGCAGGTCGAGCAGGCATTCCATACTCAAATCCACCAATACTCAGTGAACGGACAACTGCACTGGGCCAACGTCAATGATCCGCAAGTACCGGCAGCGTTAACACCGGCAGTTGCGGGAGTTTGGAGTTTGCACGATTTTCGCAAGAAACCTAACGACCACGTCTCCCCTTATCGCTTTCCGGCACCCGGTGGACCCTCACCGCAATTGACGTATCAGGGTCGCCATGCACTCATGCCCGCCGATTACGCGATCATTTACAACATCAATCCCTTGTACTCAGCGGGAATTAATGGGCAAGGCGCGAAGATTGCTGTTGTCGCGAGATCGAGTATCAATACCTTCGACCTCTTTGACTTTTGGAGCAGTTCCGGCTTACCGACGTTCCCGTCTTTGAACATCATCAACGACGGTCCAGATCCCGGCATCTTCGATCAGAATGAAGAATTCGAGGCGGTTCTCGATGCGACGTGGTCCGGCGCGATCGCATACGGAGCTCAAGTCAATTTTGTCGTGTCGGCCTCGACCAATACGAGCGATGGAGTTGATCTCTCCGAACTTTACATCATTGATAACAACGCCGGTGATGTAATGACGGAGAGTTTCGGCAGCTGTGAAGGCTTTTCAACCCAGGCGGAAGCACAAGCCATTTCATCGCTGGCGGAGCAGGCAGCAGCCGAAGGAATCACGTACATGGTTTCGACCGGCGACTCGGGCGCGGAGACCTGTGTCAATCCAAACTTGAATTCCGCCGGTGGTGCTGCACCGTCAGTGAATGCGCTTGCGTCGTCCCCGTTCACGGTTGCGGTGGGCGGAACCATATTCAACGAGGGCACAAACACGTCGAAGTACTGGAACACCAGCAATAGTCAAAGCAATTTATCGTCGGCAAAGACCTACATTCCTGAAAACGTATGGAATGAGAGCTGCTCGACGTGCGGATTATGGTCAGGCGGGGGCGGTGCCAGCACTTTCTTTTCAAAGCCGAACTGGCAATTCGGAGTGTCGGGAATTCCTAACGACGGAGATCGTGATTTGCCGGACGTATCGCTCACAGCGGCGATTCACGATCCTTACCTCGTTTGCTTCGAAGGATCCTGCTTTTATGGTGTGGGCGGTACGTCCGCTTCAGCGCCCTCCTTCGCAGGAATCATGGCGTTGGTTGTTCAGCAGCATGGTCGTCAGGGCCAGGCGAACTACACTCTTTACCGGCTTGCTGCGGCGGAGACGCTTTCCCAGTGCAACGCTTCCAACACCACGACTCCTCCGGCGTCCACGTGCGTGTTTAACGACGTGACGAAGGGAAACAACGCCGTGCCCGGAGAGCCCGGCTATGGAACCTCAACGGCAAAGTATCAGGCCACCACGGGGTTCGACCTGGCGACTGGTCTGGGCTCGGTGAATGTCGCCAACTTGGTGAACAAGTGGAATAGTGTGACCTTCAATGCGACGACCACCACGCTGGGCCCAAACTCAATCAGCGGGACACACGGATCGCCGATTACTTTGAATATCTCGGTTGCTCCAAGCGGCGGCTCAGGCACCCCCACTGGAGATGTTTCCCTGCAAGCCGCCCTTAATTCGGGAAACAACGTCAATAATCCAGGAGTTCTGATATTAGCGAACGGTTCAGTTTCCACTCAGGTGAACAACTTGCCGGGTGGGTCTTACAACCTGAGTGCGCGCTACGGTGGTGACGGCACGTTTGCGCCCAGCACCTCAAATCAGATTCAAGTCAGCATCACAGCCGAGAACAGCACGACGACGGGATCGGTCTTAACAGCAAATGCGAATGGTTTCCCAATCCCGTTCACGAGTGGTCCATTTGGAGGATTCGTTTATCCACGTGCTGACGTGGTCGGCCAGTCCGGTCATGGGACACCGACTGGATTGATCACTTTCAACGACAACAGCGTGCCCTTTACGACATACTTTGGCTTGAACAGCCAAGGTTCGTTCGCCTTGCCGAATGGATATCCCTGGTTTGCACCTGGACACCACTCGTTCACTGCCTCGTATAACGGAGACAACAGCTTCAACCCGAGTACTTCATCGCCCGTTGCCTTCACGATCACACCTGCAACCACCGCGACAGTCCTGAGCGGTCCAGCGAATGGAGCTGTGCAGGGTGATAATGTGACGCTCACAGCTACGATCACGAGCGCAGCGTTCGCTGGAGAGCCGAGCGCCACGTTCCCAGGCGGGACTGTAACGTTCTTTAGCGGAAACACTCAGATCGGCTCTGCACCTGCTTTTGGGCAGCAGGTGAACCAGAATGGCGTCACCTCCATTGCCACGTTGAACACCTCCAACTTGCCAATAGGCCAGGATACTATTACTGCGCAATATAGTGGAGACGGAAACTACGTTGGGTCATCGGCCGCTCCCGTGGCTGTCAGTGTTGATGCTGACTTCGCTTTCAGCGCGGGAAGCTCAAGTATCACTGTAACGAAGCCCGGAAGCAACGCGACGAATACGCTAACCGTCACCGGCCAGACCGGCTATAACAGCACAATCAATTTCTCCAGCGCTTCGTGTACCGGATTGCCTTTGCTAAGCACCTGCGCGTTCACTCCGGGTAGCGTCGTTGGGAGTGGCAACGCGTCGCTAACGATTACGACAACTGCACCATCCGCTGCCTTGCGCAGTTTCGAGTGGACCAGCGCCGGATTCCTCTTTGCTGGAGTGTTTCTGGTCGTCGTTCCATTGCGGCGGAGGCATTTCAACGTTGCATTAGCGCTGGTACTCTGTGGCATTGCTATTGGGAGTGTGGCATGTGGCGGAGGTGGTGGTGGCGGCGGGGGCGGCGGCGGACATCCCGGCACACCGCTCGGCAGTTACACCGTGATTGTGACGGCAACTACGTCCGATAGCGTGATCAGTCACACGGCCAGTTTCACACTAGTCGTTCAGTAGAAAGTCAGAACAGTGTTGTTGCCATGTGCTGGCACAGCGGGAACCGCCCGCCGTGGTGGCCTCACCCCGCATTCTTGCGGAACACCTCTCGAATTGATCACGTATCATTACTTACAATGCGTCTTCTGTTCGAGATCTTCGGTCAGACCCTGCAGACCCTGTGGGCGCACAAACTCCGCTCGTTCCTCACCATGTTCGGGATCGCCTGGGGCGTCGGCTCGCTGCTTTTGCTGGTCGGGCTAGGGGAGGGCTTCCGCTCCGGCAACCGTAAGCAGTTCGACGAGATCGGCGAGAATGTCATGTTCATCTGGGGCGGCCGCGCTCCGGCGATGAACGGCAGTTTCAATAGCATGCGGTGGTATTTCCTTACGTATCGCGACTACGAAGACATCGCGCGCGATTGCCCGGACGTGAAGCTGGCAGCGCCAGTGATTTCCCGTAACGATGTTCGGGCAGTTAGCGATTATTTCCAGAGCAGCGGACAGTTGATGGGCGTGCCCGCTGATTTCAACGATATCCGTTACTTACCCTTGGCGGAAGGTCGTTGGCTGAACGATTTCGATATTTTCCAGAAACGCCCCGTGGTAGTGATTGGCGACGAGGCGCGGCGCGTTCTCTTTCCCGGATGGCCCTCGGTAGGTGCGACCATTTTGCTGAATGGGATTCGATTTCAGGTGATTGGAACTCTAAAGCGGGTAGGACACGGCGAAAACAACACACGCAACCTGCAGATTTTTATTCCATTCTCGGTTATGCGTGAAGACTTCCCGCCAAAAAATGTGGGCGAAGTGGACGATGCGATTTCGTTTCTGAATTATCAACCGAAGTCGCGCGAGCTTCACGAGACGGCCAAACTGGAGGTCCACAAGGTTATTGCCAGGAATCACGGCTTTGATTACAGCAATCCCGATTCTTTCGACGAGTGGGATACCATTCGCACCGTGGATGCGATTGGCAAGATTTTCGACGCCATGAATACGTTCCTCGGCAGTGTCGGCCTGGTGACGCTAGGTTTGGGCGCGATTGGCATTATCAATATCATGCTGGTTTCCGTGGCTGACCGAACTCGCGAAATTGGCCTTCGAAAGGCCTTGGGCGCTACGAGCCGCAGCATTCTATTTCAATTCTTCGTTGAGGGGGCATTTCTCACCTTACTGAGCGGTGTGTTTGGAATGGCATGCGCCGCTGGATTCATGTGGCTGCTCGGCTTGCTACCGCAACCGCAGGGATTTGACACTCCACGCCTTGTACCTGCGACCGCGGCACTCGCAATTGGATCGCTGGCGTTTGCCGGAATCATTGCCGGACTATACCCGGCGCGGAAAGCGGCATCGCTGGAACCAGTGGAAGCGTTGAGAAGGGAATAAATGGAATCCCGCGACGTAATCACAATTCCAACCGCCAACGTCTCCCGCGGCGTGCGCTCCCTAATGGGCCGCGACATCTTCATTCAAGCTTACGGCGCAATGCGCCACGACTTGCGCAAGACCGTGCTGACCATGCTGGGTATGGCGTGGGGAATCGCGACTGTCGTGCTCTTGCTTGCATACGGAGACGGTTTCGGGCGAGCGATCCGGAACATATGGGAAGCCTTTGGCGCGACCGCAGTCGGGATTTATCCCGGACGGACTTCGCAGCAGGCAGGTGGCAACAAAGCGGGCACAGCAATCCGGTTCACGAATGACGATATGGAACTGATGCGCAACGTGGTGCCACTCGCGCGCCATATGTCGCGAATCGGTGAATTAGACGCAACTTTGCAAACTGGCCCACGCACCTTTACTATGCACGTCTTCGGCATTGATCCTTCGATGGGCGACATTTGGGCGCTTAGCGTCGGCGAAGGCCGCTTTCTCGACGAAGCTGACAACTTGAGCCATGCAAGAGTTGTAGTCCTCGGATCGGAAGCCAAGGACAAGCTGTTTTCAGGGATTCCCGCCATTGGCGATTCCGTCCGTATCAATGGCGCCAGCTTCCAGGTAGTTGGGGTGCTTAAGGCAAGAATGCAGGAAGCGGACAGCAACGAGAACCGCGTTGTGTATGCGCCCTACAACTCCATGGACACACTTCGCGACAATCATTACCTGAGCGGGATGTGGCTCGATTCAATTGGTCTCGACCACAACAAGATGTCGAAGAGCATCCGTGATGCTTTGGCTATGCAGCACGGCTTCAAGTCGAATGACGAGCGAGCGGTTTTTGTTTTTGATGCGCAGAAGCAGCTGGAACAGTTCAGCATAATCACCCTTGCTTTGAAGATTTTATTGGCATTCATCGGAACGATTACCCTCGGCATTGGTGGCGTCGGACTGATGAACATGATGCTGGTGTCAGTCACACAGCGAACTCGCGAAATTGGCGTAGAGAAAGCCTTGGGGGCGCGGAAGAAAGACGTTCTCTTCCAATTTCTCGCAGAAGCCATGGTGATTACGGCCGTAGGTGGACTTTGTGGAATCCTGCTTTCTTATATCGTCTCGATTTCCGTCGGGAGGCTGACGCTGTACAGCGCGTTGGCTAAGAACGCCGAAGCTGGGGACATCCGGCTGATCGTTGCGCCACAGGTGCTAATTATTTCTACGATCATTCTTGGTCTGGTAGGAATCGCAAGCGGAATGCTTCCGGCATTTCGAGCGGCGAACCTCGATCCGATAGAAGCCTTGCGCTACGAGTAATCCTCCTATATCACTGTGTCCCTGTGGTGACAAGCCTTTAGAGTTTGACAGTTGGCAGGAACTGCGGTGGTCTCCGAGCTTTCACCAACTGTTCGAAGGCGTAGGCAATTTTCAGAAGCGTCGGCTCACTCCATGCGCGTCCGAAGAATGAAATTCCCACCGGCATTCCAAAAACGAACCCCGCTGGAACATTAATGTTGGGATAACCAGCAACTGCTGCGGCGTTGGAGCTGCCTCCGACAGCGTGATCGCCGTTCGCAAGATCGGTCAGCCAGGCAGGGCCCCCGGTTGGCGCCACGAGGGCATCCAGATGGAACTTGTCCATTACGCCATCAATTCCTTGCTCTCGCGAAAGCTTGTGATTGGCGGCCAGAGCTCCGACATATTCTTTTTCGGTCAGAGGTCCTTTCTCCTGCGCTTTTAGGAACAGATCTTGCCCGAAGTATGGCATCTCTTCTTGTTTGTTCTTCTCGTTGAAGGCAATCACGTCGGCCAGCGAATGCACCTGCGAATCCGAACGTGTCGCAAGATATGCGTTCAAATCAGCCTTCAATTCGTAGAGCAAGACCAGCAATTCGGTGTCATCGAACTTGCCGTGAGCCTCCAGATCTGCGGGATCAATAATTACAGCGCCGGCAGTTTTCATCTCAGCAATGAGCGAATTCATCAGGGCGTCGACCGCATCGTTGAACCCGAAATATTTGCGCGGGACTCCGATGCGCGCGCCGTGCAGGCCATTCGGATCAAGAAACTGCGTATAGTCCTTTTGCGTTTTGGCGCCAGCCTCGGCAGTGGCGCTGTCGCGTGGGTCAGGTCCGGCCAGCGCGCCCAGAAGGATCGCGGCATCGTGCACCGTACGCGCCATAGGCCCAGCAGTGTCCTGGCTATGCGCGATGGGAATGATTCCGGCGCGGCTGATCAATCCCAACGTGGGCTTTATGCCGACAATTCCATCGGCCGATGACGGGCAGACGATCGAACCATCCGTCTCTGTTCCAATCGCGACCACACAGAGATTCGCTGAAGTGGCCGCGCCTGAGCCGGAACTGGAGCCGCACGGATTTCGATCGAGGGCGTATGGATTTTTCGTCAGCCCGCCTCGGCCGCTCCATCCACTAGTCGAATGGCTAGAACGAATGTTAGCCCACTCGCTCAAATTGGTCTTGCCGAGGATAATGGCGCCTGCTTCCCGCAACTTTCGTGCCACGCTGGAATCCTGCGCCGGTTTCGAGCCCCGCAGTGCGAGCGATCCAGCTGTGGTCTGCATAAGGTCAGCGGTATCAATATTGTCTTTGATCAACACAGGGATTCCGTGCAACGGACCGCGAACGCCCTTCTCTTTGCGCTCTCGGTCGAGCGATTCCGCAATCGAGAGCGCGTCGGGATTTAGTTCGATCACGCTGTTTATGACCGGGCCGCCCTTATCCATTTCCTTGATACGGTGAAGATAGGCTTCGGTGAGAGAGTGGGCCGTGAGTTCGCCAGATTTCATCCGCTCCTGGAAATCGAAAATCGTGGCCTCGTCGAACTCAAAGGGCTTTGTAGGCGTAATATCCGAAACTGAAGCCGAAAGGGTCCGGCTGGCAGAAAGCGCGGGACTCAGAGCGACGCCCGCGCTTCCGAGTGCCGTGGCTTGCAGCATAGCCCGCCGAGAGACTCTCCGCCCCTCAGTCGAAACTTCCTCAGTCTGCTTGGTCATCAGCCCGAAATTATAAGACGTATGAGCCACACGCTCACGATTTCGATTTCAGCTCGTCCAATGCTCCGGACGAGTGTCCTTGGAGACAAAGCTTTGACGTGTTTCCCGCAACGCCGGCAACAAAGAATTGCGAGAAGCTGATAGAATCACGAGTTTGTTTCTGACTCGCCAGATGGAAGTCCAGCCGATTATTCTCGCTTGATTCGTACAAAGGAGTGTTCATGATGCATCCGAAGTGGTGGCTTGTCCTGATGCTATCCGTTTGTGCCTCGCTAGGTTTTTCCCAGGATGCCTCGGAAGGGCGCCTGATGCGCTTTCCCGACATTTACAAGGACAAAGTCGTCTTCTCGTATGGCGGGGATCTCTGGCTGGTGTCAAATTCTGGTGGTGTTGCAAATCGAATCACTTCGACTACAGGCCGCGAGCTTTTCCCGAAATTTTCACCTGACGGAAAATGGATTGCGTTCACCGGCCAATATGACGGTAACTTCAACGTCTATGTGATGCCTGCGACCGGCGGGCAGCCAAAGCAACTCACGTTCTATCAAGGCGCGGCGCAGCCGCTAAGCGACCGCATGGGCATCCATAGCGAAGTTATTACCTGGACCAATGACAGCAAGCGCATTGTGTTTCTCTCACGCCGCGATGCTTCAAACGGTTGGGTGAAACGCGAGTTCAGCGTCAGCGTAGATGGCGGCTTGCCGCAGCCTTTGCCGATGGAGCAGGGAGGCCTGCTTTCCTATTCCCCCGATGGCAACCGTGTCGCGTACAACATGATCTTCCGGAACTTCCGCACATGGAAGCGTTACACGGGCGGACTGGCACAATCCATCACGCTCTACAATCTCAAAAACAATACTAGCGAAGACGTGCCGCACACTGACTACACCGACACGTTTCCGATGTGGCATGGGGACAAGATCTACTTTTCTTCGGATCGTGACGGAGAACATCATTTCAATCTTTACAGTTATGACCTCGGCTCGAAACAAGTCCAGCAGGTTACACATTTCACAGACTGGGACGTAATGTGGCCTAGTCTGGGCCCCGATGCGATCATCTTCGAAAATGGCGGCTTTCTCTACACCTACGATTTTCAGTCTGAGCCGAGGAAGCTGACGATTTACCTGCCAGGTGATCGCAATCAGGCAATGAAACATTGGGAAAACGTCAGCAAGCTGGTTACCGATTTTGATATCGCGCCCGATGGCAAACGCGCCGTTCTTGCGGCGCGCGGTGATGTATTCACCGTGCCCGCGAAGGAAGGAAGCATACGCAACCTGACGCGTACGCCGGGAATTCGAGAGCAGAAGGTCGCGTGGTCACCTGATGGCCGCTGGATCGCTTACATTTCCGACCGCACAGGCGAAGACGAAATTTATGCGATGCCGCAGGACGGATTTGGCAAGGAGCAGCAACTCACCAGCGGCTACAAGGGATTCAAGTTTCCTCCGGTCTGGTCGCCCGACAGCAAGAAAATCGCGTGGGCAGATAAAGACCTGAATTTGTGGTGGGAGGATATAACCGAGAAGAAGCAGGTCAAGGTTGACCACGCCGAATTCAACGAGATCGCGAATTACGCCTGGTCGCCCGATAGCAAGTGGCTGTCGTATGACAAGAACGACGAAAACAATAACGCGGTGGTCTACCTCTATTCGCTGACCGACCACAAAATCAACGCAGTCACTTCGAGCATGACGAACAGTTTTGGAGCTCAGTTCGATCCGGAAGGGAAGTATCTCTATTATCTTTCCGACCGTGATTTCAACGAAGTCCTGGGTAACATTGATTTCGAATTTGCCAACCCCAAAACCACACGCGTCTATGTGGTCACGCTGAGCAAAGACGAACCCTCGCTTTTCAAAGCGCAAAGCGACGAAACGGAGATAAAGAAGACCGAGCCGGGGAAGATGACGCAGGAAGTTGACGCCGCGACCGACACCAAGTCAAAGGGCAGCGCGAAGAAGGACGAAGGCAAGAGCGCGGGAGCGGATCAAGACAAGGACAAAGATAGAGACAAGAAGGAAAAAGAAAAGCCGGTCGAAGTAAAGGTTGACCTCGAGGGGATTCAGGATCGCGTAGTGGCCATCCCTACGGATCCGGCGGTTATCCGTGCATTTGCCGCAGCGAAGGGATTTCTTTATTACTCGACGGCGCCGATCCAAGGGCTCTCCGGACCGATTCCCGGAGAAGACTCTGCCGTGCATGCGTTTGATCTAAAGGAGCGTAAAGAGAAGACCGTGATCGGAGACGTACAGCGGTTCGCGCTCTCCTTCGACGGATCCAAGCTGCTTTACGAAAGCGAAGGAGCAGGAAGAGGCGCTGCGCACACCTACGGAATCATTGACGCAAAGCCTGCCGGGGAGCCAAAGAAGGTTGGTGACGGAGCTCTCAGCCTGAACGGGATGCGCGCGGAGATTGATCCTCCACAGGAATGGAAGAACGTTTTCAACGAAGTCTGGCGTCAGGAACGCGACTATTTTTACGAAGCGTCCATGAACGGGGTTGATTGGGAGAAGGAACGCGAGAAGTATGCTCAACTTCTGCCATATGTCTCCGATCGTTATTCACTTACCTACATCATGGGCGAAATGATTGGCGACCTTTCGAACTCCCACACCTATGTAGGAGGCGGAGATTATCCCGACGCGCATCCGGTTAACGTTGGCCTACTTGGTGTGGACTACGAACTCGATGCCGCCAGTGGAATGTATCGCATTAAGAAAATCTACCCTGGCGAGAACTGGGACGGTGCGTTGCGCTCGCCTCTGACAGAACCGGGAATCAACGTCAAGGAAGGCGACTATCTGCTTGCTGTCAACGGCCGGCCGTTGCGCGCACCGCAAGATCCGTATGAGCTGTTCGTGAACACCGCAAATGAGACGGTGACGCTCACGGTGAATTCCAAACCGGCGGAAGAGGGCTCGCGCGCTGTGCAGGTCAAGCCGATCAATGACGAGTTCAGCCTGCGCGAGCTCAACATGATCGTGAGCAACCGCAAGAAAGTTGACGCGGCAACCGGAGGTAAAGTCGGCTACGTCTATCTGCCGGACATGGGAGCTCCTGGTCTTAATGAATTCGTCAAACAATATTTTCCCCAGATTCGGAAGCAAGGCCTGATCATTGATGTCCGTTACAACGGTGGCGGATTTGTGGATGAGCTGATTTTCGAACGCCTGCGGCGCATCCTGGCTGAAATGGATTCAGCGCGCAACTTTCAGAGCAGTACGGTTCCACCGAACGTCTTTCATGGATCTATGGTCTGCATCACCAACCACTACGCAGCCTCGGACGGAGATCTATTCAGTCATGCTTTCAAGTACTACAAGCTAGGGCCGCTTATTGGTGAGCGCACGTGGGGTGGCGTGCGCGGCATTCGCGGAAACATTCCGTTGATTGACGGCGGCTATATCACCCGGCCCGAGTTCTCCCGATACGACCTGAACAGCAAGTGGATCATCGAGAACCACGGTGTTCAGCCTGACATCGTGGTCGAGAACCGACCCGAGCAGGTCGTGAGCGGGAAAGACCCGCAGCTGGAGAGGGCGATTCAGGAAGTCCAGAAGATGATCCAGGAGAATCCGAAAAAGCTGCCGCCGAGGCCACCGGACTTGCCATCCTATCCCACAGGACCAAGCTAGGAGACAGAGGGCGGACTCCCGTCCGCCCTCTGCTTTTTCACAATTATTTGGAGCTGAGCTTTTTGCGAATGCGCCGGACTTCAATGTATGTCATGGCGGTGACGGCGGCCATGAAGCCGAGAAACATGATCAGGAGAGTCATCGCGACCTCAGTCGTTTGTGAGCACGTCCGACCAGCTCATCATAGAACGGAAACCACGGTAGGGAGGTTTCCGATGTGGTTCACTCTGTCTGACCGAAGGGATGCTTCATCTCGCATGCTGAGCGGGTAGACCGTATAATTAAAGCTTCATGCCCAAGTATTCCATTGTGATTCCCCTGCATAATGAGCAGGAAAATGTTACTGATCTTTATGATCGGCTCAAGGCTGTGATGGAGAGCAGTGGCGAGAGCTTCGAGATCGTGTTCGTGGACGATGGCTCCTCCGATGAAACCTTCCATTTGCTCCGCCAGATCTCCGGCGTGGACAGCAGGATCACGGTGGTGCGTTTGCGCCGAAATTTTGGCCAGACATCAGCGTTAGCTGCGGGTTTCGACCATGCCCGCGGGGAGTACATCATCGCCATGGATGGCGACTTGCAACACGATCCTGCCGACATTCCGATGTTCTTGGAAAAGATTTCCGAGGGCTACGACATTGTCAGCGGTTGGCGCAAGCAGCGGATTGATAACCTCTGGCTGCGTCGCATCCCGTCGCGATGCGCCAACTGGCTGATGGCAAAGCTAAGCGGTGTTGATATTCACGATTTCGGTACAACATTCAAAGCGTACCGGCGCGAAATTCTTGAACAAGTACCACTCTACGGCGAACTGCACCGCTTTATTCCGGCACTGGCCTCATGGCACGGTGCTTCGATTTGCGAGGTGCCGATTCGCAACATCAATCGCGAGCGCGGTGTTTCGCACTACGGCATCTCCCGGGCATTCCGCGTTTTCTTCGATCTGATTACGATTCGTTTCCTGCTGAGATATTTGGGCAGACCGTTACATTTTTTCGGAACGGTCGGTATGCTCGGAGTTTTCGGCGGGGTTGGAATCACTGCGTGGCTGTTCCTAGAGAAATTCGTTCGGCACACTTCCATCATGGCGCAACACGGCCCACTCATGATTTTTGCCGCCGTGCTGCTGCTAGCCGGTCTGAACCTGCTGGCAATTGGTCTGTTAGGCGAGCTGCAGGTACGTCACTATCACGAGCCTACCCGAAGAGCGCCGTACTCGGTCGACCGAGTGATCCGCGCGCATAGCGAAGAGCAGAGCGTGCCGGAGTAGGTGCGTGTGGCGCGGGTGCCCTCGCCCGCGAGAATAGAAAAGGACGCGACTCCCTTTCGTGCCGGCCTACAGCAGTCTACTCACATAGCGCACCTTTTGGTGCCCTGCGGAACTTCGCTTCAAATCGTCCGGTGAGCACCCTTCCGTCGCGCAACTCAATCTCGAAGTTGCCCGAGATGCGCTTTATTCGCCTGCTATAGAACGGGATGAAAGTGCTCCATGAGATGTGCAGAATCTGAACCTTACTGCGGACTGAGGGTTCGCATCACCAGAGGAGCAGTCCTCGCCGGGAAAGTCAAACCACTCCGTTTTGAGCGCTCCCCACAGGCGTTGCTCAGGTATTCGCAAGTCCAACTCCCGGCCCAGCTTGCGACCATCAATATGGGGTGATGTGAAGATGAGAATCGCCAGTCATCGGACACTGAAAGCGGATATAGCCCCTCGCATTAGCGCCTAGAACTGGGGCCACTGTAATCAATAGAAAGAGTGCCGTCAAACTTGCTGTCATAACCGTAGTGTGGACGCCGTCTGCATCGAATCATGGATCACCCAGGTCACTGACCCGAAGCATGTGATCGCTTGCCGCTAGAAGGCCTCTTTATTCACTACATACGGCATTTTCTTAATGTCCCCGTCATAATTCTTTTCCACGACATCAATCAGGCCCTGCACGCATCGTCCTGCCATACCTTTGTTGGGATCGGGGGAAAGCCGCGTGATCTTCGCGGCACTGGCAAAGTGAGGGTAAAGCCGGCAGCGGTCTTCGATGGCGGGATCGCGCAGAGGAGAATCCGCTGGCAGCGGTTCTTTTTCGTACACGTCCAGCGCGGCGCCGGCAATCCAATTTTCTTTCAGCGCCTTCGCTCTCGCCCTCTCGTATCAGAGGTACGTGCACGCTGACGAAATCCGCCTGACTCAATGCTTTTTCCAACGAGGCATACTTGATCCAGGTCTTCTCTTTCTGAATGCCGCGGGCTTGCCGAAGGTCCATAGTTTCTTGTATCGCGTTTACATATTGGTGGTTCTGATAAGCCGGATCGTAGCAAAGAATATTCATATCGAATCCAGCACATTTCTTGATCATGGCCAGGCCGATACGGCCGGTGCCGATAATCGCGATGGTTTTGCCGGTGACTTCATCGCCCAGGAAGGGCAGATACGGATGCCAGAAGCCCCATTTGTTGGCGCGGGTGAGGTGCTCGGCTGGCCAAAACTTTCGGGCGAGCGAGCCTAGCATGAAAAATGCAAACTCGGCGGTGGCTTCGGTCAGCACGTCGGCGGTATTCGTAAAAGGGATCTTGTAGCGGTTGGCGTCGGCGCGATTGATGTTGTCGAAGCCAACTGCGAACTGGGCAACAACTTTCAGCGTACCCTTGCCCGCTTCAAAAACTTCGGCATCAATCTGGTCACGCAGCGTCGTAATTAACCCATCAATGCCGGAACGAACCTTTTCGAGCAGCAGGTTTTTCGGAGGAGCCGTAGGTTCAGGATAGACCTCAAGCTGGTAACCACGCTGGCGGAGAATATCGAGAGCCTGTCCGATGTCACAAGTGGCAAAAACGCGGAAACGGTTCGTCATGTGGCTATTTGAAAATCCACCGGGTAGCGCTCTTTGAAAATGTTTTTTCAGCCAAGCCGAAGGCGATCTTCGGGCGCAGGCGGAACACCGGTTCTTTCAGCTTTAGCAGATCGTCTGCCATATCAGACATATCCCATTTGTATTTTTTTTCGTAGAGCTTGAGGAATTCGCGAATCCGCTCCACGTCTTTCTCGGCCTCGACCTTGCCTTCCACGACTACAGCTTCGGCGGAGTTGTCGCTGCACATTGTGCAGTGCGGATTCCTTTTCAAGTTCAGCGCTTTGCGCGAGGTCTTTCCGGTGCTGAAGTATAGTTGTCCATTCAGCCAGAGCGCCCAGATCACCATTACGTGCGGACGTCCGTCGGGACGAGTGGTCGCAATCCAGTATTGCCGGCTCTTGTTGAGGCGATCTTCCGCCCACTTCCAAGGCAGCAGACCTTTCTTGGACTTAGGCAGGCCATAGCCAGGTATGTGCGGCCGAGTGGACTTCGGCGATTTGGTCTTCGATTTTGCTTTCTTCGGCATCAGTCTATTCACACCAGAGAACGCGGAATCCGCCAAGATGCGGTGAGCCTTTGCGGTATCGGCGTACTCGGGTCAAATTCCTTTCTTCGAAATCCACTGCTCAATTCGTTCCAGCGCACGCTGCAAATTCTCCATCGAATTTGCGATGCTGAATCTCAAATAACCCTTCCCGAATTCTCCAAATGACGTTCCGGAAAGGCAAGCCACACCTGCCTCCTCAAGTAGCGCATCAGCAATGGCCCGCGACTGCCAACCTGTGCCCGTGACGTTGGGAAAGACGTAAAAAGCACCCTTCGGCATGCGACAGGAAAATCCTTTGATGCGGTTGAGACCAGCAACGAACATATCCCTGCGGCGCTGAAACTCCCGCCGCATAAGGTCCACTGAGCCCTGATCTCCGCGCAACGCTTCGATGCCCGCGACCTGCGTAAAACTTGCGGTGCAGGAATTCGAGTTGGTCATCAAGCGTGCAACTTGCACGGCAAGATCGGCACGCATTACGCCATAGCCCATGCGCCATCCTGTCATGGCGTAGGACTTCGAGAATCCGTCCAAGAGAATCGTTCGATCTTTGAAGCCGGGCTCCGCAATGATCGAATGGTGCTGGCCTTCAAAGATCAGGCGGCTGTAGATCTCGTCAGACAAAACGAAAATGTTGCGGTCGCCAATGACGGCGGCGATCTGTCCGATGTCCCCCTTTTCCAAGACGCCACCGGTGGGGTTGTGAGGCGAGTTGATGATGATCAGTTTTGTTCGATCGCTGATCAGATGAGTGAGTTCGTCTGCATCCAGACTGAAGCCTTTTTCCTCTCGCAGGCGAATTGGCACTGCGCGCCCGCCAACATAATTGATCATCGCCTCATAAATGGGAAAGCCAGGGTTCGGATAGATGACTTCGTCGCCCTCATCAATGAGCGCAAGAATCGAAAAGAAAATGATCGGCTTGCCGCCTGGAACGACGACGACTTCTTCTGGGGCGACGCGAACTCCGCGGCTGCGGGCCACCTCATCTGCGATGGCTTGGCGGAGCTCCGGATATCCCGCAGATGGACCGTAGTGGGTCCAGCCGCCGCGCACTGCTTCGACGCCAGCTTCGATGACGTTTTGAGGAGTATCGAAATCGGGTTCGCCGATTTCGAGATGGATAATGTCCTTGCCTTGCCGCTCCAGCGCCCGTGCTCGATTGAGTACTTCGAATGCAGTTTCGGTTCCGAGCCGGGACATCCGCTCGGCCAACCGCAAATCGAACTGGACGGCCCGCGACATAAGGCAAAACGGGTTATTGTACTACTGGGAGGCGGAGATTCACCAGGGAGACGCAGAGAAAGAACCTAGCAATGCCAATTGGCTCGAATGCGAATCAATTTAATTAGCCTCTGGCCCGTTCCGTTCTCGAGCAGTGAGGAACAGGGTATAGGTGGAGAAGAAGAAAACTATTCCCCACATCATCGGGAAGAAACCATAACTTGTGTCATGAAGCCATGCTGAAATGAACACCACTGCGTAAAAGATAATCATAACCGCCTCGGAAAAGAACTTGCTTTTGCTCAACCGGGGCGACAGTAGTAAGGCGACCAAGATGCCAGTAGCTGCTACCGCAAGCGTGAAGTACTCAGCGGAAAAGCCTTTTCGGACCAAATGCACGATCGCCACGCAACCAACTGTGAAAAGCCACAGGAATCGAATCCATGAGCCGATTAACAATAGCTTTTCCTTCGCATTATTCACGATTTTTCCGAGTCTCTGGTTCTTCGAAGACACCCCGCTCAGGCGGATCTGCCTGTTCGCACTCAAAGACGAACGGCTCGACGGCATTGAACCGGTCCAGCTTCTTGAACCATTCCTGCACGTCCCGCTCGGACCAAGTTTTTTTGTCTTTATCGGTCATTGTGCATTCCCATATGCCGGGATCCCTTGCTGCACCATGTACAGCAGCCGTTTCGCGCGCGGGCCCCAATCGCTTTGTCCAGCTTGCGCAATCGCCTTCTCGGCATCAGCTACGGCGCGGTTCTTGGCTTCATCTGACTTCTTTAAGTCTTCTTCACTCTTATAGATCTCGATCAGCGCTGACCAGCGGTAGGCGGCCTGAAACAACGCCTGTGCGATGGCAGGAGACTGCGGGCGCTCAGCCGCGTATTTTTCATAGATTTCGGCCTCTTTCACTGGACACTTCGCCTGTGCCTGCCAGTCCCCGCACAGCTTATTGTCAATCAACTGAAATGTGGCCAGTTGTGCCCATTTGGTATTGGGGAATTTCTTAATCACCTTCTTGAAGTAATCTTCATTCATGCCTTTGCGCAGATATGGCTCCTGCTCCCGTGCCGAAGGCAACGACATGACGTCTGCCTTCTCAATTTGCCAGCGAATATCGGCGGAGCGATACATGGCTTCGCCTGCGAGCGGCGATTGCGGGAATAGTTCGGCGACCTCGCCATAAAGTCGCATGGCATCCTGGGCGGCGTAGCGGCGGCCGTTGCGCTGGCTGGCCTGATCTTCCGCATCCACGGCCCCGCCGAAGAGAATTTTGTCCCCATCGGGCGTAGTGGACTGGATGAGTCCCTTGCTCGGAGTCCATCCGGTGACGGTGCGTTGTTCGGTCAAGTTGGCTTCCACGTGGATCCAGTCACCGCTAGTTTCGAGATAGATGACTTCGCGCCCACGGTCAATGTCAGCCAGCTTTGTGGACGAAGCGTCCGGCGAAAGATACAGGCCTGCCACGCGGATGCTGGCGGCGCGCACTACCTCAGCAGAAAGCAACCCAGGGAAAAGCAACGCCAGCACAAAAGCCGCAAACGTTCTTGCCATTCTTCCGCACCTCAGGCTCGAATTCGCGCGAGCAAGTCAGGATCAATATTACCCCCACTGATCACCGCGACAGTATGGTTGGATGCGGGCAGCAGTTCAGGATGGAAAAGCCATGCGGCGGTTGCAACCGCACCGCTGGGTTCGGCCACCGTCTTGGGATTGCGAGCAAGGAGTTCCGCAGCCTGCATGATCTCGTCTTCCGAAACCGTGACGATATCGTCCACGTAGCGGCGGATGTGTTCGAACGTCATTGTGCCAACGTATTGGGCGCGCAGACCGTCTGCGCAGGTGGAGAGCACTTGCTCGACGGGAAACTTGACGATATGACCAGCACGCAGACTGGCCTGCGCGTCTCCAGCGACTTCGGGTTCAACGCCGACTACTTTGGCGGTTGGCTTCACGGATTTGATTGCGGTTGAGACTCCGCTGATCAGCCCGCCACCGCCAATCGGGACGAGGACGAGGTCAACATCGGGCAAATCTTCGAGAATTTCCAACCCAGCCGTACCCTGGCCGGCAATGATCTTTTCGTCCTCGTAAGGTGGAATGATCACATAGCCATGCTCCGCCGCCAACTCCTCGGCTTTGACCTGTCGTTCTGTGCCGCTCGGTCCGACGAGCACAATTTCTGCTCCCAAGGCCGCAGTGGCATCGCGCTTGATTGTGGGAGCGTTGCTGGGCATGACGATAACTGCTTTTGTATCCAGGGCGCGTGCTGCGTAGGCCACACCTTGAGCGTGATTCCCACTTGAATATGTGATTACGCCACGCGCTCGTTCGTCGTCTGTAAGAGACGCAATTTTGTTGTAAGCACCACGGAGCTTGAAGGCGCCGATGGGCTGAAGATTCTCGGGCTTGAGATAGAGCGTGCGCCCGTTGTGCTCGAGTGGAATCAGAGGAGTGCGGACAGTGATACCGTCGAGGCGGGAACGGGCTTCGCGAATATCAGGGAGTGATACCACCGAATATCACTCGCCTTCCCATCCGACTTTGCTCAAAACCTCGCTAACGCCACGATCCTCATGCAACATCTGCGCCGAAGATATATACCGGGTTCGACGGATGAGCAAAAGTGGTCAGGCACTCGGCGGTCTCTAGAAGCTCGATGCACACTGGCGTGGCATCTGGGAATAAGTCGAAGGGCCTGTCGTCCACTCGAAACTCAACGGAAGCAAACCCCTTCATGCGCTCTTCCCGCGGCAGGCGTTCATACTGGCTCAAGTCAACACGGGTACCAGTCCAAACCAGCGACTTAGCGCCGAAGATAGACGCGGCACGCAATGCTTTGCCCACATTGTGCGCCGACTTGGGATTAATCAGTACTATCGCAGGCGTATTCACTGCTTTCCCCTGTGTCTCTGTGGTGAAAGTTCTCGTCAGATTTCCAAAATCACCGGCATGATCAGCGGCCGCTTTTGCGTTTGCTTAGAAATGTATCGCTTCAAATCGGCGCGGATTTTTTCTTTGATCACGCCGTAGTCAGCGCGTTCCTCATCACTGGATTGGCCAAGCGTTTCCACCACAACCTGCCGGACTTCCTCCATAAACCCGTTTTCGCCGCCGGTGAAGCCGCGAGTCACGATTTCCGGTGAAATTTCAACTTTACCGGTGAGTTTATGTATGGCGATAATGGGCAGCACAAAACCGTCTTCGCTCAAGTGGCGGCGGTCCTTGATAACCAAGTCTTCGACCACGTCGGTACGCGATCCTGAATCAATGCAGATGCGGCCCACGTTCACCCGCCCCGCCTTCCGTGCCCCTAACTCGTCCAGTTCCAAAACATCGCCGCTCTCGATCAGCATGACATTGCCGACCGAGCCACGCATTGACGCCGCGAGTTCTGCATGCAGCTTGAGCTGACGATACTCGCCATGGATCGGAACGAAATACTTCGGTTTCACGAGATTGATGATCAGCTTGAGCTCTTCCTGGCTGGCGTGTCCGCTGACGTGGATCGGAGGCGAGGAACCATCCTCATAGATGACGTGCGCCTCGCGGCGAAATAGATGGTCCACCATGCGATAGATCGCCTTTTCGTTTCCGGGGATGATCCGCGACGAAAGCACGACCGTGTCACCTTTTTCGATTTTGGCGTGCTTGTGATTGTCCACTGCGGCGCGCGAGAGTGCGGACATGGGCTCGCCCTGAGTGCCGCTGATCATCACGCAAACCTTTTCCGGAGCAAAATTCTTGATTTCGCCGGGATTGATCAACAAACCATCAGGGATTTCGATATAGCCCAGGTCCTCCGCAATCTCGGACGAGTTGTTCATTGAGCGCCCGACAAACGCCACCTTGCGGCCGTGCTCAAAGGCCATCTCCACCGCTAGCTTGATGCGATGGATCGAAGATGCGAAACAGGAGATGAAAAGCCGGCGTTCCGTTCGCGCAAAAACTTCATCGAATTTGCGCCGGACCGCACGTTCGCTCGGAGTGTAACCGCGCCGCTCTACGTTGGTTGAGTCCTGCAGGAGCGCCAGCACACCTTCTTTTCCGTATTCCGCGAAGGCGTGAAGATCGAACAGCCGATTGTCCGTTGGGGTGGGATCAACCTTGAAGTCGCCGGTATGAATCACAACGCCCAGCGGGGTATGGATCGCCAGTGAAACGCAATCGACCAGACTGTGTGTGACCTGAATAGGATGAATGGTGAATGGCCCGATCTTGAAGCGCTCGCCGGGCCGAATCTCACGCAGTTCGGCATCATCCAAAAGCCCATGTTCATCCAGCTTGTCTTCTACATAAGCCAGGGTGAACTCGGTGCCCCAGACAGGAACATTCAACTCGGAAAGAACCCAGGGCAACGCGCCGATGTGGTCTTCATGCCCGTGCGTCAGCACAATGGCGCGGACACGATGGCGATTCTCCATCAGGTAGGAAATGTCGGGTACGACGATGTCCACGCCGAGCAGTTCAGCTTCAGGGAACATCATGCCGGCGTCAATGACGATGATGTCGTCGCCCCAGCGCACGGCCATGCAATTCATGCCGAACTCGCCAAGGCCGCCGAGGGGTACTAGATGGAGTTTTCCGGAGGGCATTGAGGACTTATGATCGTAGCATAGGCTTTCGTGGCCCAAGCCACATCCAATATTTGCCATGCCTGACAAATCCTGGCTGCGCCGCCGTATCGAGAAAGCGTTCACGAAGGCGTTGACGCGTGCCTACGAGACGGTCAGGGTTGATCCGCAGCGTTTTCTGCTTGAGTTGCGGGCGGCCCACGGGCTTCCAGTAACAAGTTTCCAAGGAATGTATAGCGTCGTGCCCCCGGTGCTCGACTCAGTTGCGGAGCAGGTCATTCACAGCGCGATGAAAATTGCTGCGGCCGAAGGAGCCGGGTTCGGTCTGGGAGGATTCATCACCATTGTTCCTGACTTCAGTATTCTCGCGGCCATTACTCTGCGCACGATCCAGAAACTGAGCTTGGTTTACGGTTTTGAATTCAATACTGACGAAGAGATGGCAGAACTGTGGATCGCTGCGGCAAGTGCGGCCGGGGTGGACCTGGGTCGCGACCTGCTCGAAAAGAGCGTGGTGAATCGGCTGATTCCTCGCATCATTCAGCGTATCGCCGCCAAGGCCAGCACGGAATTTGTCGAGAAATGGGCCGGGCGGCTCATTCCTGTTGCTAGCTCAGTCATTGGTGCCACGCTGAATTACTACTTCGTCCGTGGCTGGGGAGAGCGTGCGCACGCGCATTTTCGGCAGAAACATTTGGAGCTGCGTCAACGGATGTTGCAGCAGCAAAGAACCGAAATAGCGCAGTCAACTTCGTAAGATTAGCTACAACGTACACCCAAGTCACACGAAGGTCTTTAATTCGCGGCAGTCTCCCTACGTGTTCTTGGTGTCCTTCGTGGTTCACGCTTTTGGAGTAGCAAAATGAAACTTGGCGTAGCACTGCTGTTTGGGTTGGTTGCGCGATGCTTTGCACAAGAAATTGCCGCGGCGGCGGCGGCGGACCTACGTCCTGCGATGGAAGAGATTGTATCGAAGTTCCAGCAATCGCATCCAGGCGCGGTGGTGAAAGTCACATACGGGTCCTCGGGAAATTTCTTCCAGCAGATACAAAATGGAGCGCCGTTTGACCTGTTCTTCTCGGCGAATACAGATTATCCGAAGAGGCTCGAATCGGCTGGCCTAGTGGTGCCAGGCAGCTACTACGAATATGCGCGCGGCAAGATCGTGCTGATGGTCTCTGCCAATTCGAAGCTCGATCTCAACCAAGGCTTGGTGACCTTGTTGAATCCTGCGGTAAACAAGATTGCAATTGCAGATCCCGCGCACGCGCCCTATGGGCAAGCAGCAGTTGCGGCACTGAAAGCCGAGAATATCTACGACAGAGTTTCGGCAAAGCTCGTAACGGGAGAAAATATTTCCCAGGCGGCATCGTTCGTTTTATCGGGCGCGGCGGATATGGGGATTGCATCTCTATCACTAGCATTGGCACCGTCATCTCGTCAGCAAGTACGCTATTGGGAAATTCCGGCCAGCGCCTATCCGCCGATTCAGCAGGCATGCGTTGTGCTTGGCAAGTCGAAAAATCAGAAGCTTGCGATTCAGTTCAAGGAATTTTTCAAGACAAACCAGGTACGTGAGATTCTGAAGCGCAATGGGTTTGAGGTTCCCTGATTAGAGCCAGCCCTTGGTCCTCGCAATCCTTGCCGCTTCAACTCGATTTCCCGCACCCAGCTTGCTGATTGCCTCGGAGAGATAGTTCCGCACAGTGCCTTCCGAAAGATTTAGCTTGCCGGCGATGTCGTAACTTGCCATTCCTTCTCCGGCGAAGCGCAGCACCTGGCGCTCGCGATCGGTTAGCGGATCAGGTTCCACCCAAGCTTCAGCGGCGAGTTCTGGATCAATCACCCGCAGACCACTCTGCACGCGACGGACAGCTTCGGCCAGTTTTTCCGCAGCCATGTCTTTGAGCAAGTAGCCTGATGCACCTGCGTCCAACGCACGGCGCAAGTATCCAGCCCGTGCGAAAGTTGTAAGGATAATGACTCTTGTTGGCAGCCGACGGCGCTTGATCTCTGCCGCAACATCGAGTCCGCTCATCTCCGGCATTTCAATGTCAGTCAGGAAAATGTCAGGTCTGTGAGTGGCGACCGCGCTCAAAGCCTCGGCGCCATTCCGCGATCGTGCCACAACGCTGATGTCGCCTTCGATTTCGAGTAGCGTAGCGAGCGCGCCGAGAACCATCCCTTGATCCTCCGCGATTGCTACGCGGATGGTCTTGCGACCGGTTTTGGCAGGAGGATTCAACTGGTTCCGTTCGTAGAGGCGGTCAGCGGAAATTCAAAGCGGAGCTTCGTTCCAGCAGAAGTGTCGCGGACTATGGTTCCGCCCAAAGCCTCAACCCGCTCGCGCATGCCGCGCATCCCATTACCTTCAGCCTGAAAACCCCCGCGACCGTCATCCTGAATTTCAAGCACGCAATTGCCGTTGTTGCGCGCAACCCGTAGGACGCAATTGCGCGCGTGCGCATGCCGGACCACGTTGGTGACGGCTTCACGCATGATCAGCGCCGCGACACTTTCCAGGGCGGGAGACATACTCAACTCCGTCGCGGAGGATTCCACCGCAATTCCCGCGCTTTCGAGTGCGGATTTCGCCCGCTGCAACTCTTCGCATAATTTGTACGTACTGTATCCGCGCAGCGTGTTGCGGATCTCCGCCATCGCCTCGCGCGACACTTTCTCTATGTCGGCAATTTCATTCCTCGCCTTCCGTGGATCCATTTCCAGCAGTCTTCCTGCTAGTGTGGACTTTACGATGATCAACGAGAGCGTGTGTCCCAGCACATCGTGCAGGTCGCGTGCGATGCGTTCGCGTTCGGCAACCTTGGCAAGGTGCTCGATCTCCTCATGCGCCATGCGCAACTTTACGTTGGCGCGATTCTTCTCCGCGAAATAAGTGTTTGAAAAACCGACGCCCACTGACACAATCATTGCCGTAGACCAAAAACTGACAGGAGCATGAAAGAAAATAGCATCAACTCCGAGCGCCGTTATCAATCCTGCAACACCCACGAATGCCCAACGGGGTTTTGGGATCGCCCAGGGAATGAACGATGCCGTGTAGATAATAAAGACGCAAGCTCCTGGGTTGATGTGACCGAGGCCGAGCCCCATGGCCGCCATGCCGCCGATTAGGGCGTAATTCCAGGGAGGTCCGGTCCAAAAAAGCTTGAAATAAAGAACCAGAAAAACGGCGGTGGCCGCAATCGTGATCTGCCAATCCCTTGCTGTGGTGTGAGGATCGAGAATCGGTGGAACGATGAAGAACGCCAGGAACACTAGCCAAACATATGGCACCCACCCGTGATCGCGATCATTTGGAACAAGGCCCATTTATGTGTCGTGTTACTTCTAATATCTTACCGCCCGCGAGAAGCATTGACTCGCTTCGACAGCCAAGCACCATATCCGACCACGGCTGAAAATGGCAGGACGATAGCCAGCAACTCTAGTCTCCCGAAAACTACCAGCAAAACAATCGCAGCCGACACGAGGGACCATGTTTGCCAATTGGTTTTCATCAAAGTCTTCATTACCCGCTGGCCCTCTGGTCTCGCTGATGCCCGACCCAAGCTACTCCTAAACAAACCATTGCGAATCCAGCAAGTGATTCCCAATGCCAAAGGATCGGTCTGCCTTGGCCGACGCCTACTTGATAAAACGCAAGTTGCGATAAATGATAGGGCGGCAGAAATACCGCGATCTTCTGAATGAACTTTGGCAGGAACATGAAAGGCATCCACAGCCCCGAGCAAAACGACATCGGCAAATAGAAAACGTTAATCACCGCGGGCGCTGAAGTGGGACCGGCAAAGTAGCCGATCGCCAATCCCATTGCGCAGAAGGGAAGGGAACCGGAAATCAACGTGAACACCAGCTTTGCCGCAACCAGCGGTGCCAGATGCACGCCACCGAAGGCAAAGCCCAAGGCCAGAAGCGCCAAAACGTCCACGGTGCTGAATATCAGGCTCATAACCAGCTTCGCGAGGAAGTACGCGTAAATCGGCATCGGACTGGCTTTCTTCACTTGCAGCCAGCCGAGCCCACGATCACTGGCAAGCGTCGCCGCGGTTCCGAATAACGATGCGCCCATCACACCGAAAGTTCCATATGCCGGAATCAGGTACACCGTTGTACTGACGCCTCCGATCATCTGCCTGCCCATGACCAACCCGAATAGCACGTAGAACATCACCGGGAAGAGCATGGTGGAAACCGAATACATGGGCAGACGAAGGCATTTAAGGAATTCGTACTTCGCTTCCTTGAAACAAATTCGGAGCGGATTGGGCTGCGCAAAAGTCCCAGCCGGCATTGTGGTCGAAACAGTGGCCATTCTTATTTCTCCTCTCGCGTCAGGGCAAGGAACGCGTCTTCCAGTCCGGCACTGGTTACCTCGATCCCGGAAACGTCGAGATCAAGGCTGAGCAGTCCCCGCAAAACGCTCTCTGGGTCGTTGGCCTGAATCACTGTTGCTTCGCGGTCAGTCTTAACGTCAACCACGCCCTTCATCTTCCTAATTACATCCAATGAAAGCTGGGTGACACAGCGAATTTTCTTGCCAGCGGTGCGTGATTTGATCTCGGTAGGAGTCCCTTCGGCGATAATCGAACCCTTATTGATCACCGCCACGCGGTCTGCAAGAGCGTCGGCTTCTTCCAAATAATGTGTCGTGAGCACCACCGTCTTGCCGCGGCCCAGAAGATTGCGGATTTCTTGCCAGAGCAGATGGCGTGCTTCGACATCCAGGCCAACAGTGGGCTCGTCAAGGAACAGCAGATCAGGATTGCCGCAGATCGCAAGGGCAAATAACACGCGTTGCTTTTGCCCGCCTGAGAGGTCCCCGAACTTGCGATTACGTACGTCTTCGAGTCCGGCAACAGCCAGAACTTCAGAGATAGGCAACGGATTGGGATAGTAGGACGAAAAGAGATCAATGTGCTCCCGCACGCGCAGCGTCTCAGGCACACGGCCAACTTGGAGCATGGCACCGACGCGAGTACGAGTGGCGATCTCAGAAGGATCGGCCCCGAAAACAGAAATTTGCCCCGAAGTGGGCCGGGCCAGTCCAAGCAGCAGCTTGATTGCGGTAGTTTTACCGGCGCCATTGGGCCCAAGGAGCGCAGTCAACACACCTGCACGCACGTGGAAGTTAAAATTTACGAGGGCGCGCACCGAGCCAAAGTTCTTGTTTGTGGCCTGCATCCGGGCGACATCTAGTTGGCCTCTCCCGCTTTGAATCGGCAAAACCTGTGCTATTGCCATTGCACCTTCCTGCGTGAACTTCAAATGCTGAAGGCATCATCGGTCAGGCTGTTCGTCCGGAACAGTGCCGATCATCACCAGACTTTCCTGACAAATGTCACGCGCCCAGCTACAGTCGTGTAACTCGCGTATAATTCGACCTTTTCGGAGCCACAGCGCCTGATGAAACTTCGTCCAGGAGTTGAGATCGCCGGCCTGACTGATGTCGGCTGCCAGCGCGAGAACAACGAAGACAGCTATGGCTACTGGGAGTCTGAGGATGACGCCGTTTTTGCGCGCCTAGGCCGATTGGCAATTGTCGCGGATGGAATGGGCGGGCACGAAGGCGGCCAGATAGCCAGTCACATCGCTGTTGAGGCGATTCAGCAGACCTATTCAAGTGCAAGCGAAAGTGATCCAGAAAAGGCGCTGATAGCGGCGTTTGAGGAAGCGCATCATCGCATACAGCGGCGCGCCAACGAAGATCCAGACTTGCAAGGAATGGGTACCACCTGTACGGCTTGCTGCATCGTCGGTGCCAAGCTCTACTACGCTCATATTGGAGACAGCCGCCTTTACCTGTTGCGAAACGGTACGCTGCGGCCGCTCTCGCGTGACCACTCCCTGGTCGCGCGCCTGGTTGAGACCGGCGTTATCCGGGAGGAAGATGCGGAGAACCATCCTCAAAAACATGTTCTGACCGCTGCGCTTGGCGTTGCCGACGAAATCGAGCCTGATGTCCCTGCCGGGCCGCTCTCTCTCGAAAAATCTGATGTCGTTCTGATTTGCACCGACGGCCTCTGGGGCCAATTGACAGAAGCGGAGCTGAAGGACGCTCTAACTTCGACCACGCCAGCCAATGCTTGTCAGGCTCTGGTCCGCCTCGCCAAAGAGCATGGCGCGCCTGACAATGTCACGTTGCAAATTGCACGCATCGTGTAATGCAGCTTCGCGCGGATAAAGCCGCCTCGAATTTGATCGTTGAGGCAATCACTTACGGTGCAACAACAGTCAATTCGCAGGTCACCGGTCATTTATTATTATGGCGATGCGGATGATGATTTGCGATGAGTGGCGCAACTGAGACATCGATTTGCATCTTCAGAAATATGGCCTTACCACATTGATCTAAAGTGTCACATCGGCACTTTGTTGTCATCTTTTTGAGCACGCCTCGCACTGCTTTTATTCCTTCCATCAAACCATCCAGCTCCGCCAACTTCTTTTCGGACAAGGTTTGCCAACGTTCTGAAGGCCGGGTGGAATTGCGGAAGCCGAGGAATAGCTGGCGGATCTCAGTCAATGTAAAACCCAGTTGACGTGCACGCTGAATGATCGCCAGCCGGTAAAGCACGGTAGTATCATATCGTCGCTGTCCGCTCACCCGTGCGGCCCGCGGAAGCAAGCCAATTCCCTCGTAATAACGAATTGCCGAGGCGTGGAGTCCAACCTGTCGCGCCACTTCGGAAATCGTCAGTCCAGGCATAAGAGCACTCTAGGTCACCACTTTCCGGATCATACATCCAAATATTGGCAGAAGTCTTACAAAAAACACTTGCCTTAAAGTTGACTTTAAGTTGTAGCGTGGGTACAGAGCGGCGAACCGTTGGAGATCTGCCGTAGGAGAAATACTCATGCAGAAGATGAAATCTATATTGATACTCGCACTGGCACTGACATCCACTCATGTTTTCGCACAAGTGGGCCACCAGCACGTTGGCGCTCAGGATACTGTTGGCCTCGATGCCCAACAGGAAAAGCACGCGTTACGGGTCTTGCTAAAGATCGCCGAGAGACTCGTCGGGTCTGCCGCTGACGCCATGCCGGCTGACAAGTATGGTTTTGCGCCAACGGACGGTGAATTCAAAGGCGTGCGCACTTTCGGTCAAATGGTGAAACACCTCTCGGCGACTAACTACATTCTGGCCGCGGCAGCATTGGGCGAAGAACCTCCAGCAGATGCTGGCGATGAGCAAGGGCCTGAAGCCGCGAGAACCAAAGCCGAAATTATCAATTACCTGAAAGGCTCGTTCGTGCAGCTGGACAATGCAATCGAAGCTGTCGGAAGGACAAATCTCCCGGTTAAATCGTCGCCGATCTCACCCCTGAAAAGCGCGGAGGCAACTCGCATGGCATTGGTAGAGGAGTCCTTAATGCATGCTGCTGACCATTACGGACAAATGGTCGAATATCTTCGCATGAACGGCATCGTTCCGCCGGCGAGTCGGCCATGAGTCATGGTTCTGGTGTTATGCCTATGGCATACTCTTTGACCTCCGCGGAATACGAGAACGTGAATCAACCTATTTTGGTGTAATCGAAGGAGTCCCGATGCCAAAGATCTCAAGGCTGGAATTCGATCGGGTACCACTTCGCGTTCACGAGTTTCTGGCTGGCGTGCCTCTTCATGATGCGTGGGCCATCGACCTGCCGCGGACTCGCTCTGGGATCACGCTGGATGAATTTGTGCGGTCAAAAAGTGCCTGTCTCTCATGCTCGCCGCTCGTGCGCGGTCTCTTGAGCATCCGGATATTCGTTGGCCGGCTGCTTGGTTGGGATCGCGAGCTAGCTGCAGCCCCATCGCAGACCTTCGCAACGCGTCTCACAACTGCCGATCGCTCGAAGTCCCTTGTGCCGGTTGGCACGTGCGAAGGATTTTTCCGAGTCGTCTACCGCTTCGAAAACGAACAACTCCTCGAATTAAGCAACCGAACCGCCCATGCCGCTGCCATGAGCGCCGTCGTCGAAACGGGAAATGCATATCGTTTCTATTTCGCCGTCTACGTGCGCAGAGTCAGTCGCTTCACGCCCGTCTATATGGCCCTGATCGACCCACTTCGCAAGCTAGTGATTTATCCATCAATCTTGCGCAGCGTCCGCGCGAGCTGGGACCAAGCCTTCGGCTAGGTCTTACAACGGAGCGCGCGTGGTTTTACGGTCGCACGCAATTCTCTATCTGCCAGATCAAGTCTCGACTGTACAAATTATTTCCACTCAGCTCTGCAAACTTCTGCGGGACAACTGAATCTAAAGGGGTGCTCGGAAGCCTAAGTACCTGATAAACAAGCAAATAGACGGCACGCCGTTAGTGGCAATGTATTTGCATCCCTGGTATGTCTATTTAGTAGATAGGGATTATGGTACAGTAAAAACATGAAGATCTCGCAAAAAGGCCTGTATGCACTACAAGCCATGATGATGCTGGCCCGCCACTACAATCAGGGCGCAATTCGTATTCGAGATGTCGCTTATGAGGAAGAGCTTCCGGAAAAGTTCCTTGAGTTGATTCTGTTGGAGTTGAAGAATGCGCGCCTGGTTGAGAGCGTGCGCGGCGCGAAGGGTGGATACCAGCTTCGTCGCGCGCCCTCTGAGATCCACCTGAGCGAAATCATCCGCCTGATTGATGGTCCGCTTGCGCCTTTTGGAGATGCAGAACAGTTGCGCAGCCTAATCGATCGCGATGCCGAACATCGCGCGCTCTACCAGGTGTTTTTGGATGTCCGTGACGCTGCTGCCAAAATTCTCGATAGCACGTCACTTGCGGATATTGCTAACGCTTCTCCGCTACGCCGCGATAAAAGCCGCAAAAAGAAATTCGAAGCCGGTGTCCTCCCCATGGTGGTCCACGGCAACATCACGAAGGGTGAGAAATGAGCAAGAAACTTTTCTTGGTTCTTGGTGTTATTCTTCTGTTAATTCCGGGCCTGGCAATGGCCGAAACAATTACGCTCCTCAATGTCTCCTACGATCCTACTCGCGAGCTCTATCAAGATTACAACGTAGCGTTCGCCAAATACTGGAAGGCAAAGACCGGGAACGACGTCCAGATCCAGCAATCACATGGTGGATCAAGCAAGCAGGCGCGCGCCGTAATTGATGGGCTCGAGGCTGATGTCGTCACGTTGGCACTGGCGTACGACATTGACGCAATCGCCCAAAATGCCAAGCTTCTGCCGGCGAACTGGCAGTCGCGACTGCCCAACAACAGCTCTCCTTACACATCGACAATTATCTTTCTCGTGCGGAAGGGCAATCCCAAGGGAATCAAGGATTGGGATGATCTCGCTCGGTCGGGTGTTTCTGTGATCACTCCAAACCCGAAGACCTCGGGAGGAGCCCGCTGGAACTATCTCGCGGCGTGGGGATACGCGCTTAAAAAATCCGGTGGTGACGAATCGAAAGCCAAAGATTTTATTACCAAGCTTTACAAGAACGTCCCCGTACTCGACTCCGGTGCGCGTGGCTCGACTACCACGTTTGTTGAGCGGGGCATCGGTGACGTGTTAATCGCGTGGGAGAACGAAGTGCTTCTCGGCGCGAAGGACCTGGGCCAAGACAAGTTTGAAATTGTCGTTCCGTCGGTCAGCATTCTGTGCGAGCCGACGGTCAGCATTGTGGACAAAGTTGTGGACAAGAAGGGAACTCGCGCCGTCGCCGAGGAATATCTTAAATATCTCTATAGCCCTGAAGGGCAGGAGATCGCTGCGAAACGATACTATCGGCCGCGCTCAGACGCTGTCGCGAAAAAGTACGCCAGCCAGTTTCCTAAGGTGAAGCTGTTTACGCTCGCGGAGATCATCGGCGATTGGCAGAAGACGCAGAAGACTCATTTCGCCGATGGCGGCGTTTTCGATCAGGTCTATCAGCCTAACCAGTAGAAAATCGCATCAAAGGTGGAAAAAAGTAGATGGCAGTCAGACTCAAACAACGCAGCGTTTTGCCGGGATTTGGACTCTCGCTGGGATTCACAGTTTTATATCTCAGCCTGATCGTGCTGATTCCGCTCTCTGCGACGTTTCTAGAGGCGTCGTCGCTTACGTGGCCGCGGTTCTGGCAGGTGGTCACGGCTCCCCGTGCGATTGCTTCCTATGAGCTTAGCTTTGGCGCATCTGCAATCGCTGCCGGCATCAACCTGGTCTTCGGGCTAATCGTCGCCTGGGTGCTGGTGCGTTATACGTTTCCGGGAAAGCGAATTTTCGATTCGTTGGTGGATTTGCCGTTCGCCTTGCCAACGGCCGTCGCCGGGATCGCCCTAACCGCAATCTATTCGTCAAACGGTTGGGTTGGCCATTACCTGCAACCGTTCGGCATCAAGGCCGCTTACTCGCGGCTCGGAGTTGTGATCGCGCTCACATTTACAGGCCTGCCATTCGTGGTGCGCACCGTGCAACCGGTGCTGGAAGATCTAGACAAAGAAATGGAGGAGGCTGCAGCCAGTCTGGGCGCAGATCGTTGGCAAACCGTCACACGCGTAATACTGCCGGCAATTATGCCGGCGGCGCTAACAGGACTCACCATGGCGTTCGCGCGTGCTGTGGGTGAGTACGGCTCGGTAGTGTTCATCTCGGGCAACATGCCGATGCGAACGGAAATTACACCGCTATTGATCATCACCAAGCTGGAACAATACGACTACGCCGGAGCAACGGCCATCGCCGTGGTCATGCTGGTGGTTTCGTTTGTGATGTTGCTGGCTATCAACTTAGTGCAGGCGTGGAGCGGCAGGCGCACAAAGAGCACGGCTGGAGCGAGTGACCTCGCGTTGGGCGAGGCGTAACTTCATGGCAACCACTTTAGCGTTAAGAAATTTTTGGGCAACACGTGACCGAGCGGCGCGGGCGACCACGGAATCCGGGTGGGTCCGCTGGTCTCTGATCACTATCGCCGTATTGTTTTTGGGCGTGTTCTTGTTCTTGCCTCTGGCTGTGGTGTTCGCGTCGGCACTCGCGAAGGGGATCTCTGTTTATCTCGCGGCATTACGTGAGCCTGACGCGCTCGCAGCTATTCGTCTTACGCTGATTGCGGCCGGCGTTGCCGTACCCATGAACCTGATTTTTGGCGTGGCTGCAGCTTGGGCTATCGGGAAATTCGATTTCTTTGGCAAAAGCTTTCTCGTCACTCTCATCGATCTGCCGTTTTCTGTCTCTCCCGTGGTCTCAGGTTTGATTTACGTGTTGCTCTTCGGATTGCAAGGCTTGATGGGGCCATGGCTCGCTGCACACGACGTCAAGATTATCTTCGCCGTGCCGGGAATTGTGCTCGCAACCGTCTTCGTCACCTTCCCATTCGTGGCGCGAGAACTGATTCCGCTAGTTCAGGCACAGGGTAATGAGGAAGAAGAGGCGGCGCTGACGCTTGGCGCCAGCGGTTGGCAGACTTTTTTTCGAGTCACACTCCCCAATATCAAATGGGGCCTGCTCTACGGCGTGATTCTCTGCAACGCGCGCGCCATGGGCGAGTTCGGCGCGGTTTCAGTTGTTTCAGGACACATCCGCGGTCGCACCAATACTATGCCGCTCCACATCGAGATCCTCTACAACGAGTACCAGTTTGCCCCGGCTTTTGCGGTTGCGTCATTACTGGCGCTATTGGCGCTGGTGACATTGCTTGCAAAGAGCATAGTGGAGTGGAAATCGCGGCAACAGACCGCGCAGCAGGAGCTTTCCGCAGCGAGACAGACAGCAACATCGACCTTAATTACGAGCTCTGGAGTGAAAGCGGCATGAGCATTCAAGCTATCAATATCAGCAAGCGTTTCGGTCAGTTTGCTGCACTCGACAATGTGGATCTGGAAATTCCGAGCGGGGAACTTGTGGCTTTACTGGGCCCCTCCGGCTCAGGCAAGACCACGCTGTTACGCGTGATCGCAGGACTCGAATTCGCCGATTCAGGAAGTGTCGAATTCGATGGCAGAGACATTAGCGATCGCACCGCGCGTGAGCGGCGCGTCGGATTTGTATTTCAACACTATGCCCTCTTTCGCCACATGACAGTGTTTGAGAATATCGCCTTCGGGCTGCGGGTCCGCCCACGAGACAGCAGACCATCAAAGAAGCAGATCGAGGCAAAGGTCCACGAGCTCCTAAAACTGATCCAGCTCGAAACCTTGGCTCAAAGATATCCATCCCAACTTTCGGGTGGGCAGCGTCAGCGGGTGGCACTGGCGCGGGCCTTGGCTGTTGAACCGAGCGTTTTGTTGCTCGATGAACCGTTTGGCGCGCTTGACGCGAAAGTCCGTCTGGAGTTGCGCCGCTGGCTACGACAGCTTCACGATGAAATCCACGTCACCAGCGTCTTCGTCACACACGATCAGGAAGAGGCGCTTGAAGTGGCCGACCGCGTCGTGGTAATGAATCACGGACGCATTGAACAAATTGGTTCGCCGGAAGAGGTCTATAACCAGCCAGCGACTCCATTTGTGTACAACTTCCTCGGCAATGTGAACCTGTTTCATGGCCGGCTGGAAGGCGACAAGGCTTATATCAACGAGAGGGAAACAGGACACGTGGTTTATGTCCGCCCTCATCTGCTTGAAATTGATCGCGAGCCCAATGGCGGCAGCCACTTCCGTGCACGGATCAAGCACATCAATTCCGCTGGGCCACTGGTCAAGGTAGAAGCCGTTGCTGAGTGGGGGGATCCAGTTCACATCGAAATGTCGCAGGAGAAATTCCGCGAGCTTCAGCTACTCAAGGACGAATCGGTTTTCGTGATTCCAAAGGACGTGAAGGTATTCGCCAATCATGATGCGTAAGCGTGTAGATGTCCGCTGTTATGCGACGTAACAGAAAGACGACCTCCCAGGGTCCTCTCGAGTCTGAATCTGTCGTAAAAAATGTGAAACGCCAGCCCTTTGTGGCTGTCGCGTGTGTTGCGTTTCGTGAAAAGACGAGTTAGTCCGTAAACATACTTCTTAGTCAAAAAGGAGAATCACCGCAATGAAAGCAAGTTCTCAATGGTTGGGGGGTGCCGCTGTCGCATTGGCGCTAAGCATCACCGCGATCGCGCAAACCGCGACCGCACCCGCAAAGAAGAGGCACGCAAAGCCAGTAGTTCCCGCTGCAACCCAGGAGGACGTGCAATCCCTCCGCGATCTGGTGCAATCGCAACAAAAGCAGATTGAGACCCAGAGCCAACAGGTGCAGCAACTGCAAGATCAGTTGCATCAGGTCCTGGATGCTGTACAGCAGGCGAATGCAAATTCGCAGAAGAGCCAGGCTGGCGCCGAGCAAGCTGCGGCGGCCGCTGCGCAAGCGCAACAACGAGCTGATGATGCAAATCGCGCAGCTGGCGAAGCCTCCACGGCTGCGGCATCGGCGACCTCTGCGACGGGATTGCTGGAAAAGCAGAATAAGGATGAACAATCGCAGCTCAAGAATTTCCAGACGGTTCTCGGTCGTTTCCGTTTGAACGGCGACGTGCGAGTGCGTGGCGAAAACTACATGCAAACCGGCATAGAGGACCGCAACCGTGCGCGAATTCGGGTCCGGCTCGGGCTCGATGGTCAGTTGAACCAGGATTTTGTTGGTGGAATCGCAATCGCTACAGGTTCGCTTGGCGATCCGACCACAACCAACGAAACCTTGACCAATGCTTTTGACCGTAAGACGATTGGTCTTGATCGCGGATACATTACGTACAATCCAGTTGCCCACAGTTGGCTTTCGCTGACGGGCGGCAAGTTTCAATACTTGTGGCAGCGCACGTCAGTGACTGGAGATCCGGATCTGAATCCTGAAGGTTTCGATCAGAAGGTTTCGTTCGATTTCAAGCACGGATTCTTCAAGAACATTACGCTGCAGGCGCTCGAACTGCTCTATGGCGAGAGCTCAACCAGTCAGGATTCTTACGTTCTTGGTGTGCAGGCGCAGACCACGTTTCACGCGGGGCCATGGACCGCCACCGCATCGTTCCTGAATCAACACTGGAACCGCCCAGACGCGTTGCTGGCAGCGAGCGCATTCGCGGTCCAGGCAACGACCACCGGGTCGGGCACCACTTCGTATCCGATCAGCGGAGAAGGTCCAGGATGCTCCGCCGTCGGTACCCTCCCGAAATTCGCGCCATGCGCTTTTGCTCCCAATGGAATGACGAATGCCACGTATCTGGATATTTCCGGTAAGGCGCACTTTTATTCCGGGTTCGATATCGCAGACTTCATCCTCAACAACACGTTCAAAACCGGCTCTTCCCGGTTTCCTGTGAATCTGCTGTTGGAATTTGAAGATAACCTCGATGCAGCCGCGCATCCGCTCTCGGCCGGCACCGGCAACCCGGTCCTAACCAACCTCGGAAGTCAGAACAAGGAGTACGGCGGCGATATCAGCATCGGCCAAACCAAGGCGAAAAATGATGTTCAGATCGGATACTCCTGGTACAGGCAGGAGCAAGATTCAGTGCTTGCCTCAATCGCAGAGAGCGATCAGCGCGCTCCAACCAATATTTTGCAAAACAAGGTCTACGGAAGCTGGAAGGTACGGTCCAATACCCTTGCCAGCGTGACATGGTGGTATGGCCGGGTGCTGAACACAAACCTTGAGAACAACGCCGCCCTGTACAACAATTGGGGCGGAGCCGTGAGCAACGCCTTCGTCACAGGAAAGAGCACCATCAGCGCCCCTGGGTTGCAGGAGCCTTGGTTGAGCCGCCTGCAATTCGATTTGGTTTACACCTACTAGCCGATGTTGCATGGGCGGGTGCCTCCACCCGCCATTTTCTCCATCCCCTCCATCTCTCAATTATCATGGACGCGAGTTTCAAGGAGGAGACTTGGCCGTTCTTGTGGTTGGGGGAGCGGGCTACATTGGTAGCCACGCGGCGCACACGCTGCGGCGCCGGGGTTACGACGTCATTATTTATGACAATCTAGTTACCGGTCACAAAGAGCTGGCTGACGGGTTCGAACTCATCGTCGGCGATATCGCCGATTCCGCAAAACTGGCCGAAGTGCTCAGTCGCTGCGATGCCGTCATGCACTTTGCGGCGCATGCGTATGTAGGCGAGTCCGTTGAGAATCCGAAAAAGTACTTTCATAACAACGTCACGGCTGCCCTAATCCTTCTAAATGCGGTGATGGAGTCGCGCGTTCGCAAGTTTATTTTCTCTTCGACCGCCGCAGTTTATGGGAATCCCGCCAAGAGTCCGATCACCGAAGACAGCGCGCGCCAGCCAGTCAATCCCTACGGCGCAACCAAGCTGGCTTTCGAAAATGCTCTCGAGGCGTATGGGCGCGCCTATGGATTGAAATCTGTGAGTTTTCGCTATTTCAATGCCGCTGGAGCCGATGAGAGCGGACAGATCGGTGAAATTCACCAGCCCGAAACCCATCTTATCCCGATCATTCTTCAAGCAGTCCTGGGCCAGCGGGCAGCGCTAGAAATTTTTGGCGACGATTACCCGACAAGTGATGGCACCTGCATCCGCGATTACATTCACGTCAACGATCTGGCTGAAGCCCACGTTTTGGGGCTGGAATACCTTACTAAAGGCGCATCGAAAGCGATGAACCTTGGCACCGGTCAGGGCTATTCTGTTCACGAGGTGGTGGCAGCTGTAGAGCGCGTGACCGGTCGGAAAGTTCCAACCCATATCGGTCAGCGGCGCCCGGGCGATCCAGCCGAACTCGTCGCCGATCCCGCACTCGCAGAAAAGCTTTTGAGCTGGAAAGCCAAACGATCGCTCGAGGAAATCATAGCCAGCGCATGGACTTGGGCGCGGAAGCGCGGAGCGTAGCTGCTCAAAAAGAACGTGAAAACTACCAAGATTTGCTAGATAATCGTGCCCGGTAATTATTCGAATAAACGTGGAGATCTCGCAATCAGAGTTTGAACTGCTGGTACAGCAGATTCGCGAATTGACGGCCCGAGTTCACAGACTGGAAACCGCGTTGTCGGTTTCACTGCCTGTACCGGAAGCTCCTCGAAAAACAACCGTCGAGCCTCTTGTCGAGCCGTCAGCACATCCGCGGCCGGTGCAGCCTGCTCCTCCTCCTCCCCCTTTTGTTACCGAGCCGAGCGCAAGCAAACATTCGGACCTCGAGACTCGCATTGGATCGCACTGGCTGAACCGTATTGGGATTGCCGCGGTCCTGATAGGCGTCTCATTTTTTCTGAAGTACGCGTTTGACAGTGGATGGATTGGTCCCGCCGGCCGCGTGGCGATCGGCCTCATCGCTGGTATAGCTGTAGTCATCTGGAGCGAATGGTTTCGCAGTCGCGGCTATCGGACATTTTCCTATTCCCTTAAGGCGGTGGGAATCGGAGCCATGTACCTCTCGCTGTGGGCGGCGTTCCAGGTCTATCACCTCATAGATTCCGGGCCGGCTTTCTTCTAACTCCAGCCCACCCTGATTTTCGCGACCCTGTTCTTCATCATCTTTGCTATCGCGCCGCTGTTCATGCTTCGGCAGGAACGCGGCGCAGGCATGATGCCGCTGGTCCTGGCATTCGTGAATGCGGCCACATATTTCATGCAGGCCTATGTGATGATCACCGAGATCAGCAACACGGCGATGGCCTGGTTTTCGCTTGCGCTCGCGGCAGTCTATCTCGCGCTGAACCGAATGAGGGCAAAAAGCACCGACAAAGCCTCGGAAGAAAACCTGCGACTGATGCATGTTGCGCTGGCGGTGGGATTGATTACGGTTGCGATTCCCATCCGTCTTGAAGCGCATTGGATCACCATCGGGTGGTTCGTTGAATCTGCGGTGCTGCTGTGGCTTGGGAGCCGCATCAAATCCGATTTGCTGAATATTTTCGCACTTACGGCCTTGGTGTTGGGAGTAGGGAGATTGCTCCTATATAAAAACTTTGAGAATACGCAGCTGATTCTCAACATGCGCATGCTGGTTTATGCGATTGCAATTGCCGTTTTGGGTCTGATCGCCTATCGCGCTTCGCAACGCGGCGACGACCTTGGAACAAATGTTGCTAGAATCGCGGTGGTCGCACTGAACGCTCTGGCGTTGCGCGGCTTGAGCCTGGAAGTTGCGGACTACTATTCGCGGCAGATGACCGCTGTCCACCCCGGGAATTGGCTTCTTGCAAACTGGGCGGACATAAGAATTGCCCGCGACTTCACCTACTCCGCGCTATTTATGGGTTACGCAGGCATGCTGATGGTCGTCGGGTTCTGGCGGAAGTCTGCATTCGTGCGCTGGCAGGCGTTGATTCTGATCGCGCTCACGACCGTCAAAGTCTTCGTTTATGACACCTCGGAGCTCGATCGGATTTATCGCATTCTTAGCTTCGTGGTGCTTGGGATCCTTCTGCTCGCCGTCTCGTTTGCTTATCAGCGAGACTGGCTCAAGCTGACTACCCGAAAACCTTCTTCTCCCACCGGAGATGCGGCCTAGCCTATGAAAATGGCCATCGCTGCATTCGTGCTGGCAGTTTCGATTGCCGCATTGGGTTACGAAGCGGCGATATCTTACTTCACTCGGTCGCGAAGTCTTACAGTCTCATCGCCGGACCGTCAGAACTACGTGGTCGTGGATCCAGACATCTGGAAGTCTTCGCGTAATGACCTTGCTGATATTCGAATCTATGACGGCCAGTCGCAGGTCCCGTACGCACTGATTAAGCAGAGCGGTGGCAGTTCTAACCAGGAAACGCCTGCGAAGATTCTGAACCTGGGCAGCGTTGCTGGCCATACAGAATTCGATCTCGACGTGGGCGGCTTGCAACAGTACGACCGCGTGCGACTGGAAGTGGACGCGAAGAATTTCATTGACGGAGCGCAAGTGCAAGGGCGACGAGCGCCCAACGATACCGCCGGCAGCAATCTGGGCAGCAGCACTCTTTACGATTTCACCAATGAGGGGCTGGGATCGAACTTCACGTTGAAATTTCCAACTGCGAGTTTTCCGTACCTGCACGTGCGGTTGGCGCCAGGCATCTTGCCGAACCAGATCAAGCATGCTTTCGTTTCTACTTATTCAGAGACCAAAGCCACGTGGTCCGCGGCGGGAGAATGCAAGCCCGTTACTGGAGCGCCGAAGGAGAATGTCTACGAGTGCTCGCTGTTCGAAGGGGTGGCGCTCGATCGCCTCGCCTTCGAGCTGCCGGAAAGTGCTGTGAACTTCAACCGGACCGTCGTTGTTGCGGACGAGAGCGGAAACGAGTGGGGACGGAGTTCCGTCAGCCGGGTGCGGTTGAATCGCGCTGGCCAGTCGGTCGTCTCTGAAAATCTGACTCTTGACTTATATGGGCGAGCGGGAAACAAGTTGAAAGTCGCAATTCAGAACGGCGACGACAAGCCATTGCCGATTCAACGTGTTCGGCCGCTTTCCTTTGAGCGCCGCTTGTATTTTGATCCTAACGGCAAATTCACTCTGCGTTTGTACTATGGCGATGCGAAGCTAGAGTCACCTGCGTACGACTACGCTAAGTTCTTTCAGCAAAGCCCCGACGCCGCGATCGCCCAACTTGGATCGCCAGAAGCCAATCTGCAATTCACGGGACGGCCTGACGACCGTCCATGGTCGGAACGCCACACAGGCCTGCTTTGGGCCGTGATGATTGCCGCTGTGGCCCTCCTAGGCGCTCTGGCATTACGAGGCATGAAGGGCAGTGCGTCATCTAGCAAGTGAGCTGTAATTACTTCCGCCGCGCGTCCAAGCTCCAGGGTCCGGCTCCGAACTGCGAAATCAGCAGCGCGCCTCCGAGCATGGAAACGTTCTTCATGAACATTGCCATTTGCATCTGCGCCATCATGGGATCCTTTACGGCCCAGAAGTTGTGCATTGCGAAACTGACGGGTATAAGGAATAGCACCAACAACCATGCGCCAAGGCGCGCCCGGTAACCGAACAATATGCTCAATCCGCCTGCGAGCGCAAGAAGGCCCGAGGCGGGAACTGCCAGCGATGCGAATGGTACGCCTGCCGCGGCGGCATAAGCGACCGGCTTAGCTGTGAAATGAGTTACTCCAGACATCACGAAGATCGCGACGTAAAACAAGCGCCCGAGCAAAAGAACTAGGGGTTTTACTGCTGAAGCATCTACGGATGCGGCTTTACCGGAAGTTACGGGGAAACCGGCATGGGATACGGTTGACATTGCTGCCTCCAATATATATCTATATCAATACAATTGATGTCAATATAATAAGAAGGTTGCAAAACGTTCAGGAGACAAGAAAGCTGGCAACCGAGACGCAAAATACGGATGCGGTGCACGTCTGGCTGGTGTTATGGAAGGCCTACCGTGCGGTATTTGAGGCTGCGAGTAGCTCGATCAAGCACCTGTGCCTGGGCGATTCCGACTTTCGTGTGCTGGAAGTGCTACTGCATAAAGGACCGCTACCCGTAAACACGATAGGTCCGAAGGTGGAACTCACGCCTGGGTCAATCAGTGTGGCGGTAGACCGGCTGGAAGATCGCGGGCTGGTTATGAGAAAACCGTGCGCGACCGACCGCCGCATCCACGTCGTCCATCTGACAGAAGAAGGCGAGGCCGTCATTCGCAAGGCTTTTGCTCACCATCAGAGCGAAATGGAGCAGCTATTTGCTGACCTACCCTGTGAAGATCGCGCGACCCTGGTTACGCTTTTAAAGAAAGTTGGGAAGGCGGTAGACTCACGGCTGCAGGCCTGCCGCCTGGGCAAACATCCGGGTTAGGTCCTTAAAGCCCACCGGCCACGCGGTCGCACTCGGCACAGAAGTTTGCGAACCACCGCTCCAGCAATCCCTTCACCACGACGCGTGCATCGTTGCCGTCGGGACAGAGTTCTGCGCCAGTGAATTCAATCCAGGTAGTGATCCGCGTACTGCCACCGGAATAGTGATCGAACAGGACCCACTGTTCCATGGTGTATCCATAGACGTGATTAATCCACGCAACGCAACGAGGAGGCGTGCAGATGGTGATTACGCGGTCCACTCTGGCACGCACGGGACTTGCGATATCAAATTGCATTCTACTGCCCGGTGTCCACGGCGAACCTTTCCACTCGATGGGTGAGCCATAGATATCCGTGAATGAGGGCCAGCGCCGCCAGTCAGAAAAGAGCTTCCATACCAAGTCACAAGGCGCTTTAGTGAAGACGGCGTGCTCGATCCGTGCTATTTCGGATCGGAGAGAGTGTGTGCGCAGATTCGGCGTGAGGCCTCGATCGGGCCTGGACAAAAAACTCATAGTTGTGCAAAACCTTTCTAGAAGATTCGGATGGACAGACGCTGCGGCGATTCCGAAGGCGCAGTCCGCGAAGGGGCCCAAGCAAGCCGGGGAACTTAACCACCTGTGGACCTCCAGATTCGCTCTGGAAAATCCACAGGGGAGGGCTTACAATCGTTACGTTAACATTGTTATGTTTACGATGTCAACATAATATTAACATTATTTTAATAAATTTGTCAGAGGCCGAAAGATGCCGCGTCACATAGACCCAGAAGTGGAAGGACGCATTCTGGAAGCAGCCCGCAAGTTGTGGCGAAAGGGCGGAGAGAAGTCCTTAAGCATGAGGGCGGTAGCCAAAATGGCCCGGACCAATACGCCCGCCGTGTACCGCCGCTTTCGCAATCGTGAAGAGCTCCTGCGAGCGTTGGTGGAGTCATACCAGCAGGAGGTTTCTAGGCAACTTCGGACTTGCCGCTCCCTCCAGGAGATGGCGAAAAAATACGCGGAGTATGCATTGAAGTATCCGCAGGAACATCAGCTAATGATGTCCGGCCTGCTCGCTCGAACAACTAAGCTCCGGCCGAATTTCGAATTCGCATTGAGCCGAACTGCCGAATGGCTGGGGGGCAATGCCGGCGAACACCGCAGCCTGATGCTGGCGATCGTAGCACTGATCGATGGATTCGTTCTTTTGAGGAATACCGGTTGGGTTCGGGAGGCGGATTCCCCGGCCCTCAACGCAGGTTTTGCTAGAGCGCTAGACGTGCTCGTGCAAAATGAATCGCAATTCCGGACTAGCGAGCGAGGACCAACTGACGACTAACGCGGGCTTGGAGCCTATCGCATTGACTCCTCGACTTCGGTGATCCAATCGGGACGCTTCAGAACTTCACGGGGCTTGGGGCCATCTGCCGCGCCGACGATTCCGTCTCGCTCCATTAAATCAATCAAGTGCGCGGCGCGTCCGTAGCCGATGCGTAGCCGGCGCTGCAGCAGGGAAGTGGATGCTTTGCCGAACTCAATCACCAGGCGGACGGCGTCGTTGTACATGGGATCGTTGTCATTGGCATCAGGATCACCGTCGTCGCTACCGGCCACGCTCTGGCGTTCTTCCTTCGGGGTCTCGAGGAATTTCTGCTCGTACTCGGCCAATCCTTGAGATTTCCAGAACTCTACAACTGCGGCAATTTCTTTTTCCGTGACAAATGGAGCATGCAGGCGATGAACGCGCGCTGAACCTGATGGCAGGTAGAGCATGTCTCCGCGGCCAAGCAGGGCTTCGGCGCCATTGGCGTCGAGAATGGTGCGTGAATCCACTTTGGTCGCGACCCGGAAAGAAATCCGGGCAGGGAAGTTGGCTTTGATCAATCCTGTGATGACATCAACCGAAGGTCGTTGCGTGGCCAGAACCAAATGAATGCCCACGGCGCGCGCCATTTGCGCCAAACGCGTGATGGATTCTTCGACGTTGCCCGCATCGAGCATCATCAGGTCGGCCAACTCATCGATGATGATGACAATGTACGGAATCGGACGTTCTTCACTGCCCTCGGTAAATAGGCTGGGAGTATCGCCGTCGTCGAACAGGCGATTGTACTGATCAATGTTTCTGACGCCTTTTTCCGCCAGCAGCTTCAGCCGGCGCTCCATCTCGCGGACTGCGTTGCGTAGCGCATTCGCTGCCAGCTTGGGCTCAGTGATGATGGGCGTATAGAGATGCGGCACGCCTTCGTAGTTGCCGAGCTCGAGGCGCTTAGGATCCACGAGAACGAGGCGTACTTGGTCGGGGGTCGCTTTGTAGAGGATCGACATGATCATGGCATTGATGGCCACGCTCTTGCCCGTACCGGTTGATCCCGCGATCAGCAAATGCGGCATGCCTGACAGTTCTGCGGTGACGATGCGTCCGTTAATGTCTTTGCCTAGGGCGAGTGTCAGCTTGGATTTCGTTCCGATGAACTCCGATGACTCGATATTTTCTCGCAGCCAGATAATCTCGCGGTCGCGATTCGGAACCTGAATTCCGACGGTGCTCTTACCGGCCATGCGTTCGATCAAAATACTTTCGGCCTTCATCGCGAGGCACAGATCGTCCGTCAGGTTGGTGAGGCGGCTGTATTTAATCCCCGCTTCGGGCTTGAACTCGAACGTCGTGACCACGGGGCCGGGATTGATTTGCGTGACTTGGCCGTGCACGTCGAACTCGGCATACTTTGCCGTGAGCACTTGGGCCAGCAGCTTCAGTTCGTCGGCGTCAATGGCCTGCTGCTCGTCCCGACGATGCAGCAGGCTACTGGGCGGCAGCTTGTAACCCCCGGCAAGGCGTGGCATCGTGGTCTTGGATTTGGATCCGTTATCAGCGCGTTCTGCAACTTCAACTTCGGCCTGTTGAGTGCGGACATCCTGTGTGGGGCGGGCGCCCTCGCCCGCCAGCCTGTTAGCGGCAAGCCCTGGATGATCTTCCTGTTCTTCGGCGAATCTTTCGATTCCGGTCCGCCGCGGTTCAACGGACTCTGCTGGCTTCGGCGCAGCCGCTCGTGCGGGAACCATTTGTGCCTGAATTGCAGGCTTTGAAGCGCGCCGCTTCTCCAATTCCTTCTGCATCTTTTTGCGCAGCCGAGCTTCCTGCCAGTCTCGATAGCGATCACGCAGCGCAACCACGAATGAGAAGCGAGTCGCCGCCCACACACGTGCCTGCGAGAACGAGAAAGCCGTACAGAAGTACAGCGCGGCGGCGAGCATTGTGATGGAGACGATCCAAGCGCCCGCCAGGTTGAAATAATGAATAAGGGCGTCGCCGAAAACCCGCCCCAATAATCCTTCGAGCGGAACTGCGCCCAGCCACCGTAGGCGTCCGGGAAGAAGATCCAATAGCGCCGGGACGAACACTAACAGCCAGATTCCGCCGAGCAACTTTGCAATCGGCGAAACTACTTTGAGTGATCGGAACCAGCGGATTCCGAGTCCTAAAGCAAATACGGGCAGCAGAAATGCGCCAATCCCAAAAAACTGCAAGAGCAGATCCGAACCGAACGCACCCACTATACCGATCCAATTTCGCGCCACGCGCGACCCGGTCAGCACCGAGGCGCTATTCAGCGAAGGATCGAGCGGAGAATACGATGCCAGTGCAAGGAAGAGGAGGAGCGCGGAGACGCACAAAAGGAACCCGAGCAGCTCGTTCAGCCGCCGGTTATTGGTCGGATTAAAAATGCGAGCGATGAACTTCATAGGCAATTGCGTGTGGCTCGGACACCTAAACAGACGAAGCTGCGCCGACACCCCACCCAACGCCAGAGCCAGACAATTATGACAAGAACCGGTTCCGGCGACAATGCCGGAGTTTGGGGCAGTACCGAGTTAGAACCTAGGCGCTGCCCGCAGGTTGTCGAGTGTTCTTGAAGCCAATGGTGCACGGAGCATTGCGCAAAAAGATGCTAGCCTGTTTTGGTGGCGAAATCAGACGCCAGCCAAGTGCTCTCGATTGATGGACGTCAAGTCCAAATCACGCATCCTGAGAAGCTGTATTTCTCGCAGGCACGGATCTCGAAACTCGATTTGGTGCGGTATTACCTTTCAGTTGCTCCTGGTGCGCTCGCTGGAATTCGCGACAGACCGATCGTTCTTAAGCGTTTTGTGAACGGTGCGGAGGAACCGGCGTTCTATCAAAAGCGTGCTCCAGCCCAGCGTCCTTCCTGGTTGCGAACGGTAACACTGTCATTTCCTTCGGGACGCACCGCAGAAGAGATGGTTGTTGACGATGCCGCTGGGCTCGCCTGGATTGTGAATCTGGGCTGCATCGAACTACACCCGCATCCCGTGCGCTCGGCCGATCTTGATCATCCCAACGAGTTGAGGATTGATCTCGACCCGGTCCCGGGAGTGAGTTGGGATCATGTTCGCCGCGTTGCACTCGAAGTTAAGGCATTCCTGGACGAGGTTGGGTTGCAAGGTTGGCCCAAGACCAGCGGCTCACGTGGCATGCACGTAAATGTACGCATCGAGCCGCGATGGACTTTCGCTGAAGTGCGTCGCGCAGCGGTGGCGTTGTCGCGCGCTGTGGAACGGCGTGCGCCGACTCTGGCCAGTTCAAAGTGGTGGAAAGAAGAGCGGCACGGCGTCTTCCTCGACTATAACCAGAACGCGAAAGACCGGACCACGTGCTCTGCGTATTCGGTGAGGCCGGTGCCCGACGCGCGCGTTTCAACGCCACTTCATTGGCGTGAAGTTCCGGGTTGTGAGCCAGCCGATTTCACGATGTTTACAATGCCGAAGCGCTTCGCAGAAATAGGTGATCCGCACGCGGACATAGACGCTGCGGCCGGCTCTCTCGAAAAGCTGCTCGAGCTTGCGGCTCAAGACGAAGCGGCCGGTCTCGGCGACGCGCCTTGGCCGCCACACTTTCGCAAGATGGAAGGCGAGGCAGCTCGCGTTGCGCCCTCGCGAGCTAAATCAGCTACAAAGAAGTCAACGGTCAAGAGCACGCGAGTGAAAATGCCGCTGATTGTCATCGCGAACTCTCCCGACAAGAACTCTGCGCTGGCAGGACTCGAAAGATGGAAGAGCAAACATGCCGATGCAGCCGGCTTTCTCGCAGCGGATGATGTGCTAGTTGATTCCATGCGCGGCAGATCATCCACTTGGACCCGCATTCGAATTAATCTGGGCCACGTTCCTGAAAATCTCCGCCCGCCGCAAGAGACCCCTGATCCCGACGAAGATCCCACGCGTGAATGGCGCGAGTGGAGAAAGAAGACAGCTGCGAAAGAGGAGTGACAGTGATTCGTGCCGGGAAGACTCAGCGTCCCGAAGGAAAAATCTCCGCCAATTCCTGCGGCGGAACTACTTCGAGTTGTGCATACGTGCAATCGGTCGGCTTCTTATCAGTGCGCCATCGACGAAATTGCGCCGTATGACGGAAGCGGCTGCGTTGCATATGATCGTACGCGACTTCAACCACTAGCTCGGGACGAAGCGGCTCCCATGACAGGTCCTTGCCCTGACTCCAGCGGCTCTGCCCGCCGGGCATTCGCTTCGGTTCTTCTCCGCTCATAGCTTCCGGGTCTGCCCAGGTCTTCCACGGATGATTAGCCAGCGCGTCTTTGCGGTAAGGCTTTAGAAATTCCGCGAGCTCAAGCCGCTTAGCATTGGAGAAGCTTGCGCACACGCCGACATGTTGCAACGCGCCGCCATCGTCGAAGAGGCCGAGCAGTAACGATCCAACGAGAGTGCGATCACCTTTCTTGTGCCAGCGGAAACCCGCAACAACGCAATCACAGTCGCGCTCATGTTTGACTTTGAGCATAACGCGCTTATTAGGCTCGTAGGTTCCTGAAATCGGCTTGGCAATAATGCCATCGAGACCTGCGCCCTCGAATCGCCGAAACCAGTCCGCGGCGATGCTGCGATCGCGAGTCGCCGGGGTTATGTGGATGGGTAGGGAAACTGACAGAGATTCCAACTCTCGACGCCTGTATTCGAATGGTTCGCTGCGCAGGTCGCGGTCTCCTAGGCAGAGCAAATCGAAGAACACAAATGAGGCTGGAATTTGTCCGGATAGAAGCTTCACGCGCGATACTGCGGGATGAACGCGAAGCTGCAGGGAGTCAAAGTCGAGGCCATCATTTGTTACGATGACAATTTCGCCATCGAGCACGCAGCGACGAGGCAACATCGAGCGCAAGGGATCGTGTAGCTCAGGAAAGTATCGATCCAATGGCTTTTCATCGCGACTTTGGATCATGATCTCATCGCCATCGCGAAAGACCAGGGCGCGGAATCCATCCCACTTCGGTTCGAAGATCCAGTGCTCCCCGGGTGGCAGTTCGGCAACTCGCTTGGCAAGCATGGGTGAGACAGGCGGATTCACAGGAAGCTGCACATCTCATGGTATAACGCACGATGTTCAGTGTGCGGCTGGTGCGGAGGGTTAAGGCCGCACGGCTACCATCACCACGCCGTGACTTTCCACCGGTGCGGAGAATTTTCCCGTGAACTTGCCGAGGTCTTTGTGCGCCCACAAATCGCGTACCGCAGCGCTGAGGTGACCGGGATAGCCGATCTGTTCCCACGTGACGGTTATGTTGTGTGACGATGCACCACGATTGAGCAAGATCACCGCACGGCTGCCGTCCTGCAACTGCTTGCTCCAGACTTCGAGGTCGCCATCTTTCCAAACGCGCCGGCCTTGCCGCCCGAGCGGGTCTTGGTCAATGGCGATGACTTCTTTGTTGGTTAGGATGTCATGAATCTCGGGCGTCATGCTCCGCAGATCATTTCCCGCGATGAGCGGCGCAGCCATGATTGCCCATAGGCTGAAGTGGGAGCGGTATTCAGTGGTGGTCATGCCGCCGTTGCCGACCTCGAGCATGTCGGGATCATTCCAGTGTCCCGGCCCCGCAGCGGAGTACAGCGGTTCATTCTCGTCAACGATATCCAGCATGCCATTGCTGCAGCAGTTGCCCGGACTCCACTCCTTCTTGCCGGCCCAGCGGTCCTGAATGTCGCCGGTGGTGCGCCACAGATTTCCGCCAACCTCTTTGCCCCAAAGCCACGGTTTCGCTGTTCCCCATTCGCAGATGCTCAGCACAATTGCGCGGCCGCTGGCATCGAGTGCCTGGCGGATATTGGCATACGAGGATCGCGCGTCTTGCCCTGGCAGAGTGTTGCACCAGTCGTATTTCAAATAATCCACGCCCCAGGATGCGTAGGTGTGTGCGTCCTGATACTCGTGCCCAAGCCCGGCGGGACGTTTCTGACAAGTCAGTGAACCGGCATCGGAGTAAATGCCAAACTTCAATCCGAGCGAATGCACGTAGTCGGCGAGCGGCTTCATGCCGCTAGGAAAGCGCTGAGGATCGACAACAATATTCCCATTTACATCGCGCGAAATCTGCCAGCAATCGTCAATCACGATGTACTGATATCCGGCATCCTTCATGCCAGACTTCACCATGGCATCGGCCATGCCGCGCACCAGTTCGTCGCTGACGTTGCAGGCGAACTTGTTCCAGGTGTTCCATCCCATAGGCGGAGTGAGGGCTAGGCCCTTAGAGACCGCAGAATTCTCCTGCGCGAAGGCCACGCTCGTGAGCAGGAAAGAGAAAATCGCAAGTATGATCGATTGCCTTTTCATGTGAGGAAACATTTCTATCAGATTGCGACGTCTTACGGAAGGCGACGAACTCGCACGCAGGTCCAGATTGACAATCGCGTTGCTTACTCATAAGTTGTGTGACTAACAAGTGGCACGCGCACTGGAAGCTTGCGAACTCGAAGCGAAATCGCGTAGGGGCGGGTGCCCTCACCCGCCCGGACGGGGGCCCACATGAATCTGAATAGGTATCTGTTTTATCGTCCTTTGAAACAGCACATATGGAGCACACATCGGGAAGGAGAGAAATTCTAATGACCCAACGGTCCTTGTTATGTCTATTGATTGTTGTTCTTGCAACCTTGTTACGTGCTCAGGGGCCCGTCGGAATTTTTGAGAACCACTCTGATGTTGGAACCGTGCTTCATCCTGGCTCCGCGACGTTCGATTCCGCCAAGCAGACCTACACGTTGACCGGCAGCGGCGAAAACATGTGGTCCACGCAAGATGCATTTCAGTTCGCGTGGAAGAAAGTGTCAGGAGACGTTGAGCTCACTGCCAATATTTCTTTTGGCAACTCTTCCGGAAAAGAAGGGGGCGATAACTCGTGAGATTCAGTCGAATTCTTCACCCGGGTTTTATCGCTTCCCGAAGGTCACCCCGTTGCCTTGGCGTTTTCGTCTGACGCGCAGAGGCAAGGACATTTATGTCACAACCGGCGAGTCATACGGAATGCCACACTACGACGGTGAAACCATTCGCATTCCGCTCGAGGGCGAGTTCTACGTAGGCATTGGCGTATGTGCTCACGACAAAAACGCGGTTGAGCGGGCGACGTTTTCAAATCTCCAATTACGAAACCTCAAGACCTCAAGTGGTACGCCGGTACTTTTCAGCACACTTGAAACCGTGTCCACCAGCGCGACCGATCGCCAAGTCATCTACTATGCCGAGGGCCGTTTCGAGGCTCCCAACTGGGCCAGGGATGGCTCGTACCTCCTTTTCAACCGTAACGGGCACTTGGAAAAGCTTCCCACCACGGGAGGCGCGCCTGAAGTTCTCAACGCCGGCTCCGCAATGCATCTGAACAACGATCACGGCATCTCGCCCGATGCGACGCAGCTTGCTATCAGCGACAATACCGCCGATACCAAATCTGCCGACGGCAAGCCCGCGCACGATTCGCTCGTATACGTTCTTCCTATCACCGGTGGCGAGCCGCGCCCGATCACGCAAAACGCGCCTTCGTACTGGCATGGCTGGTCTCCGGATGGCAAGACGCTCGCTTTCGTCGGCCAGCGTAATGGCGACTTTGATATCTACACGATTCCCGTCACCGGAGGCGATGAAACTCGACGTACAACTGCGAAAGGATTGGACGATGGTCCGGAATATTCGCCAGATGGTCAATACATTTATTTCAACTCTGAGCGCACGGGCCACATGCAAATTTGGCGCATGAAGGCTGACGGCAGCGACCAGGAGCAAGTTTTCTCCGACGATTACAACAACTGGTTTCCGCATATTTCGCCGGATAGAAAGTGGATGGTATTTCTCACATATGAGAAGGACGTGACCGGGCACCCCGAAAATAAAGATGTAATGCTACGGTTGATGTCGCTGGACGATAAGAAAATTACTGTGCTCGCGAAATTGTTCGGAGGGCAGGGAACGATCAACGTTCCCTCGTGGTCGCCCGACAGTAAGTCAGTGGCGTTCGTGAGCTATCAGTTGATCGCGCCGGAGGACGCGCAAGGCTCGGCAACTAAATGAAGAAGGCTTTTGGGGCACGGGCGTCCTCGCCCGTGCAGTCAAGTTGACGGGCGGGACGCCCGTCGCCCCACCAACATTTCTTATTTCCCCAGCCTTTCATTGAAAAACTTCGCCATGATTTCCAGCGCTTCTCTCGTCTCTGGAAACTCAAAGTGATACCAGAACGCGTGCGGCATCGCCTCGAACACCAACAATTGCGCATCCACTCCTGCATGCAGCAACGCCCGATGAAAAATCGAGGTGCTGCTTAACAATGCGTCGCGGGTGCCGGTCACGAGCAGACTCGATGGAAAGCCATGTAAGTCTGCGAATAACGGCGAAAGCACCGGATCGCGCAGATCGGTCTTCCCGATGTACTCCTCGTCATGTCCTCGATTTGGGTCTTGCGGAGCGATGCCTCCAGAGAATCCATTCAAGGCGAAGATCTGCTGCGAATCACCGGTGTGACTGAAGTCGGCGAGCATGGTGAACAAGCCGAGAGCGCCGGGCAACGGTAGTCCGAGTTGCTTCAGCTTTACGGCGACTTCGGCAGTCAAAATTCCTCCGGCAGACGTGCCGAATATCCCGATGTTGGCTGGCTTATTAGTCTTGAGCAGCTCTTTGTAAACTGCGACGACATCATCCACCGCCGCGGGAAACGGATTTTCGGGGGCGAGCCGGTAGTAAATCGAAACGATTTTGATCTTGGCTAAATAGCAAATCGGAACGCCTTCGATTAGCGATCCTGAATCGGAATTAAAACCGCCGCCGTGGAGGTTGATCAGCACACGCTTCATATTCTGCGCCGGCGTGATGAGTGGAGTGATGACGTCCGTTCGCACGCCAGCAATCGTCCGGGGGTCCACGTTCACGGGAAAGAGCCGCTTGGCCTCGGCCGATTGCGATTGCTGCCAGCGATCGGTGCGGCCGCGACGCTCGGCTAGCGTGGCGTCATGCGGCCAGTCGGCCTCAATTTCTTTCAGCCACTTCTGCGCTTCAGGACTGCCGGTCGCTGGCATTGGCACCACCCGCGTGATGTGGGCGGTTCCGTCGGGATCGAAAGTGGAGATGTCGGGATTCGGGTCCGTATTCTGCGCGAAAACTGATCCTGCCGCCAGCCAGGCGAATATCGCCGCCTTATAGATTTGAATTCGCATTGTGCTCCTCTATGGATTTGCGCCAGAAATGCGCCGACCGATGAATGTATTACTGGAACGGCTGGTTCGTCCACTGTAGAGAGGGTTTGGTTGAATATTGAGAAGAAGGTGGCGTCTCACATTTCAGTGAGCGGTTGCGGCGACGGCGTACTTCTTTACCTTGGGGGCGTGTTGGTGTTGCGATTGTTCGTCGGAGCGAAGTTGGAAGTTCGCCACCATCCTTTGCAGATCGACAGCAAGTTCAGAGAGACCTTGGCAGGCGTGCGCGGAGTTTCGTGCTTCGGTTGCGGTCTGGTTGACGAGTACCGCAATTTGCTGCATGCGCTCCCTCACATGCTCGGATGTAGCTGTTTGCTGAGTGCCGGCGGTGGCAATGTGGGTCACCATTTCACCAACCTGTTCTGCGGTGTGAATGATCTCGCGCAACGAGTCACCCGCCTGCACTGTCGACTGCACGCCGTCTTGGACTTGGACCGTGCCTTCTTCCATGGCGCGCAAGCTAGTCTTGATGTCCGCCTGAATTGTGCGGATCATTTGCGCAATTTCCTTAGTCGCGTTGGTGGTGCGCTCTGCAAGTTTGCGGACTTCATCGGCCACTACGGCAAAGCCGCGGCCTTGTTCCCCGGCCCGGGCGGCCTCGATCGCGGCATTAAGGGCCAGGAGATTCGTCTGGTCTGCAATGTCGTCAATGACCGCAATAATGCGGCCGATTTGGTCGGAACCCTTGGCTAAATCCTCCATCTTTTTTGCGCTGGTCGTGACCGCGCCCGCTATGACCCGCATCTTGGCCAGGGTGTCATCAACGATTTTCCCCCATGCCGCGCCGTTTCGGAAGCTTTGCGGGCCGCCTCAGCCGCGCGGTTGGAATTTTCTGACACTTGCATCACCGTGGCCGACATCTCCTGCATGGCGGTCGCGACTTGCGATGCCTGGTCATTCTGACTTTCCACTCCTTGGGCCTGACCTTTCGCCGACGTTGAAATCTCTTCCGTGACCTCCGCGACGCGCTCGGCTGATTCTCTAATTTGGATAAGAATGCCGTGCATCTTGTTCACAAATGTATTCAGGCACAGTCCCAAGGCCCCGATCTCATCATTTCGATCCTGGTCCACCTCCAACCGCAGATCGTTGGTTTCGGTCATGCTTTTGAACCGCGAGGAGAGAGAATCAAGAGGCTCAGTAATGCTTCGGATAATACGGGTTGCAATAAGCAGCAAGAGCAGGAACGAGAGACCACACATCACGAGCATAGCGCTCGTCGCTTCTCTGGCTCTTCCTTCAGCCTGCGACTGTGCAGCTCTGGCCCCTTGTTCGAGGAGGTCGCTGGTTTCCTCGATATTCTGTTGAAGCTGCTTGTATACCTGAAGATAGGGACTCAGCTGGGAGATGGCCTCGGAAGGGATGTTGTGCGATCGCCCGGGCTAAGGATTCTCCAGCGCTCACATATTGATCCACGAGGCGAGACTCGCCAGCCAACCTGGCCCGCAGGGTGGCGTCTGAAAGAAGTCCTTCGGTCTTGGCGATCCGATCCCTTAGCAGCCTGGAGTGTTGTGCCAAATCGTCAAGTTTGCTCCTTCGTGAGTCGCCCTTAGCTGTGAAGACTGCCGAGATGTCAGAACGAGTCATGTCGTTATAGACGCCCGCCTCGACATGGTTCCGAATTGCCGATCCCGTGGCTGCAACTTCAGCCGTGGTCTGCTCAACTGTCGAAATGCCCCAATAGCCTGTAACACTGATTGTCAGAACGAAGGCCAAACCGGTGATTGTCAGGCCGAGCAGCTTCCGTTTAATAGTCATGGGCGTCTTTGCGTCGGCGTTTAGTGCCAGTCATATGCGTAGTTTGTAACCGGGGTCACTGGCTAAAAGTCCTTCCACTTTTACGGCTTTCACTCCGCCATCACTGCCATCACCGTGGAAGTCGAGGGCCCGGATAAAGCCGATTGCGCCGGGCGATCCCGCCACTATGCTCTTTACATCCCGGCCACTTAAGACCTCTCGCGGCGGCGTAACGTCTTTCCCGGTGAACGCCGCCTGCACGAAATACTTGCCGAATTCGGCATCACGCATCCCGCATACAATTTTGAGAAAGGCAGAGCGCTCTGCGGCGCCGGGGGCAGCGATGACTGGCGCAATAGCCTTACCTGTGTCCCACCGGTTGTGCTCGGACAAGAAAATCTTACGCAGCTCGGCCATACTCACGTTCTGCACGGGATTGGCCTGGTTCACGATCACCACGATCGGGCCACCGTCCACTGCCCAGCTCTGTGGCAACAAGACTATCTGCATGAGAGTTGTTCCAACCAGAACCGCCGTCAACCAACGCCTCTTCATCCGATCTCCTAGAACGTGAATGCAACCTGCGTCCGGATTCCATTGGCTGCGCCTTGCCCGCGAATGTCCAGCCGGTCATATTGCAGCTTGCCGGCAGCATGTTCGCTGAAGTCCCATCTCATGCCGACTGATGGGCCGTTGCGGCGTCCTACCACGGGACCATCCGTCGGATCGCCGTAGATAGGTTCGCTGTCTCCAGCATTGATGTATTCGTAACGAAAATACGGCCGGTAGCTTCTGAACTTGCGGGATAACTGAGTGTAGAAGGCAGGTGTATGAAAAACCCCTGCAGCTCCCGTACTCGATCTCACATGGCGGACCAACATTCCTTTGTTTAACAGCTCATAATTTGAGTTCACATACACGATGTGTATGGTCGAAATGAGCTCGGGGTGGTTGATGTTGTCAGAAAACGTGAGGTAGTCATGGTACATGGAGAATCCTGTCTGCAGACCTGGTATCCAACCAGGTTGTGCAAACATTGCAATGTTCAGGGACTTTCCATTGTTCGTGTCTATGTTGTTTTGCGCCGGATTGCTGCCAATTAAGTGTGCTCGTCCATTTCCCATTTCGACCACGTAGTGCAGACCCAGTTTCCCCGATGGAAGCAGACCACTGGCCGTAACACCAACGTCCTGCAGCGGCAAAGGTCCGCCAGTATCGTCAAACTGATACATAAATGGCCTGCCAATAGCGGTTTGGAACCACTCGCCCTGGTGAAACGCGGTGTTGTAGTAGCCAATGGAGGAATGAAATCGGCCGATCCCGAAATTCAGATATGGGCTGGCGCGATATTGCATCATCAGGCGCTCCACATCGGCTTGAATATCGTTAGTAGCATTTGAAATGAAAAGGACCTCACCAAGGAGCGACACATTAGTTGAAAGGTGAGAGGTCAGGAACAGGTCAAGTGAACCGATGTTAAAGGAATTAGAAATCGCTGCCCGCCGGTCGGTTGCGCTGTAACCAAGATCGCCAAATACATTGAGCTTTAATCGTGGTGCCACCGTATTTTCGGGCAAAGACTGGGCGATCGGCTCGGCCGCGGGCTCCGCCATCGGGGCCGACCCTTTCTCTTCGAGTTGCCGGACCTTGGCCTCGAGCTGACTGATTCGCTCCAGCAGTTGCTGATTGGTTTGATCCTGACTTTCGCTGGCAGCTGAGGTCCCTGGCACGCAGGTCAATGACGCGGCCAGCACGATGATTGACTTTGCACGGAAGGGTCCCCGCGAACAGTTCCGCATATCCCCCCCGTTCGGTGGCTATCGGGACAGGGCCCGTCCACCCTCGTTTCTTCGGCACTTATAGATGTGACTTTAGAGATGGAATGCGTTACCACGAACACTAGGTTTCGCGAGACTAATTCACAGAAAGAGGAGATGAGAGGAAAGCAGAACTGAAGTTAGGTAAAGTGAGCCAACTCTAATCTGAAGATTAGTCCCGCGGGTACTTTCCTCGTTCGACTAATGCGTGCGCAATTTCTTGCTCCAAGCCGATCGTGTTGTAGGGGTCATGTTTGGCCAAACGTCGCAAGATTGCTAACTGTGTACGCAACATGTCTCCCTCAGCCACAGCCGTGATAATCTGACGCGCCGCTGATTCGATCTTTTCCATACCCTTCGCGCAATACAGGCGCATCATCGCGATCGGCAATACAGCCGCTGCTTCTCCTTGTGCCGTAGCCGTTTTCATGGTCCGTAGCAGCGCCGACTCCATTGCATAGACTTCAATCACTATGTCGGCTATCGCGCCCATGATTTCCTGTTGCTGCTCAATTTGCTGCATGTATTTCTGAGTGGCCGCGCCTGCCGCAAACAACCCAAGCTTTTTGGCGGACGCTACGAGCATCTGCTCTTCGGCAAGTGGTCCTTCGAGGTCTTCGCCCAAAGACGGTCCGGCAAGAACTTCGTCCATGAGCTGTTTGATCGCCGCCATCAATGGAAGCTGCCCAGTCATCGCGCGCTTGAGCAGAAACCCAGTGATGATCAAGCGGTTGATCTCGTTGGTCCCCTCAAATATGCGGTTGATGCGCGCATCGCGGTATGCCCGCTCCGCGGGATACTCCTCGACGAACCCATAGCCCCCGTAAATTTGCACAGTTTCATCTACGACGTAATCCACCATCTCCGACGCCCATACTTTGATGATCGAGCATTCGACGGCATATTCTTCAATGGCCTTCAACGTCATTTTGCTGGAGTCGGCAGCGGATTTGTCCACGGCTGCAAGGGCCTCATCCATCATTCCCACCGTGCGGAAGACAAGGGATTCGCCTACATAAATCAAAGCCGCCATGGTGGCGAGTTTTTGTCGGACAAGCCCAAAATCGGCAATGACTTTGCCGAACGCCTTGCGCTGCTTGGCATAGCTGATGGCATTGTCAAGCGAGGCTCGGGCGCCACCAACACACATTGCTCCTAGCTTGAAGCGACCAATGTTCAAAATATTAAAAGCGATCAGGTGGCCCTTTCCGATTTCGCCGAGCAAGTTCTCAGCGGGTACCTGACAGTCATTCAGGATGATTGGGCAAGTAGAGGAACCACGTATGCCCATTTTGTGTTCCTCAGCGCCGACCGAAAATCCTGGAAAGGTACGCTCAACCAAGAATGCAGTGAATTTTTCGCCTTCCACTTTGGCGAAAACGGTAAATAGATCGGCAAAGCCCGCGTTAGTGATCCACATCTTCTCGCCATTGAGAACGTATTGTTTGCCGTCCGCAGAAAGCACGGCACGAGACCGGCAGTTCAATGCATCTGATCCCGACGTGGCCTCTGATAGTGCGTAAGCGCCGACCGTCTCGCCCGCGGCAAGTCGCGGTAAATATTTTTTCTTCTGTTCCTCTGTTCCGAAATAGACAATGGGCAGTGTTCCAATGCCGGTGTGTCCGCCCCAAGTCGTTGCGAAGCCAGCGTACTTGGCGATACGATCGGCGATTACGGCGGCGGTGACTTTGTCCATTTCCAGGCCGCCGTATGCTTCTGGAATCTCGACGCCGCTCAACCCGAGTTCGCCTGCTTTCTTCAGAAGGTCGCGCACCACCTCGAAATCCTTATGCTCCATTTTTTCGATACGGGGAATGATCTCGTTTTGTGCGAAGTCTTCAGCCGTCTGGGCGATTAAACGATGTTGCTCATTGAAATCTTCTGGGGTGAAAACTTCTTGTGGCTGCCGGGGTTCCAGCAGGAAGCTTCCACCTGAGATTTTCGGCTTAGCGGACGCGGTCACAGTTCCCATAAGACCTCAGTGGAACACGAAGTCTGGAGCAGCGCAGCGCCCGGGCAGGGCAAACTACGACGCAGCACTTCGTATGAACACGCTTGAGAGTTTATAGACACACTGGGGCATTTGCCAGTGAAGGCTAATTCGCGTCCGCCGAGATCTCCGGGCCTCACCGATGAATGACGCTGTAAGTAAGGCCGATGATCGAGATCAAAATCATGCAAAGGAAGAGAGCATCGAGCCAGCGGCCTTTGTCCCTGCGCCGATGTGTATTGGGTGATTCCACAGCCTGGGTTTTGATGAAATTGCGCTTAAGGAAACCTGACGGGTGGCATGCAGTTACGAGCAAAGCTAGTCCTAATGAGGTGGGGATTTCAACCCCACTTTAGTAATCAGGATGGTTACTCGTTCTGGAAAAGTGAGTGAGAATGACGGGACAAATCTGGCGCGCCCGGAGAGATTCGAACTCCCGACCTACAGCTCCGGAGGCTGCCGCTCTATCCAGCTGAGCTACGGGCGCGCAGTCTCAAGTTTACATCGCAGGTCACGAGGCATCAATTTAGCGCCTGGCACGCGTTCCATCCGGCGCAGCGGTGTGATTCCGTTCAGCGCCGTCCGCGATCACCGCGGCCGCCGGCGGCACGTTCCGCTTTGGGACGGGCTTCGTTCACATTGATGGCGCGTCCCCCGAATTGCGAGCCGTTCAGCCCAGCAATGGCTTTGTCACCCTCTTCGGCGTTGGTCATTTCCACGAAACCGAATCCACGCGAACGTCCGGTTTCGCGATCCGTCAGAATACTTACTCGATCAACTTGGCCGTACGGTTCGAATAGCTGTCGCAGTTCGTCTTCCGATGTGTTAAAGCTGAGGTTCCCAACGAAAATGTTTTTCAAGACGCCCTCTTTTCTGTTTTTGCGAACCAGGGCGAACACTCCAGCAAACAGAAGGCGGTTTTACCGGGGCCCGCAAGCGCGCCGTGAGTATAGCAAATTCAGAGACTTGGCAAGCAGAATAGTGTGTTTTCAAGGCGGAATGGGCTCACACCAACACCCAATCAGCATGTGCTTGACATTGATTGCTAATGCAGCGTAAAAACTCTCTACAATCAGTGTCTTGTGTCGGTCTCTTTAATCGAGCAGTTCAATTCTTTGCTGTTGAAATTCTGAGGTGACGTGTGCAATCGAAAGCTTTGGATATGCTGGAGAAGGCTACGCCAAAACGCAAGTGTTCTCCAGTATTTTGGTTCATTACAATCGGGCTCACGTTGTTTTCCGATGTTGCCTTTTCTCAGGTTTATAACCAGCGCTCCGAGCCACAGACAGCAGATTTTTCGCAAACCGGCACCACGGCTAAAGAGATCCGCGGGGCTGTGAAGGTCACGATACAAGCCGACAAGCCGCGTGGCTTTCTGCCCCCTCGCGGCCTGGGGGTGCTTTCATCGGCAGGCGACAACCAACTGATGGATCCGATGATGCCGCAGATCCTGCAATCGTCAGGTGTAACGACCCTGCAGTATCCCGGCGGAGCCTATGCAGATAACTACCATTGGTCCACATATGAGCCCACCAAGGGGACAGCCTGGCAGTTCGCACAGAATGACGATTTCGGTCATTTTGTGAGACTGATCGATCAGATTGGCACCGCCGTAATCACAGTGAATTACGGCTCCAACGCTGACGGAACTGGCGGCGGCATACCAGAAGAAGCGGCAGCCTGGGTCGCGTATGCGATGGCTGATCCTTCGAACACCAAACCCATCGGCAAAGACACTTACGGAAATGATTGGCACACTGTTGGCTACTGGGCGTCGCTACGTGCTTCGCAGCCGCTTCCAAATGACGATGGTCTGAATTTTCTGCGGATCAGTCACCCGAATCCTGTTCTCATTAAATATTGGGAAGTCGGAAACGAGGTGTATAGGAACGGGTACTACGGCGGACAGCAAACCGAACAGGACTTGCACGCTCCGCATTCGAAAGATCCAAAGGACAACGAAAAGCAGCGCCGCAAGAATCCCAATCTGTCGCCGGAAGCGTATGGAAATAATTTGCTTCAATACATCAAGGCCATGAAGGCTGTGGATGCCAGAATTAAAGTTGGCGCTTCATTGGATATACCTCTCGCGGGAGACTGGAATCTTTCCGGGGATTGGGTTGAAGATCCGTCTCACCCTGGCAAATACGTTCAGAAGGGGACGGCTGAAGCTGCCGGTCTGGGCACGGCTCATAAAGACTTTGATGCCGGTCTCGATTGGGACCGGAACGTTCTAAAGGTCGCCGGTAAGGACATCGATTTCGTGGCATTGCACTGGTACACGGCCGCAACAACTGAGGTTTCAGGTTGGAAGGAAATTGACAACACAGGAACGTTATTAAAGACGCAGGATGAGCTACCGAAAGTTATGGCTGGGCTTCTTGATCTTTTTCAAAAATACTGTGGCCAAAACATGCAAAACATGCAGTTGCTGGTGACCGAGTTCGGCATCACTCCATGGATTAAAGTCAAAGACGAAATCGTTTCGGCTCTATTCGCCGCCGACGCCTACGCTACTCTGGTCGAAGACGGTGCAGCCAATGTAGATTGGGCGGAAATTCACAAGAACGGCTTTCTAAATGACGAAAATAGACCCGGGCCCGCGTACTTCGCCCCTCAGTTGATCCGGCAGATGGCGAACTTGAACGATAAGATCGTGACGGCAGCGTCAAGCAATTCGTTGCTGGCTGTTCATGCGTCGCTGCGCAACGATGGGGGTGTCGGCATCATGTTCATCAATAAGGACGCGAAGAACAATGCGACGGTGAAGGTCACAGTCAGCGGAGCGAACCTCGCGGCCAAGGGGAATCGCTTCGATTTCGGGAAAAGCAATCCCGCAAGTCAATACGCCGTCGCTGGCGTTCCCGCAGATGGCCTGGGCAATAGCTTTACCGTGACTGTCCCTAGCTACACAATTACGGACTTGGTAATTCCGAAAGCTCAGTGATATTTGCCAGTCATGGAAAGAAGTGAGCGCACCTCTAGCATTTCTCCACCGCCCAATACTCTCCGTGATAGCCGAGTTCGAGCAGGTAGTTCTTGGGATCGTGACGCTTGCCGCAGCCGGGACAAGCCAGGTACCGCCTCCAAATTCGAGCCTCGCCGATCGTAATCCGCTGTGACGGCGAAACTGATGCCATAACTACAAGATACGAGATACATTCGCAAAGATTTTAGGTTTTCCGACGACGGGCGTTGGTGGTCCATTCTGCAATGTCCTCTAAACTGAGTCAAAGCAGCGAACTGCTAAAACTTTGCAGACCTGTAGACAGTCTTGCCGCCAACCATTGTTAACAATACCTTGGTCGCGCCGATCTTTGAGGATTCAACTTTGAAGATATCTTGCGAGAGCACGATCAGGTCGGCAAGTTTGCCACCTTCGAGAGAGCCTTCTGTCTTCTCGCGATGCCCCGCAAATGCTGCGTTCAGCGTGTAGCCCTTGATGGCCTCTTCAAGAGTGATCCGTTCGGACGGAATCCATCCACCTTTGGGCTCGCCTTCAGTAGTTTGCCGCGTAACCGCGTTCTGAAGTCCTTCCCATGGGCTGAGAGTGACCACCGGCCAGTCACTTCCAAACGCTAGCACACCGCCCCCAGCCTGAATGCTGTGCCACGCCCAAGCCCGTTGAGCGCGCTCCGGGCCAACATTCGGCGCCCATGCCTTAAGTGTGTCGTCGTCGGGATAGGCATGCAGAGGCTGCATGCTGGCAATCACGCCCAATTTTCCAAATCGCGGAATATCTTCCGCCGAAATGTCTTCAATATGCTCAATCCGATGACGCGCGTCCTTTGTTCCATTGACCTGGGCAGCATGCTCATACGCATCCAGTGCTGCGCGGATCGCCTTGTCGCCAATTGCGTGAGTGAAGACCTGAATCCCACGGCGGTCGAGTTCAGCAACCCCCTTTTGATATTTTTCAACGTCCCAAAACAGCTGTCCTGAGAGCGAGGGATCATCGGAATAGGGAGCCAGCATCGCCGCAGTGTGCGTTTCGATCACTCCGTCCATAAAGAACTTGACGGCTCCGGCGGAAATCCAATCGTCGTGATAATGGTCGCGTGCTTCAACGATCTCCCGCAGTTGTTGCTCGCTGACTTCCGGCGGATCGACTCTGTACGCGAGATAGAAGCGAAGCGTAAGTTTTCCCTGCCGCTGCAGCTCTTGGATTAGACCTACATTGTGCAGGTCGTCGCGCAGCGCATCAATTTCGGTCAATCCATGCACGCGGGTTATGCCGAGCTGGTTCGCCAGCTCCAACCCCGCCATCAAAATCTTCAGCTTCTGCTCATGACTTGGCTCGGGAATCGCGCGGCGAATGAGGGCATCGGCGGCATCCTCTTTAATGGCTCCCGTTAGCTCGCCTGTCTTCGGATCGCGGACGAAGGATCCACCCGGCGGATCGGGCGTGTCCTTGCTTATATGTGCGATCTCAAGTGCTTTGCTATTTGCCCACCAGCTGTGCCCGTCAAATCCATCGAGATACACCGGGCGATCAGGAACGATCTCGTCCAGGTATTTCTTATTCGGCAGCCCGGATGGAGCAAACACCGGATAACTCCACCCGCGCCCCAGGAGCCAGGATTCATTCGGATGTGCCGCAGCATAGGCCTTCACGCGGCTCTGGATTTCCGGAATGGTCTTGACTCCGTTCAGAAAGATTTCCTGAAGCAACAACGACCCTTCCATGAAGTGAGTATGACAATCCGTGAAGCCCGGGAGTACCAGGCGGCCTTTGGCATTGATGACTTGCGTTGACGGGCCGCCAAGGCGGCCGACCTCGCGATCACTGCCCACAGCTACTATTTTTCCATCGCGGATTGCCAAAGCTTCCGCCCACGGATGCTGCGAATCGACCGTGTAAATCCGCCCGTGAAGAAGAATAGTGTCAGCCGACTGAGTGCTACCTGCGGCGAACAGCTGAGAGGAGCAGAAGAGACCGGCAACAATGAAAAGAGCTCTGAGCATGCATTCACCCGAAATGGAAATTGCCGCGCTGCCAGTTCAAGATAACAACCAATGACTATTCTTAAAATGTTGGTGGGGTGTTTATCCACAAAACCAGAGTTTCTGATCGCCCGGTATTTCCCCACTGGTGCGGTACAGCGCTTTCAAAGTAGAAGCTATCTCCTGATTTGAGGCGGTATTTCTCTCCGCGCAAAAAAATTTGCAGTTCGCCTTTCAGCACGAAAAGGAATTCTTCGCCGACGTGTGTATATGACTCGCCGCTGCCGGCGCCGGGAGCGATGCGGAACAGATGCGGTTCCATGACTGTATTTCCCCAGGCGAGTAATTCCATTCGGACTCCCGGTCCTGCCTCAAGGACTTTCCGTGCCTTGGGCCGCACCAGATGTTTGTTGGGCTCTGCGGTGTCGTAGAAATCCAAGATATTGGTTTTGTAGTGGCGCGCCAGTTTGCGAAGGGTGGCAACTGAAGCGGTCATTTGCGACCGTTCGATAGCGCTGAGAAAACCGACTGAAACGCCGATCGCCTTGGCGACCACCGCCAACGAGGACGCCTTCTTCGTTCTAAGCTGACGCAGCCTGGCGCCGATCGCGCTCGCCGCCCCATCGCGCGCAGGCGTGACCAGTCCTTCGCGCTTAAGGGTTTGAACAATTGCCGGGGCATTCATGCCGCGCACTTTGCGAAGAAAGCTGGCGCGCTTCAGAAGCCGCACGTCTTCTCGAGTGTAGAGACGGTATTGGCTGGCACTGCGGCGGGGGCAAGCAAGCCCGAGACTTTCCCACATTCGAATGCTAGTGGGAGAGATGCCGACTAGCCTGGCGACATCTCCGATCCTTAGATAATCGTTGTGATTGCTCGACAGCATGAGCTGCTGGACTGCTCTCTTTCAAGTCCCACAAGGAAGAGCCGTTTTTCACTTGACAGTATTGTTAACGGGCAACTAACCTTACCGGATTATAGCAAGGTTAGTTTTTCTCGCAATATTGTTTACGTTCAGTATTCGATAGCGAAATTCAGCTCGGAGGCGTTGCATGTCTTCCCTCAGATCGCGTCGCACGGCTTCCTGTCTCGTTCTCATTGCCTCACTCAGTCTCACGTCATCGCTCGTGTGGTCCCAAAGCACCGGTGGTCGCATCCTCGGACGAGTCACCGATTCAACCGGCGCAGTCGTCAGCGGCGTGCAGATCACTCTGGCCAATGAAGCGACCGGTGTCACCCGCGACACTAAAACGGACCAAAACGGCGATTACACATTCGTGGAAGTCGTTCCCGCCAACTATCGCATGGAATACTCGCTGCAGGGTTTCAAGAAGAACATCAATCGTAGCGTGGTGGTGGAATTGAACCAGGTGCTGACTCTGAATGCGACCTTGCAGCCTGGCGGCGCGCAGGAAACTGTAGAGGTCACGTCAGAGGCGCCGCTAGTGGACACCACCAGCACCCAACTGGGTGCGGTAGTGGATGACCGAAGCATCAGTCAGCTTCCCCTCAATGCTCGAGACACTTATCAGTTTCTACAGTTGCAACCCGGCGTGATGTCAACGACCGGAACGGGGAACCAAGTTGTTTACGGCAGTGATAAATCGGGCTCTGTCTCGGTGAACGGCGGCCGCGGACGGTCTAACAATTTCAGCGTGAACGGCGGCGATGCGAATGATTTGTTCGTGAACTTGCCCACCGTCCAGCCATCGCCCGACAGCATCGAGGAGTTCCGAGTTCTCACCAATACCTTTGATGCCGAGTACGGCAGAAATTCCGGTTCTGTCGTGAACGTGATCACGAAATCCGGCACTAATAATTTCCACGGCAATATTTATGAATTTTTCCGGAATACGAAGCTGAACGCGAATCCTTACTGCTTCACTGCCAGTGAAGGCGTTGCTTGCGACAAACCGCAATTTAATCAGAACCAGTTTGGCGGCACGTTTGGGGGGCCGGTCAAGAAGGATCGAACATTCTTTTTTGCTTCTTATGAAGGCCGTCGCATTCGTCAGGGCATTCCGTCCCAGCTCGTGTTTGTCCCCACGTTAGCTGAGCGCCCCAGCGCGACTCAGTCCTTTGCTGATTTCTCTGGCGAGTCACCCTTCAGCGGTACATTACTTACTGCGTTCCCGCTCAATCAACGGCCAAATTGCGTGACCGGAGCGGGAGCGGCGCCAAATATACCGGATGGCGTTGATTATGCCACGCTTTTCCCGGGCAACATCATTCCCTTAGGTTGCCTTGATCCGACGGCTGTGGACCTGTTGCAGTACATCCCGACTCCTCTCTCCGCCAGCGGCGCTCTGGTGACTACGCCGGTGCAACCCACGCGGGGTGATCAGTTCACGGTGAGGTTCGATCACCGGTTGAATTCGAAGCAGAACCTGAGCGTCTATTACTACTTTGACGACGACCACACGATTTCCCCGTTCGCGGTGTTCGAAGCAGCAGGGGCGAGTGTGCCCGGTTTCGGGTCCATCGTCAACGATCGCTATCAGCAGTGGAACATTACCCACACCTGGACGCTCAGTAACACCACGGTCAACGAATTTCGGTTCAACTACAATCGCGAAGGGCAGGGGACGTTCCAACACCCGATCTTCACAACGACCGTACAGAATTCCTGCCCAACGCCGCCTTCGTGGTTGCTGGCTGCTTTTCCCGCAGGGAGTACTCCTTTCTGCTTCGATGATCTGCAGCCCGGCAACCCGACTGGTATCCACCCCAACATTGGTCCGCAACACGAGGGGCTTCCGTTTATTCAGGTGAGTGGCGGCTTTAACATCGGCAACAACGGCGAAGGCGAACTGCCCCAGGTTGGGAACTCGTTTCAGTGGAGTGACAGCATCAGCAAAGTTATGGGAACTCACTCGCTGAAGTTTGGCGGCGACGTGCGCCGACAAAGGTTCGATCAGCTTTTGTACTTCGATGTCAATGGCGAATTTTTTGTGGACCAGACCTCGGTTAACACCACTGACGGTGATTCCGCGCTTTCTGATTATCTGCTGGGACTTCCAGGTGGATACGGCCAGGGATCAGCCCAGCATGAGAACGTGCGCAGCACGGGACTTTATCTTTTCGCGCAGGACAGCTGGAAGATGAGGCCGAATCTTACGCTGAATTACGGACTCCGTTGGGAGCTAAATACTCCCATTGCTGATATCGGCAAGCGGGTACAAACCTTCCGGCCGGGAGAAGTGAGCAAGGTCTATCCGTGCATGGACACGGTAAATACAGACTGCTCGTCCATGACGCCGGTGGGGCTGGTAGTCCCTGGAGATCCAGGCGTGTCGAATGCGTTGACACAGACGTACTACAAGGCTTTCGCTCCACGTATTGGATTAGCTTGGAGCCCGGGAACCTCTGGGAAAACCAGCATCCGTACAGGATGGGGATTGTTTTACAACCCTGTCGAGCAGCTTGTTCTTGAGCAGTTCAGTGCTGAGCCACCGTTCGGCGGCAGTACGTTCCCGTTCAATACCCTCTTCAACCAGCCATTTGTAGACCAAGGCGGTCCGGCGATTACTTATCCGAATCCATTCGGGTTGCCGTCGCTTTCCGGAGTAAACGGCATTCTGGATCCGCCGCGCAACCAGGCGGTGGATTGGGGAATGTTCCGTCCTATCACGTTGTTCGGGCAGTTCCAGCCGCACATGCGCTCGCAATATTCGGCACAGTACAACCTGACCATCCAACGGCAGTTGACGAATGACCTGAAGCTTGAGATTGGCTACGTGGGATCGCAAGGTCATCGCTTGCTCGCCACTCACGACATTAATTACGGAAACCCGCAGACCTGCCTGGATATTATTGACATTCTCGGGCCCGATTCTTGCGGCCCATACTTCGCCGACATTGCGTTCTCTATCCCGGCTGGGTCAGTGACTGGACCGAATGGTCTGCATCTCCCTTATGGACCGAACGGGCCAACAACGATCGCGCCGAACACGACGCTTGCCAATGACATCACTCTAGTCGGCTTGCGGCGATATTCGTCACCCCAGTGCGATCCTATGACAGGGAATGGTTGTCCCGCAGATGGCATTCCGGTTTTCAGCAGCATTTTTGCCCAGGATACGATTGCCAACTCGGCGTACAACTCTTTGCAAGCGTCGCTAGACAAGAGATTTGCCCATGGGCTGCAGTTCACTGTCGCTTACACATTCAGCAAGTCGTTTGACGAGGCCTCGAGTTTTGAAGGCATTCTCAACCCCATTGATCCGCGTCGCAGCCGTTCACTGTCGGCTTTCGATGCGCGGCATCGCATCGTCCTTAGCTATTACTGGCAGCCCTCGATACGACAGTACGACGGGGCAAAGGGGCATCTCCTGAATGGGTGGGGCTTCTCCGGCATTACCACGTTCCAAACGGGTTTCCCGATTCGAATTTCCACACTCGATGATCAGGAATTGATGTATAGCTTCGATTTCGAATTGCCCGGTGAGCCGGACCTGGTGGCGCCATTCAAAACCATGAAGCCGCAGAACAATGGTCTGTACTATTTCGATCCAACTTTGTTCAGCGAAGACAATACGTTCGGTCGCATCGGAAATTCTCCTCGCACTGTTTGCTGCGGCCCACACATCAGTGAAACTGATTTTGCGATTTTGAAGACGTTTCCATTTTCCGAAAGTAGGCAGGTTGACTTCCGGGCCGAGTTCTTCAATATCTTCAACCACACGCAATTCTTTAATCCGGACGGCAATTTCTCTGACGGATTACAGTTTGGACAAGTCAACCAGGTTCGCGATCCGAGGCTGGTACAGTTCGCTCTAAAATTTAAGTTTTAGCTTGAGCCCGGTCGGAGTTTCCGTCCGGGCAATCTAATGGCCGCCGTGAAAACGCGGCTTGAGAATTATCGAGGACCTCGATGTACCCCGACTTACAGAAAGAACTTGACACTTTTGTTCGGCGCACGCCCAAATCGGCGGACGCGTACAAGAAAAATCTGAAGCGCATCCCGCTCGGTGTTGCCAGCAATTACCGTGCCTACGATCCCCATCCTATCTTTGTGAAGGAAGGCACTGCCTCGCACTTTCGCGATTTGGATGGCAACGACTATCTCGACCACAATCTCTGCTTTGGCGCGCTGATGGCGGGGCATTGTCATCCAGCGGTGATGAAAGCTGTGGGGCAGCGCCTCACGACAGGCACGATGTTCGGCATGCCGCATGACATGGAATGGGAGCTGGCAGAAGAAATTTGTGCCCGCTTTCCAATCGAGATGGTGCGTTTCGGCAATAGCGGTACCGAAGCTACCATGCACGGAGTTCGTCTTGCCCGCGCTGCCACGGGACGCGACAAGATTCTGAAGTTCGAAGGCGCGTACCACGGTTTGCATGATGCCGCTTTGGTCAGCGTAAAGCCGCATGCTCCGGACTTCGGCGACATCAACCGGCCGACTTCGGTGCCCGGAGGACTTGGCGTTCCTAAAGCAAGTCTTGAGAACGTCCTGATCGCTACGTTTAACGATCTCGCAACCGTCGAGAGGCGGTTCCAAGAAAACCCCGGACAGATTGCGGCCATTATTCTCGAGCCGATTCTGATGAACGTCGGATTATGCATGCCGCAGCCCGGTTTTCTCGAAGGCCTGCGTGAAATCGCAACCAAGAATGGCACCTTGCTGGTTTTCGACGAAGTGAAGACTGGCGCGAAATTGGGGTGGGGAGGAGCGTCGGAATATTTTGGCGTCATTCCCGACATGATTTGCCTCGCGAAATCCATCGGTGGCGGTTTGCCGCTTGCTGCCTTCGGAACCCATAGATCCGTGATGGACCTGATCTCGCAACATAAGGTATTTCATGGCGGAACGTACAACACGAATCCAGTTTCGATGGCCGCTGGTCTTGCGACGTTTCGCGAAGTGCTAACTCGTGAAAACTATTCTCACGTCGAAAAACTAAGCAAAAAATTGACTGACGGCTATCGAGAGATTGTTTCGAAATCAGGTTTGCAAGCATATGTGATCAGCGCGGGAGCGAATGGCGCTCTTATGTTGTATCCGAACGAAATTCGCAACTACCGCGACTGGATTACGGTTGACACTGACTTGTGGCGGCACTATTGGTTCGCAATGGTGAATCGCGGCGTGATGGCTCAACCTTACTGGTGGGACGAGCAGTGGACGATTTCCGTCCAGCACACGGAAGCGGACATTGACAAGCACATTGCCGCGTTCGCTGATGTCGCACCTGGGCTGGCGAAAGCGCAGCAGGAGCGGACTGCTGCGGTGGTTGCGCACTAAGCATTTGTGTGGGGCGTTTGTGTGGGGCGGGCGCCCTCGCCCGCCTTTGATCTAAGGAGCCACCTTGTCTGGCGCGAGCGATTCCGCCAATCCGCCGCATCTGAAGCGCGTTCTCGGTCGTTGGGACCTGGTTCTGCTATTTGTAGTCGCAGTCTTTAATTTGCGGCAAACGGCGGCGTGACGATCTGGCTGTGGATCATTTCGATCCTGCTGTTTTTCTGGCCGCAAGGCATTGCCGTGATCGAGCTTTCGCACCGTTATCCGGGCGAAGGCGGAGTGTATCTCTGGGCGAAACAGGAGTTCGGTGACTTCAATGGATTTCTTTCCGGCTGGTGTTACTGGACGAACCAGATGCTGTATGTCCCCACGGTGATGTTGTACTTCGTGGGAGTTTCGGTGTATGTGATGGGCAGCGGGCACGAGTGGCTCGCGGAGAATAAGCTGTTTGCGCTCACTGTGTCCTTGGCGCTGTTAGCACTGATCACAGCTCTGAATATCGCAGGGCTGGGAGTAGGGAAGTGGATCAACAATGTCGGTGCAATCGGGACCGGAATTGCAGCGGCCGTTCTGGTCGGACTCGGCATCGTGATCTGGCTGCGGTTCGGCGCTCATCTTAGCGCTGCGGATTTTCGTATGCCGGCAGATTATCACTCAGTGCTGAATTCCTTCGGCGTGATCTGCTTTGGTCTCGTCGGACTTGAATTGGCCTCAGTGATGGGAGATGAAATTCGCGATCCGGTCCGAACCATGCCGGGGGCCGTGGCCTGGGGCGGCCTGATCTCCGGAGTGCTTTACATCGCGACGACTCTGACGCTGTTGGTTGCGGTGGGAAAGAACGACATCAGTATTCTGCAGGGCATCGTTCAGGCAGTTGGCCACATGGCAGAGCGAGTTGGGATTGCGGGCATCACAATTCCGTTTGCGTTGATGTTGTGCTTCGCGATCGCTGGAATCGGATCGGCATGGACCGGAGGCGCAGCGCGAATCCCATTTGTTGCGGGCCTCGATTCCTACATGCCAAGTTGGATGGGAAAGATTCATCCGAAGTACGCGACCCCGCATGCCGCGCTCATCGTTCAATTTGTAGTCTCAGCAGTGCTGGTGGTGGTCAACTTCGCGGGCGGATGGATGTGGAATCAACTCCTGAGTTGGGGACCATTAGACGCAGCCTGGCGAATATTAGGTGTGGATTCGGTTAAGTTCCTCGCGACACCTCAGGGCGTACAGGAAACTTTTCAACGATTGTTGTCGCTCGCAGTTGTGTTGCAGCTCGTGCCATTTCTCTACATGTTTGCGGCGCTGGTTAAGTTCGGATGGCTGGGCGATGCTTCGGGCCGATACGGACGAGGGACATTACTGGTGGCGGGTTTGTGCGGATTCGTAACCACGGTTCTCGGCATCGCGCTGGTGTTCTTTCCATCACAGCAGATTACGTCCGTGGCTTCATATGAAGTATGGATGTTTGGCGGCACTGCATTCTTCATCGCGCTCGCAGCATTTTTCTTTTTTGTGTATGGAAGGCGCAAGTCGACGAATACGCGTCTTCATGTAGGAGCGGCCCTCTAGGTCCGCTCAATCGAGCGAAGCTCGAATTGATTGCAAGGAGGTCCTCATGCCAGCTGGAGTATCAGCGGAAGTGAAAACATATCAGCTCTATATCAACGGCGAATGGGTCGAGAGCAATTCTGACAAGACGTTTCCGGTTTATGACCCTTCGACGGAAGAAGTGATCGCCCAGGTTCCAGATGCAAATTCGGATGACGTGAACGATGCCGTAGCCGCGGCGAAGTCAGCATTTGAAGATGGACCGTGGGCGACCACCACTCCACAAGAGCGCGGTCGGGTTCTTTTCCGCTTGGCCGAGAAAATTCGTCAAAATATCCCGATGTTGGCCGAACTCGAATGCCGCAACACGGGCAAGCCGATCGTCGAGGCCGAATTCGACATCAACGATGTGGCCACGTGTTTCGAGTACTACGGCGGACTCGCCACGAAGATTCTTGGCTACGTCAACCCTGTGCCGGACAATGCGGTGAGTCTCACCCTGAAAGAACCCGTGGGTGTGGCAGGCCAAATCATTCCATGGAACTATCCACTGCTGATGGCAGCGTGGAAGCTAGCGCCGGCGTTGGCTGCAGGATGCACCTGCGTACTGAAACCAGCCGAGCAAACTCCGCTCACCGCCTTGGAGATGGCGAACTGGTTTTCTGAGATTGGCATGCCGCCGGGCGTGGTGAACATCGTGACTGGGTTCGGCGAAACCTGCGGTGCCCCGCTCGTGAAGCATCCCGATGTGAATAAGATCGCATTCACGGGTAGCGCTGAAGTCGGCAAGATTATCGTCAAGCAAGCCGCGGAGACCGTAAAACGCGTGACACTGGAACTCGGCGGCAAATCTCCCAACATCTTTTTCGCCGACGCCGATTTTGAAGCAGCCATAGACGGTGCGCTGTTCGGCGTCTTCATCAATCAGGGAGAAGTCTGTTCCGCTGGCAGCAGAATTCTGGTGCAGAAGCCGATCTACAAGAAGTTCGTCGACGCGATGACCGAGAAGGCGCGCAACATCAAGCTCGGCCCGCCGCTCGAACGCGAGACGAAAATGGGACCGCTGGTCAGCAAAGATCAGTATGAACGCGTTCGTTCTTACCAGGACCTCGGAAAGAAGGAAGCGAAGCTTTCAATCGGTGGAGGCCGTTCCGAGAAATTCACCAAGGGATATTACGTAGAACCCACCATCTTTTACGACGTTGACAATAGCGCCCGAATTGCGCGGGAAGAAATATTTGGCCCCGTGGCATCGGTCATTCCATTCGAAGACGAAAAAGACGCTCTGAAAATCGCCAACGATTCTCCTTACGGTCTGGCGGCGGCGGTTTGGACCCGCGACATCTTCAAGGCATTTCGTGTGGTGAAGTCTTTGCGCGCTGGTATCGTATGGGTGAATCACATGCAGCCGACGTACGTCGAAGCGCCTTGGGGTGGATACAAGCAGTCAGGATTCGGTCGTGAGCTCGGGCCGTGGGGGATCGAAGAGTACCTCGAGACCAAGCAGGTGCACATCAACCTGAACGAGCAGCCGATTGGATGGTACTGAGGACCTGATGGGCGTCATTCAGCTCAAAACCAGCATTCCTGGACCAAAGTCCCTCGCACTCGCCGATCGGCGTGAAGCTGCCATCCCACGTGGACTTTCGCACGCTACGCCGATCTACGTTGCCCGCGCGCAGGACGCATGGATCGAAGATGTAGACGGGAACCGGTTTCTTGACTTCGCCGGCGGTATTGGGTGCATCAATACCGGCCATCGCCATCAGACAGTGATTTCCGCGATTGAGGCGCAGATTCAAAACTTCCTCCACACGTGTTCACAGGTAACGCCATACGAGAGCTATATCCGTCTTGCGGAGCGGTTAAACGAGGTCACGCCCGGAAAGTTTGCGAAGAAGACCATTCTTCTAAACACCGGAGCCGAAGCTGTCGAGAATGCAATCAAGATCGCCCGCGCTCACACCGCCCGTTCTGGAATTATCGCCTTCGAAGATGCGTTTCACGGCCGCACTATGATGGCGCTGGCGCTCACCAGCAAGACGCATCCGTACAAAGCTGGGTTCGCGCCGTTTCCATCGGACGTGTACCGCATTCCTTATGCATATTGCTATCGGTGCTCGTATTCGCTGAAGTATCCGTCGTGCGATGTGCATTGCGCGCGGCATCTCGAAGACACGTTCAAGCGAGTCGTGGCTTCAGAGGATGTTGCCGCCGTGATTGCAGAGCCGGTTCTTGGGGAAGGTGGCTTCGTGGCGCCTCCGCCAGAATTTTTCCGTATCATCATGGAGATCTGCCGCAAGCACGGTGTGCTTTTTATCGCAGATGAAGTGCAGAGCGGCTTCGGGCGTACCGGAAAGATGTTTGCCTGTGAGCACTACGGAATTGAGCCCGATATCGTGGTCACGGCGAAATCTCTCGGCGGCGGCCTTCCGCTGGCGGCGGTAACCGGACGCGCGGAAATCATGGATGCGCCAGGTCCGGGCGGACTAGGTGGCACATTCGCGGGGAATCCGGTTGCCTGTGCGGCAGCCAACGCCGTTCTGGACGTGCTTGAAGAAAACGATTTGCTGGAACGGGCTGAGAGCATTGGGAAGCGATTCGCTACTCGGACCACGCAGTGGCAGAATCGCTTCGATCTCGTCGGTGATATTCGTGGGTTGGGTGCAATGCGTGCAATCGAGCTGGTAAAGTCGCGTGAAAATCGTGAACCCGCTGCAGAGCCGACCAGGGAGATTACCCAATATTGCTACGAACACGGCCTGATCACAATCACCGCAGGATCCTATGGCAATGTTGTTCGCGTTCTGGTTCCGCTGGTGATTACCAACGAACAGATGGATGAAGCGCTTGACGTACTGGAAAGCGCAATCGCATCCGTCAGTGGCAAACCTGCGCGCGCAATTGAAATGGCGACAATCAAATGATGGTTCTTCACGACGGAGAAAGCGTTTCTTACCAATGACCACAACGGCAGCCCCACCGCTCACAAGAGTTTCGAATTATGTTGATGGGAAGTGGTGTGAATCAAGCTCAACCGACTGGCAGGAGGTTGTAAATCCCGCCACTTGCGAGGTGCTGGCGAGTGTTCCACTCTCATCGAGCGCCGAAGTTACGCATGCCGTTGAGGCCGCAGCGGCTGCATTTCCAGCATGGCGGAGGACACCTCCTGAAGACCGCATTCAGCCCTTGTTCAAGCTGAAGCAAGTTCTGGAAGATCATATTGACGAGTTGTCCCGAATCATCACTCAGGAAAATGGTAAGACCCTCGCGGAATCGAAGGCCGAGCTGCGTCGCGCTATCGAGAATGTTGAGGTAGCCTGCGGTATTCCGATGATGATGCAAGGCTATAACCTCGAGGACGTGGCCCGCGGAATTGACGAGACCATGATTCGTCAGCCGCTGGGCGTTGTTGCCGCGATTACGCCGTTCAATTTTCCCGGGATGATTCCGTTCTGGTTTCTGCCTTATGCAATCGCGTGCGGAAACACGCTGGTTTTGAAACCTTCCGAACGCGTGCCACTCACTATGCGGCGCGTATTCGAATTACTCGAGCAAACCGGACTGCCAAAAGGCGTCGTCAATCTTGTGAACGGCGGAAAGCAGGCCGTTGATACGCTGCTCGACCATCCCAAAGTTCGTGCGATCAGTTTTGTTGGTTCGACGCCAGTGGCGAAATACATCTACGGACGCGCTGGCGCGAACGGCAAGCGTGCCCAGTGCCAGGGCGGAGCCAAGAACCACGTAATCGTTCTGCCTGACGCGGACATGAAGATGGCGACGCAAATTATCAGCGACAGCGCATTCGGGTGTGCGGGCCAGCGTTGTTTGGCCGTTTCGGTCGCAGTT
>WNGE01000323.1_pt1 | contig 74044 bp, 63 predicted proteins | sample 5400651 | NCBI WGS metagenome assembly WNGE01 (sample SAMN13153370, study PRJNA577476) | soil metagenome | isolation source: 60 cm soil or saprolite under grassland replicate 2 | place: USA:California | collected 2016-06-15 | reverse complement strand
TCACGATTGACATTCTGGAGCCGGAGCTCTGTCCGCGCTTCACGGCACGCGAGATTCATGGAGTGTCGATTAGGCCTTCAGCGGCGGCGATTGCTTCGCGGCTGGAGTTGCTTGAGCAGCGGCCGATCAGCAATGCGGTCGATGCTACCAATTATGTGCTTTGGGAATCGGGCAAGCCTACGCACGTTTTTGATCTCGATCTGCTTGAGGGACGGCGGCTGGTCATTCGCAAGGCTCGGGAAGGCGAGACGCTCAAGACTTTGGACGGCGTGGAGCGGAAGCTGACTCCCGAAGATCTGGTGGTGGCCGACGCGGTGAAGCCCGTGGCGCTGGCCGGGGTCATGGGCGGCTTCGATACCATGATCACGGAGAAGACGAAGAACATCCTGATCGAGTCGGCGTGGTGGGATCCGGTGACCGTGCGGCGCATGTCGAAGCGGCACGGGCTGCACACGGATGCTTCGCACCGGTTCGAGCGCGGGGCGGATTTTGAGTCCACCGTGCCTTCGACGAATCGCGTGGCGGAGTTGATTCTGGCTTCGGGCGGCGGCACTTTGGTTGGGGATGTAATCGACGTGGTCGCGCGCCAGCTCGATCTGGCTCCGGTGGAACTCGACTTGCGCGAAGTAAGCCGCATTCTGGGCGAAGAGCTGAGCACGCTTGAGGTCAACCGCATTCTGACGCGGCTTGGATTCATGCTCACCGCCGGTAGCGAAGATACTTACCTGGTGCAGATCCCCAGCTGGCGGCTGGATGTGGAGCGCGAGATCGACATCATAGAAGAAATCGCGCGGCTGCACGGGTACGACAAGTTCCCGAACACGCTGCCGGCCTATCGTGGAGAAGTGGTGGAGTTGGCCGACGCGCAGAAAGATACGCGGCTGCGTTCTTCCCTGCTGGCGCTTGGATACGACGAGGCGATTTCGCTGACCTTCATCTCAAAAGACGATGCCAAGCGATTCTCAACCGCGCTGGAAATCGATCTGGAAAATCCGATCAGCGACGAGGCTTCGGTCATGCGCACCTCGATGGTGCCTGGCATGCTCAACATGCTGGCCTACAACCTAAATCGCGGAACGGACAACTTGCGGCTGTTCGAGGCCGGTAAGGTGTTTGAAGCTGCGGGAGCGAAGTCTGTGGAGTGGAAGCGCATCTCGATGGGCGCAACCGGGAGTGTGGATGCGGAGGTGGTGCGCGGACTGGCTCCGGGGGCGGCGGCGCGGCCGCTGTCGTTCTTCGATCTGAAGGGCGATGTCGAACAACTGCTGGCTCCGTTTGCGCACTGGACGCTCTATTACGACTCGCAGACCGCGGATTACTATCATCCGGGGCGTTCGGCGCGGGCGGTGATGGATGGGGTGGCGGTCGGGCAGTTTGGGCAGATTCATCCGGAAGTGGCGGCGGCGCGCAAGCTCAAGCAGGATGTGTTCGTCGCGGAAATCTATCTCGACCGGCTCTACCAGCACGATTTGGAAGCGGTGCGCTATGAGGCGCTGCCGCGCTTTCCGGCGGTGGAGCGCGACTTCTCGTTTGTCTTTGACGATGGCGTGGAGTTCGAGAAAGTTCGCAAGTCGGTTCACGAACTGGAAATTGAGGAATTGCGCAGCTTTGTGCCGGTGGAGATCTTCCGGGGTGACAAGGTGGGCGCGGGGAAGTATTCCATTCTGATGCGCGCGAAGTTACAGTCGCGCGAACGCACGCTGCGCGATGATGAGGTGGCGGGGTGGTCGGCTCAGATCACGAAGGCTCTGGAGGGACTGGGCGGGGTGCAGCGGGCGTAGGGGCCATCTGGCTCATAAACTGCCGCTTGGGATAGTTGGTGTCAACGCTGTTCTCCAACAGTTATGCTGGACATGGGGATTGAGGCGCATGGTGAACTATGATCCTGATGATCCGGTAGCAGTGTACATCCGTGAAGTCAGCAACGTTGAGCCTCTGACCAAGGAGGAAGAGACGAAGCTATTTCGAGCACTGGGCAGATGGGGCGATTGGAACGAACAGAGGGAAAATGTCGCGAGGAGATTGATTGAAAGTCAGCTCGTGTTGGTCGTGAAGATCGCACAAAAACACTCAGCGGCTGGTGTTCCCATGCTGGACTTAATTCAAGAGGGCAATATGGGTCTGATGAACGCTGTCAGGAGCTTCGCCGAAAGGCCGATTGGAGACTTTTCAGCCCATGCCGCCGCTTGCATTGAGGACGCAATCGCGAAGGCTTTAGGCAAGTCGAAATAGCACAGCCTGTGTGGGCGGTTTGGGATAGTTGGCGATAGATCGCCATCTCACCAGCAACGCTGATGTCCTGTTCACACTATGAGCCCCACCGGACAGCCGAAGGCGGCTGTCCCTACGTAAGCATTAGCGGTTGGCCATCGTTCGGATCGTTCCCGATCCCAGCAAGCGCTCGTCGGCGGTGACCAGAGTCAGGTCCAGCACCTCGGCGGTGGCGGCCAGGATGCGATCGGCGGGGTCCTGGTGCATCTGCAGACCGCGCGCCACCAGCGCGATTTCGTGGGTAAGAGGGGCTTCGTGCGTGCCTGCCGTGGCGAGTGCCAGCCATTCAGAGAGCTCTTCCTTGATTCGAATTCTGCCCTTGTAGTGGAGGGTCAGCGCCTCCCACGTGCTCATGGGCGAGAGCCACAACTCGTTCTCGGTATCGTTGAGGTGTCGCAGAAGACGCCGGCCGAGTCGGCTGGGCTCGCGAAACCGCCAAAGCCAGATGTGGGTGTCGAGAAGAAGTTTCAATTGCGCAAAACCTCCCACTCGTCTTCATCGTTAGCGGGAGAAACAATGTCTCCGAGAATTTCGAATGTATCCTTCATGGACCCGAACCAAGCCTCGCGATCCATGACCACGGTCGGCGGAACCACTTCGGCTACTGGTCTGCCGAACCGAGTAATGCGAATCGGCTTTTTCGTCGCGCGCACCTGTTCCAGCAAAGCGAGGCACTTGGCTTTGAATTCCGAGATTGCGATTTCCTGCATGGGAACCTCTGTGGTCATCTTATCATACTATGGTCGTTTTTATGGTCATCAGTTGATTTCCACCACCGGGAGACACAGTAGGGACTGAAGAAAAGCCCTTTTGCTTTTCTCCGTGACTCCGTGACTCTGTGGTGAGTTGAAATCTTCCTGTGCTAGCCTTACTTTCCATGGCACAGGTTCCCACTCTTTCCAAGCACTATCTCAGCGACAAGGTTGAGCACTTCACCGAGTCGGTCATCCGCGAGATGACTCGGCAGGCGATGCACTATGGTGCGATCAACCTGGCGCAGGGGTTTCCGGATTTTCCCGCTCCGGCGGAGATCAAGCGCGCCGCCCAGCAGGCCATTGCGGACGACGTGAACCAGTACGCCATCACCTGGGGCGCGAAGAATCTGCGCGATGCGATTGCCCGGCAGATGCAGGAGTGGCAGGGGCTCCACGTCGATCCGGAGAAAGAAATTGTGGTGTGCTGCGGCTCGACCGAGGCGATGATTGCCACGCTGTTGGCGGTCTGCAACAAGGGCGACGAGGTGGTGGTGTTTGAGCCGTTTTACGAGAACTATGGGCCGGATTCGGTCCTGAGCGGCGCGAAGCCTCGGTTTGTCAGCTTGCGGCCTCCGCGGCCTTCCCAGGGCGAGCGGGGCGGCGCGTGGACTTTCGATGAGCAGGAATTGCGCGAGGCATTCCAGCACCATACCAAGGCGATCATCCTGAACACGCCCAACAACCCTACTGGCAAGGTGTTCAGCCGGAAGGAACTGGAACTGATTCGCGACCTGTGCGTCGAATACAACGTGCTGGCCATCACCGACGAGATTTACGAGCACATTCTGTACGATGGGGCGGAGCACATTTCGATTGCGCGGCTCGAGGGCATGCGCGATCGCACGATCACCATCAATGGCCTTTCCAAAAGCTACAGCGTCACGGGATGGCGGGTGGGATGGGCGGTGGCGCCTCCGGCGATTACGAACGCCATCCGCAAGGTGCACGACTTTCTCACGGTCGGAGCGCCTGCGCCGCTGCAGGAGGCGGGGGCGATGGCGCTGAGTTTGCCGGCGACCTACTATCGCGATCTGGCGGACAAGTATCGTGCTCGGCGCGGCCATCTGATTCCGGCACTCGAAAGGGCAGGGTTCCGCTGTTATCGTCCGCAGGGGGCGTATTACGTGATGACCGACATCAGCGCGTTTGGCTACAAGAACGATGTCGAGTTTGCGGGGTACCTGGTGAAGGAGATTGGGATCGCGTGCGTGCCGGGCTCGAGCTTTTATAAGCATGCGAAGGACGGATCCCAACAGGTACGTTTCGCGTTCTGCAAGAGGCCTGAAACAGTGGATGAGGCGGCGGAGCGACTGGAAAAGCTGGCGCGAAGGTAGAAAGCCTTCCGGCGGATGGGGATAAAGATCCAACCACAGAGGCACAGAGGGGCACAGAGGAACCCAATCGGTGGCCGGACCTTTCGCAAAAACATTTAGGGCATGGGTGCGGTAAATTCCACAGGAAACTGCGCTATACTTCGCCTCACACCCAGAATAATTCCGCTGAAAGCGAGTTGAACTCATGTCGGTTAAAGAAATGGGAGAGGTAACAGGGCAGGTTCCTGCCGAAGATTTTGAGGCGCTGGAAGAGAAAATTTATCGCACCATTGAGTTATACAAGGCCGCCAAGGAGGCGCGGGCCGCCTCCGAGCGCGATCTGAAGCGGCTGCGGGAACAACTGGAAGAGCGCGAAGAAGAGAACGCAGCCATGCGCCGGGAACTGGTGCAACTGCGCAAAGAGCGTCAGGACATCCGCGGGCGCGTGGAAAAGATGCTGGGACAGATGAACGAGCTGGCCAACGAGCAAGCGGCCAGCTAGAGCGCGGCGGGCGCGATGCCGCACCGAGGAGTGAGATGGCAACGGCCACCAAACAACCGCCGACCAAGGATCCCGCCAATGGCAGTGTGCGGGTTGAGATTTTCGACCAGGTCTATAACCTCCGCGGCTCCGACGCCGATTACATTCTGAAGCTGGCGGAATACGTGGACGGCAAGATGCGCGCGGTGTCCGAGCAGACCGCGACCGTCGATTCGGTGCGGCTGGCGGTGCTGGCGGCGCTGAATATTGCCGATGAATATCATCTGCTGAAGCGCCGGCTGGAAACTCCCAAGCCGGAACTCAGGGAACGCGCGCACCAGTTGGCAAGCGCGCTCGACGAGGTTTTGCAAGATCACCGGCGCACGGGCTGAAGCCGTTCGTAACCTGTGGTACATCTCCGATGCGGACTCGCTAGCAACACTCCTGCCAACTATTTTGCGCTTCCCTCTTGCGCATTTCTCCGGCGTTTTCTAGCATGGAAAGCGGAAGCCGGCCTGCCGGGTTGGTGATGGTGGTCACCGATTTTTGAACCAACACCGAATGAACGGGGACTCGACTCGAACTAGGATCCTGTGAGCCATGTTCCGTCACGCGGAAACGCCTAATGGGTCTCGGCGGGTTCCCAACGTCTAACGACGGGTTCATTCTCGGCCCGCCACACGGCCAAGTGGGCCGGCTTTGCAGTTCAGGTGTCAGGTGTTAGGTCTCAGAACGCCTGGCCGACGGTTGTAATTCCCTTTGCTGGCGCTCGCGTCGCCTAAGAGCCGGGCGACGCGGCGAACCAGTCGAGCAAACGTTCACGCACGCCTCCAAGCCCTTCCTGCTAGACTCTTCTCGTCACTTCGCCTTCAACCGGAGCATCCAAACTAACGTGTTCCCGCGACTCTTCCACATTGGCAGTTTCTACCTGCCCACGTACGGTTTTCTGGTGGCCTCGGGTGTGCTGATTGGGCTGTGGATCAGCGTGCGCAATTCCGAAAAGCAGGGCATCAACGGCGACGATGCCTGGAACCTGGGCATCCTGGTTGTGCTGGCGGGGATCGTGGGCGCCAAGGTTCTTTATGTGATCAACGACTGGAGCACCTACGCCGGCAATTGGCGGGAGATCTTCAGTCTGAACACGCTGCAGGCGGGAGGAGTTTTTTCCGGCGGGCTCATTGCCGCTTTGATCATGGCGTTCTGGTACGTGCGCCGCCACCATATGCCGGCATTGCGCACGACGGATGCGTTCGCGCCCGGGCTCGCTTTTGGACATGTGCTGGGCCGCTTTGGTTGTTTCTCGGCAGGATGCTGCTACGGCAAACCCACCAATCACTTCTGGGGCGTGACGTTTACCGATCCGCTGGCGAAGGCGGTGAGTGGAACCCCGCTCGGCGTGCGCATCGAGCCGACCCAACTGATCGAAGCGGCGGCGGAGTTCTTCAACTTTCTTGTTCTGACCTGGCTGCTGGGCCGCAAGAAATTCGATGGGCAGGTGTTCGGCAGCTTTATGGTGTTGTATGGAATCGAGCGTTTTTTTATTGAGTTCCTGCGCGACGATCCGGGACGCGGCGAAGTGTTTGGCAGACTGATGACGGGGACCCAATTGATCTCTATCTTCCTCGTGATCGGCGGGGGGCTGATCTGGTATCTGAAAAGCAGCACTCAGTATTCAGCACTCAGGACTCAGAAATCGGGCGATCGGCTCTAGCGTTGGACTCTGGGCTTTCGCTCGATGTCCGACAATGCCGGGCGAGAATGCCCGGCGCTCTATCATGCTCGACTTTCCTTTGAACCTTGCGGTCTCTTCTGACGACTCCGGCCAGCGGCTTGACCAGTATCTTGCCAGGAAGTTAGCGGACGTAAGCCGGGCGCGCGTTCAGCAACTGATCGAAAGAGGCGGAGTGCTGGTAAACGATGCGGCGACCAAGGCGTCGTTGCGGCTGCGAGGAGGCGAGCAGATCACGGTGACCGGGCCGCCGCTGGCGCCGCCGCTGCGCGCCGTTGCGGAGCAGATCCCGCTCGATATTGTTTATGAGGACGACGATCTGGCCATCGTCAACAAGCCGGCGGGCATGATGGTGCACGCGGGAGCGGGAGCGACCGAAGACGCGCGCAACCGCGGCACGCTGGTGAATGCGCTGTTGCATCACTTTGGCGCGCTGTCGGGCTTGGGAGGGGAGTTGCGACCGGGGATCGTGCATCGGCTGGATCGGACGACCAGCGGGCTGATGGTCGTGGCGAAGAATGACGAATCGCACGGGCGGCTGGCGCGGCAGTTCTCGGGGCGCGAGGTGCACAAGACGTATGTGGCACTGGTGCACGGCTGGCCAAAGGAAAACCGGGGCACGATTCAAAGCGCCATCAGCCGCGATGTGCAGCGCCGCACGCGCATGACGACCCGGCGCTCGGGCGGGCGCGAGGCGGTCACCCATTACGTGGTGACGCGAAAGATTGATTCTCCTTACGGCAAGTTTGCATTGCTGGAGCTCAAGCTTGACACCGGGCGGACGCACCAGATTCGCGTGCACATGTCGTCGCTGGGTCATCCGGTGGTGGGGGACGCGTTGTATGGCGCGCCGGCAGAGTTGCGAAGCCAGTCGGGCAAGCGGCGGGCGGCGGGCGCTCCAGCGAAGGTCGCGCTAGGGCGGAACTTCTTGCATTCGGCGAAGCTGGAGTTGGCGCATCCACGGACGGGAGAATGGTTGAGTTTCGCTCGGGGGCTACCGGATGAGTTGGATACGCTGTTGAAGCAGTTGGACGAGGCGGCAGTGGGTCGGCCTGACTCGACTCGCTGACCTCGCTCAGGACATGCTTGCCGCCGCGCTGAGGGCGGGGCGCCCTCAGGACAGCCGGCGAGTCGCCGGCGCTACAGTTCGGCGATGACCTGTGCCATTTACCAATGGAGCTGCGGCGAACAGGATGGCTGCGGATATAATGAAAGCAATCCTGATGGATTCGCGCATTTCCCTTTTCCTAGTCGCGTTTCTGGCGATGGCTGCGGCCGCGCTCGGCCAGACTGCCGACCCCAGTTCGCTTCCGTCCGCACCGTCCGCGAGTGCCCAGCAGAATGCGCCTGGCAAGCAACCAGCCCCGAGCGAAACCAAGCCCGCGCCGGGACCGGATTCGAAGTCTGCTGGCGGCCAGAATTCGCAGACGGCTGCGCCCGGCACGGCTCCGGCAACGCCTCCTGCACAGTCGACTCCCTCGGCGACACCGCCCGTGCAGCCTACACAGGCGGCGCCACGCTTGGATGATCCGGACAAATCAGACGCCGACGAGGCCGTCACCACCATCAGAGTGCCGGTGAACGAAGTTCGCGTGATCTTTACGGTCACCGACAAGCACGGCCGCTACATCAAGGATCTAAAAAAGAATGACTTCAAGGTCATCGACGACCGCAAGCCGGCGGATCAAATTCGCAGCTTCCGCAGCGAAACCGATCTCCCGCTCCAGGTGGGACTGCTGGTGGACGCGAGCAATTCCGTGCGCGACCGGTTCAAGTTCGAGCAGGAAGCGGCCATCGAATTCTTGAATGCGATGATCCGGCCGCGCTACGACAAGGCCTTTGTGGTGGGCTTCGATGCCACGCCGGATGTGACCCAGGACTTCACCGATAGCACCCAGGACCTGTCGAAGGGCGTGCGGGCGCTGCGGGCGGGCGGCGGCACGGCGATGTATGACGCGCTCTACTTTGCTTGCCGCGACAAACTGATCAAGCAGGAACAGGTTGGGCCGGTGCGGCGGGCCATCATCCTGTTGAGCGACGGCGACGACAACCTGAGCCACGTGACACGCGAGGAAGCCATCGAAATGGCCGAGCGCGCGGAAGTGATCGTTTACACCATCAGCACCAACATCAGCGGCATGAAGGGCAAGGGCGACAAGGTGCTGGAACGCATCGCGAACGCCACCGGGGGGCGCGCCTTTTTCCCGTTCCAGATCCGCGACGTGTCGGATGCGTTCACCTCGATCCAGGACGAATTGCGCAGCCAGTACGCGATGGCCTATAAGCCCGCCGACTTTATTGCCGACGGCCGCTTCCGCACCATCGAAATCTCGACGCAGGAAAAGGGGCTGCGTGTGCGGACCCGCAAGGGGTATTACGCTCCCAAGCAGTAGCCGGTAATCGGCAGCCGCTCGTTTCTCATCTCACTCCAACGGCAAAGTCTATGGCGGGATATTCGGGGACTCCGCTGGCGAAGAAACTGGGAATCAAGAACGATCTCCGCCTCGCATTGCTGGGTGTGCCGGATGAAGTCTGCAACGAGCTTCAAGATGCGTTCGCCAAATGCCGCATTGTGAAGTCCACCTGCGGCCCTCTCGACTTCATTTTCCTCTTTGCCAAACGGGTTGCGGACCTGGAACACCAGTTGATGCCGGCGGCGAAAGCGTTATCTCCGGCCGGGATGCTTTGGATCTCTTGGCCAAAGAAAACCTCGGGGGTCGCGACCGACCTGACTGAGACGATGGTGCGCGAGCGCGGCCTCGCGGCAGGGCTGGTGGATGTGAAGGTATGTGCCGTTACCGATGTCTGGTCGGGACTGAAATTCGTGATCCCGGTCAAGAATCGGCCGAAAGAGAAACGGCGAGGCGTCTAGCATCCTCTCTCGAAATCTCTATCCAGTGCGCACTGCAGATCCCTCGCTCCGCTCGGGATGACAATTCAGAATTCGATGACCCTTCAAAGATGTTCTGCAAGCTGTTCAACACCGGTAGCCGAGGATGCGCAGTGCCTGCGAATGGTCGCCCGTGGTTGGAGATGTTTGAGAGAAGCACACGCGCAACTTGAATCCAGACGTCGGGTTTGCATGCAGTAGAAGCGGTTCCCGGGGCGGCAAGACCCTCCTGGGATCGAGGAGAACGGAATATGAAACGCATGATAGCTGGGGTTCTGTTGTTGATCGGATTGGGCGCAGGAACGGTGTCTGCCGAAAGCGGCTACTGGCGGGATCGGCGCGACATCCGGCGTGACATCCGGCGCGATGAGGCGAAGATTGCGCACGACCGGTGGGAACTGCGGCGCGATCTCTACTACGGGAACTACGCGGGGGCACGGCATGAACGAAAAGAGTTGCGGCGCGAGTATCGCGACCTGAATCGGGATAGCCGCGAGCTGTATTGGGACCGGCGGTAAGAGGCGTAAGTAACCTCAATACGTCAGCAACCACGCGACGTTGGTAACTTGCCGGGCAGCGACAGGCCGGATTCTATTCGTGGTGGAGAGATGACTATGCGAATCAGAACCCGGCTGGCGGCGCTGGCGATGGTGGGAATCATGCTTTGTTGGCCAGCTTATGGCGAGACGCCGGTGTCGTCGCGGACGGAGCGGGAACTGTTCGCTTCCGTAAACCAGGCGCGGCGGGCGCAGGGACTAGCTCCGCTGCGGTGGAACGACTCGCTGGCGGCCGCGGCGCGGCGTCACGCGGAGGTGATGGCGAAACGCGGATCAGCGCAGCATGGGTTTGAGGGTGAACCGAGCCTGTCGGCGCGGGCCAAGCAGGCGGGCGCGCATTTCAGTTGGCTCTCGGAAAACGTGACTCAAGGGCCGACGACGGAGTTCATTCACTCGCAGTTCATGAAGTCGCCTCCCCATCGCGCCAACATTCTGGACATCGACATGGATTCGATTGGGGTGGGAGTGGTGGAGAAGGGCGGGCAGTTGTTCGCAGTGGAGGATTTTTCGCAGGCTCGATGATCGGGCGTCGCGCGCTCCAGGGCAATTAACGCAAGACCGCTGAAATCGGTTTGGCCTACGCACAGCGACTCGGGCGTGGGCGGTTTTATACACGCCTGCTGCCCGGCCAGAGATCGCGTCTGAGGATTCCGAACATGGCCGGCTCTACGGCAGCGTGCGGATCCGGAATCCCTTGCGCCGTCGTTGAATCCGGAATAACGCAGGCCCGGACCGTTGAGGACACCCGTCCCTCCACGATTCAGTCTTCTCTTCGCGGCAAGGCGTAGTAGCCGCTGCGCGCCTGGATCTTGTAGTCGGCCTGCTTCGGCTTGATCTCTATCTTGCGGAAAGAACCGTCGCGCGTGGCGTTGGTGGGCGTGTAGCCGATGTTGTACTGGCTGCGGAGTTCCTGGGCAATCTGCTCGAAGGCTTGCCGCAGTTTGTCGATCTTGTTGCCGACTTCGATGACCCGGCCACCCGTTTCGTGGGTGAGCTTCTTCATGTCCGAATCCCCGGTGTAGCCGCCAAAATAGCCGAAACCGCGATCGGCGATCAGCAGGACGTAGCAGATGGCATCGGCTTTTTGGGCGGCTTCGATCGCGTCTTTGACTTTGAGGCGGCTGCCTTGGTCTTCACCGTCGGTGAGCAGGATCATCGCCTTGCGCCCAACTTCGTGGCTCAGTTCATCGTGCGAAGCCAGGTACACAGCGTCGTAGAGCGCAGTGCCGCGGGGGCCGCTGGAGGAGCACGGAATCGGCCCTTGCGGGCCAATCGGTCCCTGAGAACAGCCGACGCCGCCTCCGGCATTGATCTTGGCGGAATTGAGCGCTTTGCGCAGGCGGCTGACGGAGTTGGTGAAATCCTGCAAGAGATTGATGTCGACATCGAAACTGATGACGAAGGCCTCGTCTTTGGGTCGCAGGATGTTTTCCAGGAACGCGCCGCCGACGTCCTTTTCCATCTCCAGGACGCGCTGCTGGCTGCCGCTCGAATCGATCAGAATGCCGAGCGTCAGCGGCAGGTCGGATTCCGCCTTGAAATACTTGATGGTCTGGGGCTTGCTGTCTTCGAAGACATCGAAGTCGGTCTTGGTCAGGCTCGGGATCAGGGCGCCGTGCTTGTTTTTTACGTTGAAGAACAACTGCACCACGTCGACGTTGACCTTGAGCGTCTCCAGGGGCTCTTCCTGGCTCTGGGATTTGTCGCCAGAAGGCGGCGGGCTGGGAGGATTCTGCGCAGCGGCGGAAAGTGCCAGACCGAGGGTCACGGTGAGGAAACAGGCAGCCAGGCGCGGCATTAGTTGTCCATTGGGCATGAGCGTTTTTGTCCCGGAACTTTGCTAGTCTATCCTGTGGGGGTTAGATGCACCAAAGGCGGCAGAGCAGGCATCTCAATCAGTAGCAGAACACAGGTTTTGTGGGCCGCCGAGCCGACTTTGGACAAGAAAGGCAAGGGATTCCGGGATGGCGAAGAAAACCAGCGGGTTGATGGCTCTGGCGTTGATTTTCCTGCTGGCGGAAGCGGGTTGGCCACAGCAGAAACCGGAGGATATCCCGGACGCACCCTCGGCCACGCGGCCGATACCGCCGCCCGCGCCGCCCAGTCCGCGGCCTGGAGCGCAAGAGCCAACGCCCGATACGGCGCCGGCAGATGAATCCGGTTCGGTTCCCAAGTCCCAGCCTGCGCCCACCGGGGTCCCGCGCAGCACGCCCGACACGAACGATCAGACATCGGCTCCGCCGATGATGCCGCCGGTCACAACCGTGCCTGAGGGCAGCGTACCGCGGGATTTGGAAACCCACGACGACCTGTACAAGATCTCCACCAGCGTCAACCTGGTGCTGGTTCCGGTCAGCGTGAAAGACAACAACGGGAGGCTGGTCAGTGGACTACTGCCCAAGGATTTCTCGGTGCTTGAAAATGGGCAAAGGCAGCAGATGAAGTTTTTTACCAGCGATGCGTTTCCGCTTTCGGCAGCGGTGATCTTTGACCTGGGAATGCCCGATATTGGCGTGAAGCGCGTTCAGGAAACTTTGCCCGCTTTGCAGGGTGCGTTCAGCCAGTTCGATGAAGTCTCAATTTACACTTACAGCAGCACGGTGAGCCAAGTCGCGGACTTTGGAAGCGTTGGGCAAAGACTCACCGCCGTCCTGAATCAGATCAAGGGCTACAACGGCGCCAACAATGGTCCGCCGGTCACCAGCGGGCCGCTCGGTCCGCAAGGTCCGATCATCAATGGCCGTCCGATTGACTCTCCCGTGACCCCGGTGAGTACTCCACCCAAGCAGGCGCGCGTGATCAACGACGCCATCCTCCAGGCAGCCCACGATCTTTCCAGGCGCGACCGCACCCGGCGTAAGATCATCTTCGTGATCAGCGACGGGCGGGAACGCGGCAGCATCGCCAGCTACGCCGATACGCTCAAGGTCCTCCTCACCCAGAACATCATCGTGTACGCCGTGGGCGTGGACGGGGCGGCACTCCCTGGGTACGCGAAGCTGAACAAGATCCGCCTGCCCGGCCTGGGATTGGACAAGCTAGGGTTCGAACCTATCGGTTACGGCAACATCCTGTCGAAGTACGTTGGTGCCACGGGCGGAGGGACGGTTTACGCCGAATCCGCTCGGGAAGGAATCGAGCAAGCCTACAGCCGGGCTATCGGCGACGCCCGCAACCAGTACACTCTGGGATACACTCCCAAGTCTGGCAGGGCAGGCTACCGCCAGATCGAGGTGCGGGTCCGGCGTCCGGATGTAAGGGTCTATGCCAAGGATGGGTACTACCCGCTTCCGACGGCGAGATGAGAGGCCGCCATCAGCTGCCAGCCATCAGCCATCAGGTCAGATCACCAGTTCCCAGAGTAGTTGGAGGCTTGCGGATCGGTTCCCGCCCTGCCTCTGATGACTGACGGCTGATGGCTAACCTTCTGAGCCCGAGGCCTTTTAGTAACGTGGGTAACCTGCGCCCCCGACCCTCATTGTGGTATAAAAACTGGCAGGATCCGAGAGTGGAGTTTTGTTCCCTTATCGCGAGATTGCTCCCGCGCTGAGGGAGTAGTTTGCGTGATTTCTCTGAGGAAGCCTTTTGAGTTTCATCAATTTCGCAGCTCGCGAGATTAACTGCAAGATCGTCTATTACGGCGCCGGGTTGGGCGGCAAGACGACCAATCTGCAGTTCATATTCCAGAAAACCGCCGAACAGCAGAAGGGCAAGATGATCTCGCTCGCCACCGAGACCGATCGCACCCTGTTTTTCGACTTTCTGCCTCTGGATCTCGGTACGGTGCGCGGTTTCAAGACTCGAATTCACCTCTACACGGTTCCGGGACAGGTGTTCTACGACGCCAGCCGTAAGCTGATCCTGCGCGGGGTGGACGGCATCGTGTTCGTCGCCGACTCGCAGCAGGAGCGCATGGACGCCAACGTCGAGGCGCTCGACAACCTGATGGCCAACCTGAAAGAGCATGGGTACGATTTCAACAAGATTCCTTACGTGCTGCAGCTGAACAAGCGCGATCTGCCGAATATCCTGCCGGCCGACGCTCTCTCCCGAGAATTGCGCAAGAAAGACGAACCCATGGTCGAGGCCGTGGCGTTCCAGGGCGTGGGCGTGTTCGAGACGCTGAAGGAAATTGCGCGCCAGGTGCTGGTGGGGTTGAAGCAGGGGGGGTAGAAAGAAGCCGGTCTCAGGCCTTAGCTCTCAGTTGCAAACCCCAAACGCCATCTTCCTGTAGAGACACGGCTTGCAGCGTTTTGCTCGTGTGTGGACGGGCGCCCTCGCCCGTCCAGGCCGAGCGCAGCTCGGCCGATGCCTGCGGCCACAAACGCTCTGCTTGCGCTATGATGCTCATACCTATGATATGATACACGGTAATATGCGAAACGCGAATTCAGGCATTAAGCGGCGCCGCACATTCACCCTCTCGCCTGAGAGTCTGGCTTACCTGGACCAGCAGACACGCGCGAGAAAGCTCGGCTCGCAATCCGCCGTCCTGGACGAGTTGCTTCTGGAAAAGACGAGGGAACAGCGGAGAGCGGCGCTGGAAGCCAATATCACCTCCTACTACGACAGCCTGAGCGACGAAGAGGTTGCAGAGCAGCGAGTCTGGGGACAATTCGCCGAGCAGACTCTCGCCTTGAATGAGGAGGAACTTGCACATGCTCAGTCCGCAGCGCGGCGAAATATGGTTCACAAAACTGCCGACCGATCCTCCCGAAAAAGGAAGGCGCCCGGTGGTCATCGTCTCGGTCAACGGTCGCAACAATCATCCGCGCGCTGAGACATTGCTGGTTGTGCCACTCAGCACATCCGTCCATAAAGACGACATCTTCACTCACCTCGTGCTTGAACCGGGCCAGACCGGACTGCGCGAGCGAGTGGTCGCGCGGGCAGAGGACATCACAACTGTCCGGAAGCTTTCCGTCGATTCTTCGCGCGAGCGCCTGCGAATCCTCAGTTCGCACCAAGTGTGCGAGCTGGCCCGGAAGGTGGAATTGGCCATGGGGTGTTTGTCCGGAACTCAGTAGCCAGTTGCCAGGAGCCGGTACGAAGTCGTTCGCTTCTCAGGCGAGTGCCTCGGACAACTCTTCCCACTCGTTCATCAGTCCCCGGAGGTCGGTTTTACGCGCGGCCAGTTCTTGTGTCTGGCGCTGGGTTTCTGCGGCGCTCACGAAGCTCTGCAGTTGGGTTTCGCTCAAGGCGATGGCGGCTTCGGTTTTGGTGATCTCTTCTTCTATCTCCCGCAGGCGGTCTTGCATCTGTTTGCGCTTGATGGGATTCAGGCGCTTGGCTTTGGAGTCCGCGGGATCTGCCGATGGGGCATCGCCATTGGTTGGGGTAGCAGCGGTCTTGATCTGTTCCCCGGCTCGATCTGACGGCTCTTCACGAGCCAGTTCGTTCTGAATCGCGGCGGTTTGCCGGGCGGCGCCGCCTTGCTTGCGCCAGAGATAGTCTTCGTAATTCCCCGGATAGATTTCTACCTTGCCTTCGCCGACCTCGAAGACTCGCGTGGCCAGTTTGTCGATGAAGTAACGGTCGTGCGAGACAAAGACAACCGTTCCGGTGTACTTCACGAGCGCTTCAAGTAGGACATCCTTTGCGCGCAGGTCGAGGTGGTTGGTGGGCTCGTCGAGCAGCAGGAAGTTCGCCGGGTGCAGCAGCATCTTGAGCAGCGCGTAGCGGTTGCGTTCGCCTCCGGAGAGCACGCCGATGCGCTTGAAAACGTCGTCGCCAGAAAAGAGAAAACAGCCAAGCAGACTGCGCAGTTGCGTTTGCGCCGACGAGGGCGACAGTTCGCCCAGGTCGTCAAGGATGCGCGCTTCGGGATCGAGTTCTTTGTACTGGTCCTGCGCGAAGTAATCGGGCTCAACGTTGTGGCCGAGCTTGTATTCGCCGGCGGTGAGCGCCTCCTGGCCGGCGAGCAACTTAATCAGAGTGGACTTGCCGGCCCCGTTGACGCCGACCAGCGCCACGCGCTCTCCGCGCTCAATCATGAAGTTGACTTTGGCGAAGACCTTGTGTTCATTAACCCCGTGGTCGCCGTAGCTTTTCGCGACGTTTGAGAATTCGGCGACCATGCGTCCGCTGGGCTTGGGCTGCGGGAAGGAGAAGTGGACAGCCTTTTCTTCTTCCGGAATCTCGATGCGCTCGATCTTTTCGAGCTCTTTGATACGGCTCTGGACTTGCTTGGCCTTGGTAGCGGTGTAACGGAAGCGGTTGATGAAGACTTGCAGTTGCTCAATGCGATCACGCTGGACTTTATAAGCGGATTCGAGCTGTTCTTTGCGCGCCGTCCTGGCCGCGAGATATTGATCGTAGTTGCCGGCGTAGAAGTGGAGTTGTTTGTTCCAGATTTCTACGATGCGGCTGACGGTGACGTCGAGAAAGTAGCGGTCGTGCGAGATCAGCACATAGGCGTACGGATAACTTCCCAAATATTCTTCCAGCCAGTTGCGCGCTTCGAGATCGAGATGGTTGGTGGGCTCGTCAAGCAGCAGCAGATTGGGCTTCTGCAGGAGAAGTTTGGCGAGCGCGATGCGCATCTGCCATCCGCCGGAGAATTCCTCGGTCTGGCGGGTCCAGTCGTCGCGGTGGAAGCCGAGCCCGGTCAGCACCTTGCCGACTTCCGCCTCCAGCGTGTACCCATCGCGCACGCGGAATTCGTGCTCCAGCTTCTGATAGCGGTCGGCGACATCGGCGTACTCCGCGCTCGCGTGGTCGAGTTCGGACATGCTGCGGGTGAGCGACTCCATCTCTTTTTCGACGGCATGGAGATCGTCAAACACCGACATGCACTCGGCGAAGATGGAGCGGCCGGTGAGCGAGAGGCCGTCCTGGGGCAGGTATCCGCCGGAAATGCCCTTGGCGCGGGAAATGGTGCCGTAGTCGAGGGACTCGGAACCGACCAGGATCTTCATGACCGTGGATTTGCCAGTGCCATTCGCGCCGACCAAGCCGATGCGCGACTCGGGCGTGATCAGCCAGTCGGCCTTCTCGAACAGGAGTTTGTGGCCGTAGCGCTTGCCGGCGGCAGAGAACTGGATCATGGATGCTCAATTCAACTATAAAGGAGGAGGCAGGTGGTCGGGAGGCAGCTCTTAGCTCTTAGCCGTCAGTTTCTGGCTTCTGCGAGCGGGCGGGGAGATCGGTATTGAGCGGTGGGGTATACGGCGCAACACGCTATGGGTGAGTGTATACTGCGGCGCGTTACACCTTCTGAGGCGTAAAGTGTTTCGCGTTCAGCCCTGGACGGCAAGTTCCTCTTAAGAGGCGTCGAAATAGGCCAAGAACCATCGCTTCGCTGTGACAACAAAGTAAAAAAACCGGAAGGGGGATAGTGTCATGACCCACCGATTCTTCCTCGGATTCGCGATGGTTTTATCGTTCGCGGGAGCCTTGTTCGGCCAAGCTCAATACGGCAAGAGCGGACCGGCGCTGTTGCCCGACCCGGCAGTCACGAAGGGCACCGTGCGAATCCGCAGCAAGGCTAAGGTCTGCTCGATCAAATGGGGCAAGGACGAGCGGCACGTCACGCAGAAGATGAAAGATGATGTCTACGCCGCGTACGGCACAGCGCCAGGCAAGGGTGTCTGTTCCTTTGAGACTCACACGGGTAAGAACGGAAAGCCTGTTCGGGAAGGTTGTGAGATCGACCATCTCATCAGCCGCGAGCTTGGCGGTGACGACAAGCCCGAAAATCTATGGCCTCAGCCGTACACGCAGCACCCAGGCGCACACGAAAAAGATTGGCTGGAGAATCGACTGCACAAAGAGGTTTGTGCGGGGACCATTCAACTGGCGGGCGCCCAGAAGGAGGTCAAAACCGACTGGTACGCGGCCTACTTGAAGAGGAAACCTTCTCCCTGAGCCTAACTGGTCTTCTGGCTTGACTCGGCGGACCTGTTCCTACGCCGCACTACCGCGCGACGGCCATCCGCGCCAGACCCATGTGATCCAGCGCACGGTCCACAACCGCCTGTAGTTCCTGGGAGTATTTCGCTTCGCGGCCCTTGGCTAGGATGACGCGAGCCTGTTCGGCGTCGAACCAGGTGGGGTTGCGATCGGCTTCGTCGGGGGGGCGGGTTTGGTGCACATCCATGAGGAAGGCTTTGACCACGTATTCCTGCACGCCTCCCGGTTGCCAGAAAACACCCTTGGAGTGGATGTAAACGTGGAAGTGGCGGGGCTCGATGATGCCGATGGCGCCAGCCTCTTCGCGGGCTTCGCGTTCGGCGGCCTGGCTGTGGGAGAGGCGGGCGTCGGGGGCTCCCTTGGGAAACGTCCACTTGCTGCCGCCGTTGGTGTTGACCAGCAAGAACTCCGCGTGCGAATTCAACCGGCGACAGCAGATGGCGGCAACCTGCAAGGGCAGCGCAAAGCGAGTTGTGCGGGCGGAACCCATATTCCTCTCTATCGGCCAGTTTACTGCAAAGATATTTCAGGAATGTTAAATAGCACCGGAAGGGATGCACAAGAGTAACGAGGCCGAGGGTCGTTCGCAATCAGTTCTCAGTTCTCAGAGAATCCAATTCCGGCTAGCCGGGGGCGGGGAGAGGGCCCGCCGAAACAATAAAGAATATCGCGCAGGCGGTGACGGCCATGATGACGAACATCAGCCAGTCCGACGGTCCCGAGTGTCCGGCGAGTTCCACGTGCAGGATCGACTCAAGCCGCCAGAAAACAAGTGCGAGCAGCATGGCCACAATCCACCCAAGGGGGAAGCCTGCGACCACGGCTACCAGAAGTGCCATCATCGTCTTCTTCATGACCTCGTGTCCCGCAACTGGCGGCATCTTCCTCCATCCACGCCACGGCTGGCAACGAGAACCTGGAAGCTTTCTCCCATGCCAGCAGGCGTAACGAGATGCTTGAGCTGGAGTGCGACTTTGGCGCGCTCCTGCGGGGGGCGGCAGTCTTCGAATGCGTCCGCGAACTGGTTCGCTTCACCGATCCGCATCAGGAACTGGGATTGGGTACGCAGGTTCTGAACCTGCATGCCGGCTTGCGCGGCTGCGGCAGCGAGGGCAGAGAAGTTGACGTGCGTGGTTAGATCCTGCTCGCCGGGGGCCTGGTAGGGATTGGCTGAAGCGGAGTGCTGGCGATAGGCCATCAGGGTGCCGCGGTGGTGTCCGGCGAGTTGTTGGTTGCGCGTGTAGCCGTAGTCGATGATCAGCAGAAAGCCGCGTTTGAGGGAGTGCGCAATTTGCGCGATCCAGCGTTGCGCGGGGAGTGCGACCTCGATACGTTCGCCCGCTTCGGGATGGACACTGTAGCGGTCGAGGAATTCCAGTTCCTCCGCGGAGGGAGGGAGCCAAGTTTCCTGCAGGCGACGATTTTCGACGGCAAGGTGAAGTTTGCCTTGCGTGCCGAGGATTTCGACGGGGAGGGCGTCGAAGAATTCGTTGGCGAAGACAAGGAGAGGAGTTTCGGGGGCGAGGGTGCGGCACAGGCCGGCGGGCGGTCTCTCCGGGACTGCGGCGCTGCCAGCATCAAGATGCGCGCGCAGGGATTCGTGGAGTCTGGCTCGCAAGGCGGGCGAAGTCTCTTGCAACGTGTAAGTGAGCACGGCGAAGAAATCCGGGAACTTCTTTTTGGACCAGTCGAGGACGTCGCGGGCGAAGAGGCCGCGACCGGCGCCAAGTTCCAGAATTTCGAGTTGCGGAGGGCGGTTCAGCGCATGCCACATTTCCTGGAACTGGCGGGCGAGCAGGCGGCCGAAGACAGCGTGAATGTCGCTCGAGGTATAGAAGTCTCCGGCTTTTCCGAATTGTTCGGCGTTTCGCGAATAGTAACCCTGGGCGGGGTCGTAGAGGCAGATCTCCATGTAGCGCGAAAACGGGATGGGGCCGCGCTCGCGGATTTCCTGCTCGATTTGTTCTCGCAGGTTCATGGGTTCGCGCACTAGAGGCTCGCAAAAAAACGATCTGCAGCTCTTATGTCAGCGGCTGGAGCCGCCAGTGGCGGTAATGCAAATACGCAGTGGTGAAACAACCTGCGGAAAAACTGTTTTTCTGGTCGGCAGCCTGACCGCAATGGCTAAAGCCTCGGCTGAAAACAAGCTGGTTTATCACAGTGCTAAAGCACTGCGCCACCCAAAATCGAGCGCGAAATGGCGTTTCTCCGCAAGTTGTGAAGCGCCACTCCGCCCAAAGCGCTCCCGCGCCTGATGCGAATATATCGGAAAGAAGCATCCGGAAAGCTTAGCTTCCGTCTTTGGCTGACGTTGGGTTGGCGGAGATGGTCCGGTCCTGCGGGGTGCGGGTGAACATTTCGATGAAATAGTCGTGCAGTGCATCATAGAGCTGGCGCTGCAAATTCCAGGCGAACTGCGGGTGATCGAGGTCGCGCGGATGGATTTGAAACTGATAGGTATGCACGGGGACGTTGGAATTCTTCAGGTCGATCAGGACTTCAATCGTTCCTTGGTTCTCGCGCGCGGAAAACGCGAGCAGGGGATGATCGTAGAGCTGCAAATGCGCTCGGACCTTCCCCAGCGTGTCGGAATCGGACACCGGTTCATTCTAATCAAAAGGGCGCAAAACAGCCTTACGAAGAGGACCCAGGGGACAAGAGGGGCGACCTCTTAGAACGATCCCGCGCTGCAAACAACTTCAAAAAACCGGACTAGGCGGCCATCCGCAACGGATTGCCAGTTGCGTGGAAGGCGCGCTTGATCGGTGGCATGGCGAGATAAAAGATGCTGGCCCCGTTGATCACACCGAACACCAGCAGAATTCCGTGCACGACAACCAGGAGCGGCAGAAGCAAGAAGAGGCCGATCGCCGAAAAGAACAGGGTCAGCAGACGGCCCCAGTTTTGCATTCTTAGAACACCATAGCCGGCGACCAGGTGAAGGGCTGCAAACAAAATAATCACTGGGACGGCCAGGCGCCCAAAACCGCCAAAAAAGCGCCCGGCGGCATAGCCTTCAGCGGCCAGCGAAGCCAGTTTGGCGGCCAGTCCGGTGAACAGCAAGAGTGAGAGACCGAACAGTAATTCGACGACACCACGCAGAATCTGATAGAAACCGATCAACGTGACCCCAAGTGGGCGCATAGGTCCTCCGGAATTGGGAGAAATATAACACACGAGCAGCAGTCAGCAGTCAATAGCCATCAGTCAGGCTCTCGTCCCGGACCTGAACAATCACTCCGCAACCTCACACCTGATTCCTGACTACTGGCTGCCGACTCCTGGCTTCTTATTCGTAGCGGAGGGCTTCGATGGGATCCAGCCGCGAAGCTTTGATGGCGGGGAGCATGCCGCTGACTACGCCTACGAAGCCGAGAATCATGGTGCTGGCGATCAGCGTGCTCGAATCGATCGTGAGGTGGATGTCGCCTTCGCTGGCGTTCTCCAGAAAGGCGCTCCAGAGGGTGAGCGATCCGACGGTCCAGGAAACGATGTAGGCCAGCACAACGCCGGCTAGGCCTCCAATCAGCGTGATGGCAAGTGCTTCGGCGAGAAACTGGAACAGGATATGCCAACTGCGCGCGCCGAGAGCTTTCTCGACGCCGATTTCGCGGGTGCGCTGAGTGACCGAGACCAGCATGATGTTCATCAGGCCGACGCCGCCGATGCCGAGCGTGAGCAGGCCGATGAAGCCGAGCAGGATCTTGATGCCGGTGGTGATGACGCGCAGATCGAGCAGGTCAGCGAACACATCGAAGACGAAGACAGCGCGCTTGTCCTTGGGATCGAACTCGTGATGGAACGCCATGGAACGGCGCACCGCGTCGGTGACTTTCTGGTGGTCGCCCTCATACTCCATAGCAATTGCGTTCAGATGGTAGGTGTTCTTCAGGTCGCTCATGACACTGAATGGGACGTAGACCGAGCCGTTCAGGTTGGTGTCCCCGTTCTGGATGACGTGCTTGAGCACGCCAATGACATCATAGGAGATGCCATCGATTCGGACTTTCTCCCCCAGTGCGTTCTGGCCAGAAAACAGTTTTTTCTTCACGTCGGCGCCCAGGACTGCGACTCGGCTGCGGGAGTTTTCGTCTTCCTCAGTGAAAAAGGTGCCTGTTTCAACCTCGATGCGCCGCATGCGGGAATAGTGCGGGTAAACGCCGCTCACGCTGTAATTGTTGCTGCGAATCCCCCAGCCCACAGTGCAGTCCTTGGAAGTCTCAGGCGAAATCCGCTTGAGCAAGGGAACTTCGGCCTGCAGGTGGTCGAGGTCATGGACGGTGAGTTTGATTTCGTTGCCCGCTTTGGTGCCACCCGCCTGCATGGACGTACGCCCAGGAAAGACGAAAACCAGGTTGGTGCCCCACGAACGGAATGCAACCCACAAGCCACGCTCGAAGCCGGCGCCATAGGCGAGCAGGAGCACGACCGTGGCGATACCCCAGGCCATGCCCAGCATGGTGAGGACGCTGCGGCGGCGGTTGTGCTTCAGCGCGCGGTAAGCCTGGCGAGCAAGTTCGACGACCATATCTACTCCTGGCGCAGCGCCTCTACCGGCGGCAAGAGCGCGGCCTGGCGCGCGGGATAGAGGCCGGCGGCAATGCCAGCGATCGCGAGCGAGAGAATGGCGATAACGGCCGAGGATGGAACGATGCGCGGCGTATCGAATCCTTCGGGCGCGGGCAAGGCGGCGAGCATCGCAACCAAAGCGGTGGTAATGGTCAACCCAATCCCTCCGCTCAATGCGGTCAGAAACGCGCCTTCCACGAAAAACTGCGTGAGAATGGCGCGATGGGTGGCTCCCAGGGCCTTGCGTAATCCGATCTCGCGGGTGCGCTCGGTCACCGAAACCAGCATGATGTTGATGATGCCGATGGCGCCGAGGCCGAGCGTGACTAGGCCGACGACTCCCAGAAACCAATCCATGGCGTCGAAAATCTTGCCCACGCGGCGGTTGTCTTCGATCGTGTCCCAATCCTGGAAAGCATCTTCCAGCTTGGGATGGAAGCCGTGGCGGCGGCTGATGACTTCATGAATCTCCTGCTTTGCCTGCATATGCTGAGGGGGACTGAGTGGGCGATAGTTCAGGAATGAGATGGCGTCTTCGGTGTTCTTTTCTTTCAATGGGAACAGGTTGCGCATGGTTTGAACCGGGATGAAAATGCGCGCATTGGTGCCGTTGTTGCCGTCTTGGCCGACCTTGCTGACCACGCCGATCACATCGAAGCGGTAACCGTTGAGCAGGATGGTTGAGCCGACCGCCGCGCGGTCCGGAAACATGTTCTTAAGCAATTCCCAACCGACCACGGCGACACGACGGGTTTCGCCGCTGTCCTGATCGTTGAACCAGCGGCCAGGACCGACCGGGACGTTGCGGATCTTGTTGTACTCGGGGGCGACGCCAAAAACCTGGCCGTTGGTGGAACCGTAGTCGCTGACGGCGCGGATGTCCTCGCGGTTCAAGACCGGGGAAATGTACTTTATCGAACGGGCTTCATTGCGGATGGCAAGATAGTCCTGGTAAGTGAAATGGTAAGTACGACCCGATTGCGTGCTGCCTTCGACGGCTGGGATGCGCCCGGCGAAAGTGAACATTATGTCCTGACCGAGGTTGGCGAGTTGTTTGTTTTGCCCGCTGCGGAAACCTTCGCCTAGGCCGACCAGCAGGAGCAGCGATCCGACGCCCCAGGCAATTCCGAACATCGTCAGGAACGAGCGCAGTTTGTGGGCCCAAAGGGTCGCCAGCGACTGGCGTACGATATCGGTCAGCATCCGCATAGTGGTTTCGGGGCCTTTCCCGAATTAGAAGGCTCTGCCCGGCCATCTGGTGTTTGATACGGCGGGAGGTGAGGGCAGGTTCCCTGAAAAACACACTTCCCCTCCAGCTTAGACTCGCCGAGATGGGCTGTGGTTAGCAGTCGGTAGAGACGTGGCCTGCCACGTCTCAACAGCGTCATGGGATTCCCGCTCACCGCGGCGTTTTAGGACCGTCTAAGTGAGATCGAATGGGGACGGGAATCGAACCCGGAATCCGTGCAAGTCAGCTTGAACAGATAAATTCTGAATACAGAAAATTGAAGAGGAGGCGTTTCCCATGGTTTTTTCTCGCATGTTTCGAGCAGCTCTATTCAGCCTGCTGGTAGCCGCCTGGTCTGGCATCGGCGCAGCGCAGTCCTTCGTACTCGACCTGCCCCGGCCGAGTCAGCGCGCACAAGTGTCACAAAGAATCGGCATTACCGACATTACCATCGCCTACCACCGCCCGCTGGTGAACAAGCGCAAGATTTGGGACGGATTGGTTCCCTATGGACAGGTGTGGCGAGCGGGCGCCAATGAAAATACCACCATTTCGTTCAGCGATCCGGTCACGATCGAGGGCAAAGCGCTCGATAAGGGGACCTACGGGCTGCACATGATCCCCACCGCGGAGCAGTGGACAATCATCTTTTCGAAGAACTCGACCTCGTGGGGAGCCTTTACGTACAAACAGGACGAAGACGCCCTGCGAGTCACCGTGAAGCCGGCTGCCACGGAGATGCACAACGCTCTGACCTACGACTTGGACGATGTCCAGCCGAATTCGGCCGTTGTGACCATGGCGTGGGAGAAAGTTGCCGTTCCATTCAAGATCGGCGTGGATGTGCATGAGGTCGTGGAAGCGAGCCTGAAGAAGCAGCTGCGAAATCTGTCGCAGTACACCTGGATGAGCTGGGACGATGCGGCAAACTATCTGCTCGCCGAAAAAGTGGGGCTGGACGATGCTCTGACCTACACAAACAAATCCATCGAAAACGAAGACCGTTACGACAACGAGATCACCAAGGCAAAGGTGCTGGCGGCACTGAATCGCAAGGAGGAGGCTGCGACGGCAGAGAAAAAGGCGCTCGATCTGGCGAACCCGCTGCAAATGCATCTCTATGCTCGAGGGCTACAAGGCGAGAAGCGCAACGAGGAAGCATTTGCCATTTTCCGCGAGAATGCCAAGAAGCATCCGGACCAATGGTTCGTGCATACCGGCTTGGCGCGCATGTACTCCGGACAGGGCAAGTTCGACGACGCTGCAAAAGAGATGAAGGTGGCGCTGGCAGGCGCGCCGGAGAATCAAAAAACCTACGTGGAAGGGTTGGTGAAGAAACTGGAGACGAAGCAGGATATTAATTAGGAACCGGTAGTCAGGAGTCGGTAGTCGGCGAAAAAAGGGCTGCGGGTTCGCACGAATCCGCAGCTTTTTTGGTTGCACTCCAAAGCTCGTACTTTGACCGCGTGCGGAATACCGTCCGCGGCTAGACTCCCTGGGTAGTGACCGCCCTTCTTACTCATCAATGCTGGTGCACGTCATCACTGCATGCTAGCGCCGATCTTGACTATAATTGCCTCGCTGTAAGGCGAGTTCCATTTCGTATCGCGGATTTCTCGCACATTCCAATGTGGCGGACAGGGGTGTCCGCCCCACACGTCCGCCGAAAGAGGTGCGTATGATCGGCCGCAAGTTGTTCTCCTATGTCGCTGCAATTGCCGTTCTGGCATATTCAATTTGTGCTTTCGCGAAGGACAAAGGGAAAGCAGACAACTCAGAGATCAAGTTTACTTCGCGCACCGAACTAGTCCTCATTCCCACTATTGTTACCGATAAATCCGGCGCTCACATCGGCGGACTGAAGAAGGAAGACTTCACGGTTCTGGAAAACGGCTCCGAGCGCAAAATCGCGACCTTTGAGGAAATCACCACCAACACGCAACGTCTATCCCATCCCAAACGTGAGGATGAATACAGCAATTCCTGGGGCGGAGGGGAGTCCGCGCGGCGCATTACGCTCATCGTACTGGACCTGATCAACACACCCTTCCTGGACCAAGCGTATGCCCGCAAAGAGCTGCTCAAATACCTGACCCAATCGATGGATCGGCGCGAACCGACCGGACTTTTCACACTCACCCGCAGCGGGATTCACATTGTCCATGACTTCACCAGCGATCCGCGCATGCTGCAGGCAGCGCTTCGCAAGGTAAAGGGCGACGCAGCCTACCTGGTCGACAGCACCGCAGATGTGGAAGCAATCACCGGAAGCGCCAGTCCGGAAGGCAGCGCGGGGGTCGATCCGGGTGCGGTGCAGTCCGAAGCCGACCGGCTCCAGACCATGATGGAAGATGCGGAATTGAATTTTCAATCGTTTCAGCAGCGGCTCGCCATCACCTACACCTTGGAAGGAATGCAACAAGTGGCGCAGGCGCTGGGCGGGTTCCCGGGGCGCAAGTCGCTGATTTGGGCGGGCGGCGGTTTTCCCTTCAGTGTAAGCGATAACACCATGCAGCTCGCTCCCGCGGGGCGCGACTCTCTGACCGATGTACTGCCGCTGTACGAACACACGTGGAAACTCCTCAACGATGCGCAGATTGCGCTGTACCCGGTGGACGTCAAAGGGCTGCAGGGGAATGCCGCGAGTGCCACGATCCGCATGCCCAGCGCCAACAATCGCAGGCCGGGCGGCTACATGCGGAGCGTAAGCTGGCGGCAAATGGACACCCAGGCCGCCTTGCAGACGTTTGCTTCGATGACGGGAGGCCGGGCGTATTACAACTCCAACGATCTGGTACAGGGTTTTCGCGACGCGGTTCGCGATTCGTCGGAGTATTACATGATCGGCTACTACCTCGATCGATCGAATCCAAAGCCGGGCTGGCGGAAACTAGCCGTGAAAGTGAAGCGCGACCATGTGGACGTGCGTTCCCGGAGCGGCTTCTTTGTGACCAACGCCACCGTCAATCCTGAGGCCAGCCGCGATAGCGACATTTCGTCGGCGTTGCAGTCGCCTTTGGACTACACCGCAATGCCGTTCGTGGTGCGCTGGGACGCGGTGGAAGCCAGCAAAGAACCAGGCAAGAAGCGGGTGCGCTACATTGTGGATCTGGCGGCCGATCCTTCGCTCATCGACGTCGCCGATAACAATCATGTGCAGCTGGATTTTGTGACCTTGGCGAAAACTGCTGAAGGCAAACAGGTCGATCATCCCGTGGGCCAAAAAGTGGACCTTCATCCCGCGGGCGAGCGCCTGGCCACGATCCGCGAAAAGGGCATTGCCTACCGGGGCGCGCTCGACCTTGCTCCCGGCGAATACACCGTCCGCTTTGTTGTCCGAGATGACCTCAGCGGCCGTGTCGGCTCGGTCGCGGCACCGCTGAAGGTGGAGTAAGAAGCTGGCGGGCAAGCAGCGGCGATAAGCTCCTAAAAGGCTTCCTCTGTGAACCCCTGTGTCCTCCGTGGTTCAGCTTTCCGAATTAACAACAGAGGGCACAGAGGAACTCGACAAGCCCATGGCTGAATGACCCAACCAGCCGCTTCCGAGTTTGCTTTGGATCAGACGCCGCTTTACGATGGCGGCTGTGATCCACAAACTCATTGCAACTCATACTTGGGGCTTTATGAAACCACTTTTACTTGCGCTCGCGTCATTCTTTGCGCTGATGGGTTCCACCATGTGCCAGGAAGATCATTCAAGCACCCGCGATGCAGCAGCCAAGTCTGCGACCGTTACGGCGGCGACCGACACCGGCAACGACAGGAAGTGGTGGAAGGAAGCGGTCGTGTATCAGATCTACCCGCGCTCGTTCAAGGACTCGAATGGAGACGGGGTTGGCGATCTGCGGGGCCTCATCTCCAAATTGGATTACGTGAAAAGCCTCGGCGTCGATGTCATCTGGCTGAACCCGATTTATGGCTCTCCGAACGACGACAACGGTTACGACATCAGCGACTACCGCAGCATCATGAAAGAGTTCGGCACCATGCAGGACTTTGACGAACTGCTCAAAGAAATGCACGCTCGAGGCCTGAAGCTGGTCATGGATCTGGTGGTGAACCACAGCAGCGACGAGCATGAGTGGTTCAAGCAATCGCGCAGCTCCACAGACAACCCTTACCGCAACTACTATCACTGGTGGCCGGCGGAAAAAGGAAAGCCCGCGCATCGCTGGAGCTTCTTTGACGTGAACGGCGATGCCTGGAAGTTCGACGAAAAGACCAACAGCTACTATCTGCACTACTTCTCGCAAAAACAGCCCGACCTGAACTGGGAAAATCCCAAGCTGCGCGAAGAAATTTTCTCGATGATGCGCTTCTGGTTCGACAAGGGCATCGACGGATTCCGTATGGACGTGATTCCGTTCATCTCGAAGGACACTGCGTTCCCGCCGATCCCGGCCGAATACCACGGCGACTACGTCCGCTACTACGCCAATGGCCCGCATACCCACGAATATCTTCAGGCCATGAACAGGGAAGTGCTCAGTAAGTACGACGTCATGTCCGTGGCCGAAGGCATCGGCGTCACCACCGCCGACGCGCTCAACTACGTCGATGCGGACCGCCACGAACTCAATATGGCCTATCACTTCGAAGGTGTGGGCCTTGGCCTTTTGCCGAATACCCACAAGATTCCCGATCCCAAGGGATACAGTCTGGTCGACTTCAAGAACATCTACCGCAAGTGGGACGCGGTCTTCGCGGAAAAAGGCTGGGGCACCGTTTATCTGGGCAACCATGATCAGCCTCGCATGACCACGCGCTGGGGAAACGACGCGCCGCAATGGCGGGAGCTGTCGTCCAAGATGCTCACCACGTTTCTGCTGACCATGCGCGCCACGCCCTATTACTATGCGGGCGATGAACTCGGCATGACCAACATCAAGTTCGACAAGATTGAGGACTACCGCGACATCGAATCCATCAACTGGTACAAACTGGAGAAAAATTCCGGCGGAGACGTACAGAAATTCCTCGAGGCTCAGAAAATCACCGCCCGCGATAATGGCCGCACACCGTTTCAATGGGATGCAACTACGAATGCAGGGTTTACTACCGGCACGCCCTGGCTTAAGGTGAACCCCAACTACCCGAGCGTGAATGTCGCTGCCGAAGGAGCCGACCCCAATAGTTGCCTCAACTACTTCCGGAAACTGGTGAAGCTGCGCAAAAGCAATCCGGTGCTGATTTACGGAAGATACACTCTGTTGGACAAAGACAATCCGGACGTTTACGCGTACACCCGAGAATTGGACGGGAAGAAGGTCCTGGTGCTGCTGAACTTCAAAGACGAAGCTGCTTCGGCCGCGACCGGCCTTGACCTGAGCAAAGCGAAGGTCCTGCTGGGCAATTACGCGACAGCCCCTTGGCCAAACGCCGAGTTGCGGCCCTATGAAGCCGTCGTTTACGAGTGGTAGAGTGAGACATTTTTGCGTCTGGCTTCCGATCGCGAACGGCCCATGAATCCAGATTCGTGTTTGGCCGTTGTGGCGGCTACAATTCCCGAGAGATGCACTTTCCCAGGTACCTCGCCGCGGTCGTTGCTTTGCAGTTTGTGGCGCTAGCCCTTTGTTTGGCCCAAACAGCAAGCAAGAATCCGATAGATGAGCAGATCCGCCAAGCCGATGCGCTACAGGAAAAGGGTTCCATTCAGGACGCACGCAAGATCTATGAGTCTGTGCTCCAAACATTAGGTGGGGGCAAGCCGTCGCGCCAACTCGGACACGTCCTGAACGGACTGAGTAGTGTTGCAGCTGCCGAGGGCAATTACCAACCGGCGATCGACTTCGCGCAGCGGGCCGACGAGGTGTACCACAAGTTGGGCTACGCCGCCGGGGAGGCGTTCGCCCTCAACAGTCGAGGGATTGCCGAGCAACAGGTCGGACGTTATCCGGCGGCGCAAGCCAGCTTTCGCGAGGCGCTCGGTTTCAGCCGGAGCGTCCACGATTTCGAGACAGAGGTCCGAACGCTCAACAATCTGGGAAACGCTTATTACTTCCCGGGAAATTATCTGGAGGTTCTGCGCGCCTATGAAGATGCCTTGCAGATCGTGGAACGCCATTCAACCGAGCCGTGGAGCGACTATTGGCGCCAGATCATCAAGATCAACGAAGCCACCCTGTACCAACGTCTAGGACGGTACCAGAATGCCCTCCAGATCTATAAGCAGGTTGGAACTTCCTCGAAAAGCTTGTCCGCGAGCGACCAAGCCCACCTTCTGATGAACCTCGGAGTTTTGTACCGGCGGCTGGGGGATCCGTGGAAAGCACTCGACAGCTACCGCTCCGCTTTGGATCTTTATTCGAAGCAACACGACGCCGGCGAAGAAATACAAGTTCTGGAGAACATCGGGATTGTGTATGCCTTGGGCCAGAATGATCTGGGGAAGGCCCAACAGATGTTCGAGCGCTCTCTTGCGCGGGCGGCAGAAACCAACAACGAACGACAACAGATGCAAGGCCACCTGTACCTGGGAGAGATTCTGCTGCGAAAGGGCAACCTCAAAACTGGACGGGACGAATACGAACGTGCGCTCGCTCAAGCCAGGAAGTTGGATACGAGAGAAGAGCAATGGAAAGCTCTGTATGGGAGGGGTCGAACGGAAGAACTTTCAGGCGAAGTGGGAAGAGCGGAGGCGGACTACCGGGAGGCGATTGCGATTATCGAGATGTCGCGAGCGCAACTCCAGCTTTCGGCGTTGCGCGCCGAATTCCTGGCGGACAAACGGGATGTCTACGACGCGGTGATCTCGCTGTTGCTGCGCAAGAAAGATGTGAAGGAAGCGTTTTCATTTCTGGAGAGGAGCCGGGCCCGAACCTTTCAGGATCGGCTCGCCTCCAGCGGCTCCGGGCAACGCATTCCGGCGGCGGCTCCCAGCCTCGACGAGGTACGCGGTTACCTGGATAATGCCAGCGTTTTACTCGAGTACTGGGTATCTGGGGATCAAATTGCACTGATCTGGTGCACGCATGAATCCTACGGTATGGCTCAAAGGGAGCTGTCTGCGGCAGATTTGAAGGATGTGCGCGCTTACCTGAAGGCGGTCCCCGACAACCTCGGAGCGGACTGGCGCCGGCAAAGCAACATCCTCGGACAAGTCATTCCGTCCGCCCTGCCGGCATCCTCCGGTCTGCACAGAGTGTTGATCGTGCCCGACGGCTGGCTCAGTTCGGTGCCGTTCGATCTTCTTCCTGCAGGCGATGGTTCGAAGGCCCTGCTCATTGAGCGATTTTCCATCTCCTACCTACCGACGGCGGCGCTGCTGCGGCGCGTCAAACCCCAGGGTGGAGGTCTTCGCATGCCGTGGATGCGTCAATTGGTGGCCTTTGGCGATCCGACCGTGCAGGCGAGCCAGCCCACGGGCGACGGTTTGGAGGCTGCCGCCGGCTTGGCGCCCTTGCCGTACTCCGCTGCCGAGATCGGAAGCATTGCAGGAATGGCGCACGGCAAAGCCGAGCTGTTTCTCAAATCCCTGGACCTGAAGCGCACCTTTATCGCAGTCAAGGCGAACAGCGCTCCGCTGCTGCATGTCAGCACTCACGCGTTTGCGGACGCCGACAGCCCAGAAGGATCTCGCATTTTGTTCTCGCCCGAAAACGCGCAGGCATCGCCAGACTATGTTTTCCTGCGCGAGCTGTATGACCTGGACCTGAGCGGCGTTAATCTGGCGACGCTATCGGCCTGCAACACAGAGCGGGGACAGATGATTCGCGGCGAAGGAGTACAGGCTTTCAGCCGCGCGCTGCTGTTCGCCGGTTCACGCTCCGCGCTGACCACACTGTGGCGGGTGGATGACCAGCCGACCAGCGAATTCATGAAACAGTTTTACTACTATGTGCTGGAACAGCATCGACCCAAGGGGGAAGCGCTGCGTTACGCAAAGCTCAAATTCTTGCGCTCGGGAACGCCTCTGGAGAATCCCGCCCATTGGGCTGCATTTGTACTAAACGGCGATGCGCTCGACGCGTTGCCCGTGTTCGTTTCCTGGTCTCAGATTGCGGGCGCGACGTCCGTGGCGGTGGCTGTAATTCTCGTTTTCAGCGCAGCCTTCCGACGTCAATCAAGGCAAGGGAGACGGGTCCACCGGATCCACAGTTCTTAGCACGCTATCGCCCAGTAACCCTAAGACCTGGATGGGCGGGCCGGATGTCACCTTGACTTTCAGCTTAGTGCCAGTCGCCGGAACAACGCCGAGGAAAAGCTCCCGCAAGTCCCGGCTGAACCGTTTACTGGGCTGAATCGTCAGGCTGTGAGCGGCGAGCACTGTTCCATTGGCTGCGAAAAGCGTAAGGCGGACGTTGGAGGCGACTGCAGCCTCATTCTGGAGCGCAACGCCGGTAAATCGCGAGACGTTAAGAACCGGCCTGAAATGGGCCACGGTCCACTTAGACTGAGCGAACAGCGGCACCGTGGCGGCGATCAAGGGGTTTGCGCTTTTGCCGGCCGGTGTGGTCCGCTGATACGAGTAGTAAGTTGTTACTTCGTTGGTGGAGGGTTTGGTCACGCGTATGCGCCGCGAGGTCATGTTGACGGCCGTCGTCAACGTAATGTCGATTTCGTTGGAGCTGACATAGGTCTTAGTCGCAACCAGAGCTTCGTTGACATTAACTTTGGAATTCGGTCGAAAGCCCATTCCGAAGACGGCGATTTTCGTCCCGGCAGGCACCACGCCTCCTCCCGGTACGAGGTTCGAGATCGAGAGCGTGCCTCCGACCGTGACAGAGCCGTTCGTCAGCAGCACGGGGTAGAGTTGTCCCGTCGGGTCGGCCCACTCGGAAAAACTCGGATCCAGAGTCAGGGGCACCGTCGCTCCCGGAATGGCAGTGGCCTTGACCGGCATGGCAATCGTCACAATCGGATAATCGATGTTGCTTCCCATGTCGAAAATCGGGGAATGCAGAGAGAAGTGAGCACTCCCATTGGAGAGCAAGGCCGTACCGCTGGCATCGCCGGCAGGACTGAACAACGCTATCCCTTGCACCGCGCCCAGGAAAGTCGAGGAAAAGGTCGCCTTTTGTCCGCCCTTCGAAATCGGCGTGGGCTCGGTAATCTGCACTTTCAGCTGGAGCATTCCGCCCGGCGGTACGGTTTCATTGGGAACGGTCAGTTCAACGCCCGCGAAGGCCGCCTCAATTCCGCGTGCCAGCAGGCCTGCCGGAGCCAGCAGCAGCAGCGCAAACAACGAAAGGCCAGCGACCAATTTGTGAAAGCGAGTCGACAAACGCGTACGCATCATAACGCACCTCTGTGCTCACCGGGACGGCGATGGATTTTTGGACAAATGGTCGTCGGAGCGGACAAATTTTTGAACTTGGGAGGTACCCAGAACCCGAGCCTGTGCGTCGAGCGCGGTTACCTGCCACAAGATCGGCTTGCCTGGCAGCATCTTTGCGCGTAGAGAAACCGGGAGCTCAACCGAGCTCTCTCTTGTCTCCGAAGTCCATAACGCGGAACGATCCACTTCCATGACCACTATCCTATAAGTGGCGGCTCCAGCGAACGTCTGCCAGCGCAATTCCCGTGGAACCTGCTGCTCATCACCAATTGGGCTGACGAGTTGAACCTCCTGGGAACGGTAAACCGCCGATTGTGTCCCTGCATTAGCTTGCAATTCTGGTTCCTTTGCGGGGCGCAAAAGGATCGCACTCGCGATCGCGATCGCTGCCATGGCGGTCGCCGGCAGGACCCAGCGCATGCCTCCCAATCCGAAGATCCGCGCCAGCCAGGAAACCGGCGCCTCCAACCGCTGGGCTGCGGGCCGCAGAAGGCCGCCGCGCGACGGGTTCTTGATGTTTTCCAGTTGCCGATCGAGATGCGAACCGATCCAGGCGACCGCCGCACCTTCATCGGGAAGTGGCGCTCCGAATTCAAAGGACTTGAGCATCGCCAGTTCGGCTTGGCACCTGGGGCACTCGGCCAAATGAGGGTGACTCTGCTTCCCATCGAGGAGCGCTTCCAGTTGTTCGGGAGCCAAGCACTCCGAAGTTGTTGACAGCGCAGATTTCAGAATGTCGCGGTCTGACATGACGATCCTCACTTAAATTCCTTTGTAGTGGCCGCGCGCTTTCCGCTGCTGCGTCAGGCGGGCCAGTTTACGCTTGGCGCTCACGATGTAGGCTTTGGCGCCGCTCTGGTTTTGCAACCCGAGCAGACGCGTAATTGCATCCAAAGGCACATCCTCGCCGTAGTGGAGCGTGAAGACCACCTTTTCGGTTTCATCCAGGGCTTCATTCAGCAAGGTGCGAACCTGCTCTGCTGTTGCCTCACGTTCGACGGCCGAGTACGGAGTCGGTGCGTCGTCGGGAATCCCCAGCAAGATTTCTTCGCTGTCGCCGGCTTGCAGTTCGGTCGCTTGCCGTGCGTCGGCGCGCACCGCATTCAGGCAATGATTCCGTGCAATGACAAAGAGCCAGGTAGTGAACTTGGATTGCCCTTGGAAAGAAGCCAGGTTCTGGTACGCCTTGACAAAGATTTCCTGGGCCAGATCGGCAGCCCGCTCGCGGTCTTCCGTAAAGCGGAGACACCAGCGCGCTACTCGGGCGTAATTCCTGCGAAACAGCTCGTTAATGTACTGGGCGCGTTCGCCAGTCTCAGCCGTCGACCGATACTGGGCTACCAACTCCTCGTCCAGGAGTTGTTCCAGGGACATGGGTTCGATTATAGCGCCGGGTTTGCCGGCGGCCACCCCCGCAGCCTTCAGAGTCCTTCTTCTGTGGCGGATTCCGTCGGCGGTCGTGAGTGCGTCAATCATTGCCAGATCCCACATTGTGCGGTGCGTTTTGGAGCAATTTCGCCGGTTGGCGTTTCCCCTTACAACTCTTAGGACAACGAATTCCAGTGGGCGGAACAACTATTTTGTGACGGGATGATTACAAGAAAATGACAAGCAGCGAGGTATGCGCACTCCGAGTCCGGTCGCAGCCGCCCATCCGCTCAGCAACAATTGTGCCTCTAGTGGAAAAGAATTTCCTGTTCCAGGCCGGACTGATCTTGTGTCTTATTTAACGAACGGAAAGCCGCAGACACAGGAAGGGAGGGGACGCGGTTCATGTTTCGCGGGTGAGATTCGACTGGCAGTGCTGGAACCGGCTCTCACGAGACTGGAGCAAGGAGATTCACCGTGAAGAAGGAACTGCTTGCATTAACCACTTCCGTGGCCCTGGTCAGCTGGCTGAGTGCCACTGTCCACAACAACTCGACAACCCACCACGTCCGATCTCTTTCTGAGAAAAGGACTCACTCGCAGCAAACCGCTCGCGAGGCCAAGCCCGGCGACAACCACGGCAAAGGCCGCAACGACATCGACTCCAAGGGCCACAAGTTCTCGCAGCAAACCGCTCGCGAAGCCGAGCCCGGCGACAATCGCGGCAAAGATCGCAACGACGTCGACGGCAAGGGCCACAGGTTGGTGTAATCGGCTCCCGGCGTGTTCGGATCTGCCGCTCAATAATCGGTGAGGCGAAGGCAAACCTTTTGCCACACCGTGCCCGCCCAGCGTTCCGCCGCCCTTCCCCCAAGACGAGACGGAACGCAAGGGCGGGAATTTCTTAGTGGGCCAAGGCAGGGTTGCAATGAAAATTCACGTTCGATGTATCAAGCCCGGTTCATGGATGGCGGCGCTTCTGATTTTCTGCGTTTCAGCGATGGCGGAAACAGCCATCGAGGAAAAGCCCTCATCCGCGTGCCCAGAGTAGTCAACTCCGCCGCGGCTGAGCGACAACCTGGGAGACGAAGGCCGCCGGCTGGGACTTCGCATCACCGACTTTCGCCAGCGAGAGCCCAACGACGGCGCTCCAGCAATCCTACAAGCCATTGCCTACCTTTTCTTCGACGACAACAACCTCAACGCCGTGTTCCTTTGCTAGGAGGGCCCACGGGCATTTCCCGGTGCGCGCCATCGTCGATTACAACGCGACTTTGCCGAATCCGGCGCTGGTTAATCTGGAGCGCTGCAAACGTGTCACAGGTGACCTCCTGCTTACTTACCTCGTGCATCCCGGCACTGCGATCTACCTTGGATGACACCGACCGTCGCGAGAACCTCAGTTTTGATCCCGAAACTCCCACCGGGTTGAGCCGCACTGGGTTCCCAGGTTTTCCCAGTGGGCGGCAGTTCTTCGCAAAAGTGAGCTATCCGGTCCGCTTCCAGCCAAGGTGGAGCGCCTGGAAGTGGCAATCCGCGTGCTTCCTGCATTGGGGATTGCCACCGCTTCGCCGCTCGCCATCCGGTTCTTAACGCTGGTGGGCGGGACTGGAAGGTGTTCCGAAGGATCGCCACCCGGTGTCTCACTGAGCAGCCGGACTCGCCCTTATCGAATTCCGAAGAGGGCCAGCAAGGAACCGAAAGAACCTACACGGCCGAACCGTGAAGTTGGGAGGAAGTCATGATGTCAAGCAGTTCTCGCAATAACTGGTGCCGTAAGACGATCAAATCGCTCACAATCCTTTTCTTAGGGGGTCTCCTTCTAAGTGCTGTGGGGTGCGGAGGCGGAACTAACTCCGGAGGTGGCGGAGGTGGACCACTCACGACCGCCACACAAGTGCGGATGGGCGACGCTCCAGCGGACCGCGTCATCGTGTTCGAGGTAACGGTAGGTCCGATCAGCCTGACCCCTAGCACCGGGGCGGCCGTTACTGTGTTGTCTGGGACCAGGCGGGTCGAACTAACTCACATGTCAGGGACAAACGAACCCCTGGCGCTGTTGAAGGTTCCGCAGGGCAGCTACACAGGCGGAACAATAACGGTGGCGAACCCAGAAATTGTGTTCATCGACAACCGGGACACGACCGTCAAGCTGGAACCACCTTTCAACCAGGCTGTAACTGTGAGCTTCAACCCCGCTCTGACTGTGGGCGCAAACGCCGCAGTTGTGAACATTGACCTGAATGTGGCGAACGCGCTTACGTTTGACGCGCTGGGCAACGTAACCGGCGTCAACATCAGCAGCTCCTCGTTTACCTTCTCTTCTGCCACGGTCGCGGCCAACGAGAACGAACAGGAACCGGAAGATGGGGAACTGGAGGACACGACCGGCACGGTCGCCAGCGTCTCGGGCACTTCCTTCACTCTCAACGTCGCAACCACCGGGACGCAGTTGACGTTCACGACTGACAGCAATACTAAATTCGACGATGGCGCGACACTCGCGACCATGACAACCGGGACGGTCGTCACCGTCGAAGGCATTACGAAGTCTGACGGAACGCTCTATGCCAAGGAAGTTGAGGGCGTCGAAAACGAGAATGGGTCCGAATTAGACGGCCTGATTTCGCAGGTCACGCGCGGCTTCGCCACGACCTTGACTTTCGTTGCCGATGACGGTTCCGGAAACGGCATGGACGACGCCAAAGTCGGTTCCACCTTCAACGTTGATGTGACCACCGCGCAGTTCAAAGTCTCTACGGGGAACATCGATACTAGCGGCATCGGCGGTTTGCCGGCGCCGCCGGATTTCCCGTTCGAAGTTTCTACCGTGCATGCCGGACAGCGGGTCGAAGTCGAAAGTGTCAGCTCTATGAGCGTCACCCCAATGCCCGCGGAGAAGGTGAAGCTCCTGCAGCAGACCGTGTCGGGGACTGTGTCCGGACTCTCGGGGACGGCACGGACCACGTTCACACTCACCGTGCCTGCGGACTCGGCGTTCGCCATGCTTTCGGGCTTCACCACCGTAACCATCTTCTGGCAGACCGGGACCGACGTCAGCAACCTGCCGCACGCGCCCGCAAACGGTGATGCCGTGCGGGTACGCGGGCTGCTGTTCTTCACTCCCAACAACTCGTCGTCTGGCATTCCGGCGTTCAACCTGATTGCGCGCCGGATCACTCGCTGATCAAGAGGTCAAACAGCTTTCACCCGGCGAGTGGCAAGACCCGTTGCGGGTCTTGCCACTCGCATTTTTTTTGAAGAGATCTTCGCCTGAGCATTGGCGGACATAGATCGCCAGCACAGCTTGAAGTCCAATTCCAGGCCGTCATGACGCTTTGGGAAGTGAGTGGGCTTGCCTCTCCTCTAGTGTCCACTGGGTTCTATGTCAGGTTGAAAAGTTGCGGATACAAGAAGTGGCGCTCCGCAGTCGGCCATCCCGGAAGCCATAGCTCCTTGCCGCGCTTCCAGTTTGTCGCCGGCAACTACGTTGGGAACCGCTTGTCCCATTTCGGAGTTCAGCTCGAATTCGGCAACGTCCTGCCCCGTTCCCATCCCCATTCCCGCGACGATTTGAGGGGCTGCCAAAGGGGTGCTTCCTGACCGTGTCACCAGGCAGAAAGAAATGGACGTGCCGGTTGCGAAGTTCGCGTTGTCCAGTTCTGCCTTAAGACGTTTGCCCTCCATCTCGTTGTGGAATTGGCCGTCCAACCCGGCCTCCATCCCGTTAATCATGGCTTGCGCTTTGGCCTGCAACTCGCTTTGAGCAGCGGGGTCGCCACCACCACCACACGCCGTCAAGAGCTGAGCCAACGCGATCATCGACAGTGCAAAACCTGCCTTCATCCACCCCATCATGGCATCCTCCGTTAGAGTCGCTCAGTTACTGGCGATCGAAGTGGCGATGAACCAGGGAGTCGAAACACGTAAATGGCGCAATTCCAGCGGACCTCACACCTCAGCACAACGCACGGCGGCGCACACCGCGCGGACACGGATCGTCACTGCGGGAGCCCGAAACCCGACACCGCGATCGGCATTCGTCTCCGTCGCGAGTCGGCGAGTGTTCCCAAAAAAGACTCGAATGCGCAGGTTGCGACGGAACGCCGCAGACCTGAAGGACAAGGTGCGCTCACCAAAGGGACGGGGACTTACCACACTGCCCGGACTGGGGACACGGAAATGCGGGCTCGCAGCGACGCCCCCGGGGTGCTGCATCGGCTTCATCTGCCCTTCCAGGCGTGGCGAAAACCGCAGGCACCGACAAAACCGCAATGGCAAGCACGCGGTACATACACGGGCACCTAACTCGCCGAGGGACTTGCGCTCGACCCTTCTCTTACATAATCGCAACAAGGATAAACCTCCACCGCATTGCCAGGTGTCTCCGAATTGTAAAGATTTTGTCAGCGATAGTGGATCGTGCGTTGCGAGGTTCGCTGACACTCCGAAGTGGGGTTCATTTTGGTTTGTGGGGCACGAAGCCCAGCTCCACGACTGCTGTGAGGTTGCGTTGTGGCTCGGAAAACAACAGCGGATAGCGCGATATGTGTTCGTACTGCAACTGGCTTTTCACATAGAGGCCGGAGTGCAAATACACTTCATGCCGCAGGCTGTAGTCCTGCCACGCCCCGCCTTGGGGAACGAAATCCGGGCTGACTGTGTTGTGCTTGTAATTAAATTGCACGGTGTTTTTTGGAGAGATCCAATAGGTGAACCAGAACTGGATTGCCCGTCCCATACGGCCGGCGGTGTTGCCAATCAGATTGCCATGGTTCGTGTATCCGTCACGGTAGGTAGAGTTCCAGTAGTTCAGGTTTCCGCGGTTGGCCCAGCCCGGAGACTCCGTCGAAGCCGTTTCCATGTGAAAGTCGAGTCTGGGCAACAGCGGAAAGCGGGTTAAGTAGATGCCGGGCCGGAACGGGTTTTTGGGCGGGTTCTGGAAGGGCACGAAGTCGTCGTCCGCATACAAATCGCCGTAGAAGACAAGGTAGTTGTGTACCTTGGGGAGGTAGAAAGTCCAATCAAAACTGGAATGGCTGTCGCCCGGAACGTCGTTGAGTTGCGAATTGGTTTGTCCAAAGAAGCTGAGAAAGAAATTTTTCGTGGTGAGCGGTGTGCCTCCTTTGCCGCCGATGGTCACCGAACGCCCAAAGCCGAATTCCAGGTTTGGGAGCGGCTTGAAGTTGATCTTGTTTCCGTAGATAGAGGGCTGCGGAATGTAGTTGTGCCCCTCCAGCCGGCCAAGAAAGCTGTCGACCCGCGCCGGTCCCAAGATTCTCAAGAATCCGGGAAGGCGAGTGTTGGACTGGGTCAGCCGCAGCATGGGGATCGGTTCAATGTTGTCGCTCCACAGGAACGATCCGCCCGGTCCGGGACCCCAGGAGAGGCTCTGCTTGCCGAACGAGAGTTGCCAGCCCTCTTTCACGTTCATGGCAATGTACGCATCCAGCAATCGCATCCGGTTGATCGGAGCGAAAGGAGTTGCGGCGGGAACCGGCACCAGGTCGCTGGTCGCGATGAAGTTGCGGATGCCCTCCGACAGCACCGGAGCTGACGGTGCATGCTGGAACTCTGCCCGCACGAAAATCGCTGCCGGACCGATGGCCGCACGAAAGGAACCGCCGAATTGTGCATTAGTGCCGGTCCGAAACGGCCGGCCGAAGTCATAGGAAAGGGTCTGGCCAAAATGATCGCTGTCAGTCAACCCGGGGCCACTCACAGAAACCCCTCTCGTGTAGACGGACTCGATACTAGCCGTGGCATTGGGCTGTCCGTCGAATCGGCCAAACTCGTAGGCGAATTCCTCCCGAAGACGGGATTGCAGGTCCGCCAGATCTCCCTCTGAGTCTTCGGATCGCTGCGCCGCATCTCCAGCCTGCTCGACCAGATGGGCGCACTCCATGCGCGTCCAGGGCTTCAGCCCGATGAAGGCAGTTTCGATGTAACCGAAGGCAGCCAGCTTTTCGAGGGCCGGATATACCCAACTGTCGAGAGACACGTAGGGCGAACCCATACTGCCGGGCGGGCGCGGCGCCTTCTCTGTGTCATCCCGGAGATTGTCCCACGAAGCGCCGCCCAGTTCCGGATCGTGGTGCGCTCGGTAGATCTGCCGCCCCAAATACCAGCCCAGCGCGCTACCCACAACGGCATCGGAGGGAAAGTGCTGCTTGCCGGTGACCCGAGTCAACGTCACCGTGGAAGCCAAGCCGTACGCGATCAGCTTGGTCAGAGAGCCCGGATATTCATGCGCGACGATGCTGGCCACCGACCACGCGATCGCGGCGTGCTCCGATGGAAACGAACTGCCACCTTGCAAGAAGGCCCCACTCCCGTTTCCCTCATACGGGCGTTGCCTCATGGTTGTTTCCTTGAACGCATACGTAATCAGAGTGCCGTTGAGCGCGGCCTCGCCGCTTAGGAAGCCCGTTTCACGCAGATGTTCATTGCGCGCCCAATGGCCGGCAGCGTACGAACCGGCCGCGGCGCCCACGAGTGAGAACACGGCGTAGTTCGAAATATCCCGGCTGCGGCGCGCCTGGTTTGCGGGAACCTGCTTCGCAATCCAACGATCGCCGGCGATCAGAGCCCCAGTGAAACCGGCAAATGGCAGGAACGTCTCCAAAGCTGCGGGCTTGCGCAGTTCTTTGAGACTGCTCCAGAACTGCCGCTGATCGTCCGTAATGTGTTTGAGAAAAGGCAAGAGCAGTTTGTTCTCCGGAGCGGGGCCCGCTTCGACTAACCGAGGGCGGGCATCGCCTTTGGGCCCTTTCGTCGGGGCAAGGCTCTCCGAATCCGGTTGCTGATCCGGTTGTCGCTTCGCTGTGTCCGCGCCGGTTTGCGCCCAGCCGTTCAGGGCGTTCACCAGCAGTAATCCGGTCAGAAGGAGTCTGCACAGCGCACGCATCAAAGGAAGCCGCGTTCTCAACAATTTCCGCCCAAGCTGACCGAGAACGCGACCGCGTGCATTACCTGCGCGATGTGCAGCGTGTTTTTCCACTGGGATTCCCCGCAAAGGATTTTTCTAGCGTTCATTGCGTTTGAGAAAGCGGGCTGGGCGTTGGCCACGAGTTGGTGGCCGGTGCCGTGGCCAGGAGGCCCGAAATGCTAGGCGGGTTACTCAGCCGGGCGCCCAGATCTCATGGGAGAGAGCAATCCGAGAGCATGCGACAGCGTTTGCGGAAAGGCGTCATACAAGAACCACCAAGAACAAATGGGGGATGAACCGGGGCTTACCGCTGAGAGTTTGTGGACTGCGAACAGTGCGAAGAACCTGAGGCTACGGCCGCAGCCGTGAAGGCTTTTGATTCGCTTGCTTCCAGCATGACTTTCTGTACGGCGAGGTAGGTATCGCGGATATGTTCGTCCGATAAGGTCGGATGAACCATGAACATGAGACTGGTTTCCCCTAGTTCTTTTGCCACCGGAAGACGCTCCATATTGCGCCGTTCCGGCGTAAATGCCTTCTCCAAGTAAATCTCGCTGCAGCTCCCGACCGAACACGGAACCCCTTGGGCGTTGACAGCCTGCATGATCCGGTCGCGATCCCAGCCCGGCCGCAGTGCCTCCGGGCGCACGAACGCGTAGTATTTGTAGTAGGCATGTTCGATCTCGCGGGCTGGACGGGCGATGCGAAGGCCTGGAAGCCCGATCAGGTTCTCATTCAGCAGGGACGCGAATCGGCGCCGCCGCGCCAGCCACTGCGGCACCCTCCTCAAGACGATACGTCCGATGGCAGACTGCATCTCCGTCATCCGCCAGTTCGTGCCAAACGATTCATGCAGCCATCGGAATCCGGCTGCGTGCTGCCTTGCCTGCATAGCGTCTAATATCTTGCCGTGATCCTTGCAGCTCCAGGCGCGCTGCCAGATGTTCTCGTCATTAGTGGTGAGCATGCCGCCTTCGCCCCCCGTGGTCATGATCTTGTCCTGGCAGAAAGAAAACGCCGCGACATCCCCCAGGGATCCTATGGGACGCCCCTTGTACATGGCGCCCTGCGCCTGCGCGCAATCCTCGACAACCTTCAAACCATGTTGGCGCGCCAGGGCGAGAATGTCGTCCATCTCGCACGGCCAGCCCGCCAAGTGCACTGCCACGATCGCTTTCGTCTTCCCGGTGAGCACAGCGCGGATGGTACGGGCGGTGAGGTTCTGGCTGTCTCGGTCCACGTCGGCGATGACCGGCCGTGCTCCCACAGCGACTGCGCAACTGGCTGACGCGATGAACGTTCTCGCGGTGGTGATCACTTCGTCGCCCGGCCCAACACCAAGGGCTCTCAGCGCAGCTTCCAATGCTACCGTGCCGTTGGCGAGCGCGACTGCGTGTTTGCAACGAGTGAATTCGGCAAATTCCCTTTCAAACAGCCGGCCTTCGTCGCCCGTCCAATAATTCACTTTCCCGGAACGCAACACTTTCATTGCGGCCTGGATTTCCTCCTCGGCGAAGTACGGCCAAGCAGCGCGCGGCGCCGATGCCGCCGACAGGTTCGATCCAGAGGCCGGAGTAGTCTCCGGCGTTCCATTAGTAGTCATGATTTTCGGTGCCTCTTGGGGTCTATGGGAAGGTTTTGTTCTTTCGGGATCGCGTTCTCTGATAATCAAATTCCATCCGCGATCGCGAGTTCAATCCTGCATGGCGCATGTCCGCCCTAGATCTTTCCAGCCTCCCGCTCGCCGGCGCTTCTAACTGACGATGGAACCGACGAACGAAGTACGAGAATTCGCAAGGTTTCGAAGAGAATGGCGAGGTCCGTCAGAAACGAGCGCCGGCGGACATACTCGAGCTGCAGACGTATTTTCTCGGGCCGGATCAACTCGAGATAGGCCCGTTCCGGGTCGGGATGTCCGGCCAGTGCCTGGGCTTCATCTCGGTCCCAGATGGAAGCCCAATCGGTAATGCCCGGGCGCACGCTCAGAATCGCGCGCTGCTCGTGCGTGAATAGTTGTACGTATTCCTGAACTTCGGGACGCGGCCCTACCAGGCTCATGTCACCCAGAAGTACATTCAAGAGTTGTGGCAGTTCATCCAACTTGAACTTGCGAAGCCAATAACCAGTGCGCGTTACGCGAGGGTCGCCCTCGGAAGTACACGATCCTCCGAGCTGATCGGCATCCACGACCATCGTGCGGAACTTGTACATCTTGAAAATCTTGCCGTGCAGTCCAGCCCTCTTGCCGCGGTAGAAAGCCGGGCCGGGCGATGTGGCCTTCACGAACGCGGCGATGATAAAGAGCACCGGCGACAGCAAAACCAGAGCCAGGAATGCGGCCGTAAAATCAAACAGTCGCTTCATTGTCGATCCTGGACGTTCCCATTAGAGGAGCGATCCTCCGCTCCGGCCCGACCGGTTCGCCGATTTTCGGTTTGTCGGCGAAGCGGGTGAGGCAGATCCGCATTCCCGGCTGGCACGCGAACCGGCGGTTTCGTGTCGTCTTTCAGCCATAGCCCCATTAATGTGCCCAAGCCATATAGGAAGTGGTAGCAGGGCATGACCAGCACGACGAAAGGTGAGATCTTCCAGCCCTTGCGTGCTCCGATCGAAACCGCGGTGACCAGCGTCACTGCCAAGTAAACGGCAAGTCCAGTGAGCCCGGCCCACAGCACGGGACGACATACCAGGCCGAGGAGCAAGCTGGAGAGCAGACCCCCGGTGAAGCCCAGCGGGGCGGCGTGGCGCCAGCAGAAGCTGCCCCGGCACCGGAACCACATGCGCGGCGCCCAGATCCCGTTCATCCAGGCCTGGCGCATGAACTTGCGGAATGTTCCGGAGTTGTAATAGACGCAAGCAATTTTGCTCGAGAGATAAATCCCATACCCGGCGCGCCGGATGCGCGCGTTAAGTTCAAAATCCTGGTTCCGGACCAGGTCCTCGCGGTACAGGCCGACCCGATCGAAAACCTCGCGCGGGAAAGCGCCGAAAGGCACCGTATCTACGTAGCGGTCGCCCTCCCCCAGGCGGTAGGCGGCATTGCCGACGCCCACGCGCGTCTGCGTGAAAAGCGCGATCGCCGTGGCGATGTGCGTGTCGCTTCCCGGACGCGTGATGCAGCGCCCACCCACATTGCCCGCGCCGGTGCGTTCCAACTCCGAGATGCAGTTCTGGATGTAATCCGGCGGATATTCGGAATGGGCATCGACGCGAATGATGTACCGCCCGCGTGCCTGGCGAATACCGAGGTTCATGCCGGAAGGCACGAAGCGTCCGGGATTGTGCAGCAGGCGAATGCAGGGATGCGCGGCCGCCTTCGCCAGCACCATGTCACGGGAAGCGTCCTCGGATTCGCCATCGGCCACCAGGATCTCGTACTGCTCTTCCGGAAATCCGTTGGCAAGCAGGCTGTCGAGGCAACGCGCGATATATTTTTCCTCGTTGCGCATGGGAATGATGATGGACACGGTGAGGACCTCGCCACCGGCGTGTTCTTGCATCCTGGAGTGCATGTTATTTCCCCGATTGTGGGCACGGTCCGCCGTCGACCGCCGGCGATGCGCCCTTGACTTCCGCCGGGGGCTCTGCCTTGGCCCGGTATTTCAGCACCTTCGCGGGCACACCACCCATGATCGCGTTCGCCGGGACACCGCTGGTAACCACGGCGCCGGCCGCGAGAACCGCGCCCTCGCCGATGCTGATGCCGGGGAGGATGATGCAACGGGCCCCGATCCAGACGTCGTTGCCGATGCGCACCGGGGCGGACTTAAGCGGCTGCAGGCGCATGGGAATCCCCGCTTCCATGCCGTGATTGCTGGTGTAGATGAGGACTTCCGGTCCCATCATCACGTCATTGCCGATCACCACCTCGGCAGTCGAGCCGATGATGGAGTCCTGGCCCATCATCGAGTGATTGCCGATCGAAACGTTCCTGCCCGAGCCGAAATAGACGCGAGGCCTGATGTTGACGGCTTCGCCACATTTCCGGAAGATGCGCTTGACGACCAACCGGTTCAGGCGTGCACCGATAGTCCCCGGATTATCCGACGATCGGATATGGCTGGTAAAAGCGTAATACAGCGCGAGCGCGAGCCTGCGGCGCATATTTCTCCTCCTGCGGTTTGCAATCGTTGTGGTTAGGCGAAAATTCGGGCGATCAGGCGCATGGTTTCGACAGCATCGGCCAGGGACACGGAGGGACTCGGCCTGCCACAGGCCGAAGCGACCGCAGCTTCCGCCTGCAGCCGGAAACCGGGCTTGAAGTTCGTGTCCCAAAGGGAGGAATCGGCGCTCTGGGGCGGATGGGCCAGTTTCTGGCTGGTCAGCCGCTCCAAGGGACGCATCTCCCAGCGTTTCTCCGGAACCGTCACCGTGACCGCCCAGGGGCCGGGTGCGTGCCAGATGCCTTCGTACAGCCCAACATCACCGCTGTCGTACGCGATGCGGCAGACCACCACACCCGGGTAGTCCGGATCCCAGCGCAGAATGGGTTCAACGGACGTAATGTTGCCGCGCCCGAAAACACGCAGGTAATCGATGGTGTGGATCGAGTTGGCATACATGTAGTTGCGCACCACCTCCACCGGTTGGCCACCACTCAGGGCTGCGGACTGGCTCTGCTGGTCTTGCACTTTGATGAAGCGTGGGGCCGAGGTTTCCGCCAGTTCGGCTTTCGCCCGCAAGGTGGCTGCCAAGAACCTGCGATTCAACGCCACCAGTACGTGGCATTGCCGGTCTTCGGCGGCGCGCTGAATGTCGAGGGCATCCGCCAGATTGTATCCGGGCGGCTTCTCCATCACGACCGTCCACGGAAAGCCAAAACTTGCCTTGGCCACGGCGTTGATCGATAACTCGGGGACGGTCACGAAGACCAGCGCGGCTCCGCTCCGTTCATACAGTTCGGGGACCGAATCGCACACGGCTTTTATGCCGAATTCCCCGGCCAGCGCTTCGGCCCTCGACCGGGTCCGGCTGTGAATCGCGGCCACCTGCACGCCGGCAATGTCGCGCAAAGCGCGGATGTGCTCCCGAGCGGTGAAACCTGCGCCAATCACAGCAACTTCACAGATAGTAGTCGTCGGAGTCATGCGTATTGGAATGTGAGCTCGCGGGGCAACGTTCCCTCGGTACTCACGGCCCGGTGACCTTGTTGATCGGAAACATGTGCTGCGACCAGGGTGGCGACCGCCGTTCTGCCATGGTCGCCGGTGGGGTATTCGCCGTCCGCGATCAGAGCCTCAAGCACGGCACGCGTAGGCGCCAGCACGTCCGCGGGCTCGAACTGGAGGCTGGAGTCATGCGACGCCATGCCATAGCGGGCGGTAGGCAACTCGCGATGCTCGGGGCCGCGGACTGCTAATTGCATTTTCCCGCTTAGCTCGTCCGCCACCAGCATCCCGGTGCGCCCGGCGTAGACCGTGCGAATGCCATGTCCCTGGTCGGCGCTCAGGTCCATGTACAACCGCTTGCCGCTCCAGGTAGTGGCGCGAATCGCTCCGGTGGCGTCTTTGAATTGCGCACCCCGCAGATTGGGAACCGGATCGCCAGAGAGCCAAGCCGTCACCTCGCGGGGTCTCTCGCCGCTGAGCCAGCGCAGCAGTTCGAAATAGTGGACCCCGTTCATGGCCAATCCTACGTTGCCCGCGACCACCGTGATGCTGGTCCAGGGTCCGAAGTCCTCCGACTGAAGGATCCGCCGCGCGGCCAGATACTGGGGCATGAAGCGGGTTTGGTGGTTGACGGCAAGGCGGACCCCATGACTCTCACAGGCGGCAATCATCCGGTCGCATTCCGCCAAAGAACTCGCCATGGGCTTTTCGCACAGGATGTATCGGGCCCCGGTTTCCGCGGCTAGACAGGTGAGCGGCCCGTGTCCGGGAGCGGTCGTAGCGACGATCACACACTCGGGCTTGGCCTGCTCCATCAGATGCCGGGGTTCCCGGTATTGCCGGCAAGCGGGGATCCCGAACTGTTTCCCTGCCTGCGCCAGCGTGGCTTCATTCTGATCGAGAACTCCAACAATATCCCAGCCGAGTTCGCGAACGACTTGCAGATGCCGTAGACCCATGCGGCCGGTTCCGAAAACCGCGACTCTCATGACAGGCGCTCCTGGATAGCAGTAAGATGATTGACCAAGCGGCTCTCGCGGTCGTTGAGCGCGGCAGGTTGGGTCAGAAACGTGTCCAACGAGCGGCCATCCGTGCGCTGGTCACAGTAAAAAACGTTGGCCGAGCTTTGATACCGGTCCATCAGCACCTCCCGGCCGGGGCCGCCCGCGACGTGAATGATCTTGCAACCCACAATCCAGGCTTCGATGAGAGCGGCGCTGGCAACTCCCAGCACTACGCGCGACTTGCCCAATGCCTCTTCGATCGGCACGGACGGCCGCTCTTCTTCCAGGCGAAGGCTTTTTTGCCTCAATCCAAGCTCGGCATTGAGTTGATCCATCCAAGCCAGGCGGACGCGCAACTCGGCGGGATGGCGGCGTACGCGCACTTCCCATCCGGGATCGAGCCGCTCTACGACTTTCTTGATCATCGAGTAGTGCACCTCGTGCTCTTCGTACATGAACGGATCGATGATCAGCAGGCGCTTGGTCCGGGGCTGATACTGATTACGGACTTGGCGGAACAGTTCCCGGTGGTACTGCGTGCCCCGTACCCGGATGGTCCCCCCCGAGCTGCGGCCGGACAGGAAAACGTCCCGGAAGTGTTCGCCCCACAGGCGAACTTCATCGAACCGGCAGAACGCGGACATAGCGGTGAACATGATCTCGCCGTGCTGGACGTCGATGTGCCGCAAACCCCTTTCGTGCAGGTATGCGGTCATCAGTGAGGATGAAGCCGTGTTCTCGAAAAAGTGCACCACTGCTTCTTTGGGCCGGTGGCAGCGGATCACATATCCGTAGTACCCAAGCCAGCGCACGAAGTTACACAACAGCTCCGGATAGCATAGGATGCGCGGACAGCCGGCGATCGTGCGCAGGAAAAAGCGAATTTCCCGGTTCCTGAAACATACGTGTCTGGCTCGGTGCAGCACGTACGATTGCCCCTGGAAGTGGCAATCGCCGATGAACTTGTACAACCGCTCGGCCCAGAAGAACACGACCAGGTCAGGGCGGTTGCTCTCCGCCGGCGCCTTGCCGGGGCGCAAGCTGGCCAGGGCGAACAGCGCCAAAAGGGGTGGGAAGGCTAGGCCAAAAATCATGCGGCGCAGCCAGCTGACGCGCGCGCTGCCCAGTAAGGCGCGCTGACAAAGGTGCTGGGCGAGAGCCCGCCGCGCCAGAGCCCGCAGAGACGTTTTTTCGGTTGCCTCGTAGGATTCCAGACCGGCGTCGCCATAGACGCTCTTCTCCGCCCGCAATATGATTTCCCGCTGCACCGCCGGCTCGGCTTCCATGAGAAGACGAGGCATGCCGCCGAAGATCTCGCGCCAGCCCACCGCATAGCTGAGTTTCCGTACCGCCCACTCCGCCATTACCCTACCTCGCTCCGATGCAGATGAGTGATGATGCGGTCTACGCCCGCCAGCCGGACTCCGAGGAACCACAACGGAAGAGTGGCAAGTGGCGTGAGCGCGACACAGCAGATGAGCAACCGCATCAGGACAGCTTCCGACCCGCTCCAGGATGCGGGCACGACCGCGGAGATTCCCGTCAGCACCGCCAAGACGTAAAGCACAGGAGCAAAAGCAGCCTTCAGGTATTGGAAGGGGGGAACCTTAAGCACATGGGCAGCCAGTACTCCGAGAATCAGAGCTCCGCTGGCCTGGGCCGCACACATGCAGCCCGCCACGGCCGACAAGCCATACCCATGGCTTAACGCCCACCAACTGCCGGAAGTCCCGCCCGCGATGAGGAAGATTCGCAGCCCCAGTGACTGCAGACCGCGGTCCAGCGCCACGATCAGGGTCTCGGGAACCATCGCGATGGCGAAACACACTTCGCCCAGCATCAGTATGCCGGCAGGCGCAGCAGCCAGGACGTATTTCGGCAATAGCCAGCCAAGCAAGGCGGGCAACACAAGATAGCCGATCGATCCCACTGCGATGCTGAGAACAGCGATCACTGCAGTCGGCAGCAGGAAATACGGCCGCAGCTGCGCACTGTGCTCGCGGCCAAAGCTGAACAGCTTCGGCACCAGCACGGTTAAAAGGATGCAAGGGAGCTGGCTGACCACCAGGCTGAGGGTAGCTGCGACCTGGTATTGGCCGAGTTCTGCGCCCGCGCCCCGGGTCCACAGGATTACAACCCGGTCCACGTTGTGGATGGCGATGTTGCCCAGGCCCAATCCCATCAATGTCAAAGATGGAATCAGCAGGGTCCGGAACGAAGCCGGGTTGGTCCCGAAAACGCCTCGCAACGGCTGGCGCGTGTACATGCATGCGACCGCACTCAGCAAAGCCAGCGCAACCGAAACATACAGCCCATACAGGCCGAACCGCTGGGTCAGCGCGATTCCAAGCGCCAACTCGAGCGCACCCAGCGATCCCATCCATATGCCGGACTCGGCGACACGGTGGGTAGAGCGAAACACCACCGACGAGTACATGTAGTGTTTGTCAAGGAACATCAATGCGACCACGGTGGCGACGCCCCACAACGTGACTGCGCTGTAAGAACGGAACGACGGCAAAAAGCGGGTGGCGGCCGCCAGCGCGAAGACCAGCGTCCCTGCCATGGCGACCATCCAGCCCGCGCCCATCGCCTGTTGTGCCTCCGGTTCTTTGCCCTCTTTCAAAAGTTTGGGAAGGACGCGACCGAGGCCATTGGTGAACCCAAAGTCGGTATAGTTTGAGTATTGCCGATACACCAGCAGCGCGCCCCAGATACCGAAACTGGACGGACCCAGGATTCGCGCCACCGCCAGGTCCCGCAGCAGCCGCCCGGCAGCGAACACGACGTAGCCGGCGCCGTACCGCATGGTCTCGCTGCGGGTCGACTGCCCGGGCATAACCGTGCCATTCGTTCCGGCCGGGATGGAGATGGTAATCGGTCGCGCGCTCATTCGGAGAGTAACCACGTCGTTGGCATGGCCGGTATCTTCGCATCGCCATCAAGGATGGCCGGCGCTGGGGGAATGAGCACGCCTGCCCGATGCGAGCGAAGTCGTAATTGCCCGCTGAGAAATCCGACCAAGTAGAATACCGTCCACCCTGGATACGCGGTGTAATAGGCGCCCTCTGCGCGGAAGGCCAGCATTCCTCCCGTGATTTGCCCGAGCAGAATAAATCCCAGGGCCGAAAGCGCAACCGGACGAAGTTCGGCCACGAACAGCGCCCGGATCAGTTTGGGTAAGGAATACGCCAGTACCAGGAGCAAGGCGGCCAGCAGACTATTCTCAAAGGCTTCCGTGATCAGCAGATTGTGCGCATCGGTGTAATCGGAAAAGTGCCGGAATGTGCCATAACCTTGCCCGTGCCATGGAACGTCGCGCCATACCCGGTCATGGAAATACGAGAACTTGGTATCTCTCAGCTCGCGCGCTGCGCTGTAGGCGCCGCTGTAATCCCCACCGTAGAATCGGTCTGACCATGCCTCGAGTAGCTGAACATCCAAGTCCAAGCGCTTTCCCGCAAGTACCAAGCCCGCGCCTAACGTCGCCAAAACCAGGATGCTGGCCAGAACGGCTCGCTTCAAGTATCGCTGGGCGCCGGTAAAGGCCACTAGCAAGTACACCGCCAAGGTTAATGTGGCGGTGCGGGAGAGCGATAGGAGCATGCACAGCGCGCTCACCAAAAGAATCGTGAAACTCCAGGGCACCGACGTTCGGACCGTAACCCAGCATAGACTCACGAACACGGTCAAGAACAGCAGCAAGGCGTTCGAGGCGTAAATGCTGCCGAAGTTGCGAGTATGGAACAGGTCGTCGGCGCGCCCGGTGAGGAGGCCGGTCATGATGAGCGCCACCGAAATCCCGGCAAATCCCAATAGCGTCCAGACGGGCCATCGGTCCCGATAGAATTCCTCGCTGCTGGTAGCCCGTCCGGCCATCAGGAACAACAGATAGCCCGGAACGCTCCACGACCACGAGCACAAGGTCCAGGCCGGATCGAGCGAACCCGGGATCTGCGCCGCGCAGAAACCGATATACAACAAAACGAAGAGCTCTGCGCTGCCCCACCGCAACGCCGCACCCCGGGCCCTCCACACCAGCAAGCTCAACAGGAGCAAGATCAGTGCGACGTACATGGGCACGACTCGGGTGGCGGTGCCCCAGTGATCGTGGTCGAGGTTGTGGTTCAGTAACGACACCAAGGGCAGAAATGGTGCAATGCACAGCAACTTGCGCGCCAACCGGGGGAAGGATTGATAGTTCCTCATCCATACCATGGCGAGCGCGCTGATAAAGAACAAGACTGAGAGTTGAGTGACCACCGTTGACCCGTGCCGGGCTTAATTCCCAGCTTTCGCGTTCTGCTTCCGCTGTGAAACGCTTTCGAGGGCGCTGCGCAGCTGTTCGACCACCCTGGCAACGCCGCTGTGCTGAAGATTGTGTACGGGCAGCGCCAGAGTACGGTCTGCTGCCGCCTCTGTGACCGGGAACATGCGCGGACGGAATCCGAAGCGCTGCCGGTAGAGTGGCTGGAGGTGAATGGCCGACCAACAGCTCGGGACGCCGATGCCGTTATTCCTCAACCGTGCAATCACCTGGTCGCGGTCCGCGCGGCTGAATTCTTCGCTCAGGCAGACTGTGTACGCGAACCAGCTCATGCGGGTCGTTTCTGGCGCCAGGTAAGGACGATCGAGCGCAGCCCACCCCTCCAACAGGCAGTCGTAACGTTCGGCCGCCCGTTGGCGACATTCCAGGATCTCGTCTATCCGTTCGAGTTGCGCCAGCCCAAGAGCGCTGTTGAATTCGGCTAAGCGGTAGTTGTATCCCAACCGTTCGTAGCCGACTTCCTCGCCGACGGTGTCGCTGCCTTGGTCGCGCATCGAACGGCACAGCTCGGCAATCTTCCGGTCGTCGGTGACGATGGCTCCCCCTTCTCCGGTCGTGATCTGGCTATCGGCCGAAAAGGAGAATGCCGCGGCCACGCCGCAGGAACTGGCGCGCCGGCGCTGGTACTCCGCGCCGATCGACTCGCAAGCGTCAATCATGAGGCACAACCCATGCCGGGTTGCGATCTCCTGAATGCCGTCGTAATTCGCCGGCTGGCCAAAGGCATCGACTGCCAGAATCGCCTTCGTGCGGGGCGTGATGGCCGCTTCGATTTTGTCCTGGTCGAGGTGATAAGTTCGTGGGTCGATGTCGACGAAGGTGGGGATCGCTCCTTCATGCAGCAAGCAATGGGCGCTGGCGATGAAGCCGAACGGGCTTGTAATCACTTCATCTCCAGGTCCCAACCCCAAGGCACGGACCAGGAGGTGAAGTCCGGAGCTGCCGCTGTTAACGGCGACAGCGAAACGGCGATTCGCGCATCCAGCGATCTTCTGCTCGAAATCGGCGCGCTTCGATCCGGACCCGCGGCTGCTCGATCCCAGAATCTCCGTCACGGCTTGGATTTCGCGGCCGGGGATGTCGGGAACCGGCATCGGCACCGACAGCAACTCGGCCACGGTGATCAGGTCCAGAACGCGGTTTTGGTTGTCCACCACGGGGACATGCTTCAGCGCGGATGTCAACAGGAGTTCGCGGATCTGCTCAATGTCCTGCGCCGGCGTGACCGTCAGGGGCGCACCATTCATGATGGTAGTGACCGGCAACGCGATGTTCACCCCCTGGAGTATGGCGCGCCGCGCATCCCCATCGGTCACCGTGCCGAGCAAATGGCGTCGTTCGTCTACCACCAAAGCGATGGCGAGACCGGACCCATCGATTGCCTGCAGCGTTTCCCGGATCGACCGGTCCGGGCTCACGAAAACGCTGCGCTTGTACGAACTCATTCCGTTCTTTGCGTTCAGAATGCGGGCTGGGTTTCCCACTACCGTGACTCCTGGGGGGACGTCGCGGATGACGACCGCGCCCGCGCCGACGATCGAACCGGCGCCGATTCTGATGCCTTGGATGACGGAAGCGCGGATTCCAACATGGGTATTGCCGCCGACTACCACCCCGCCCGCCAGGTTCGCACCTGGCGAAATGTGCGCTCCATCCGCCAGAACGCAGTCGTGATCGACGGTCGCCGCCGTATTGACGATCACACTGGCGCCGATCCGGCTGCCGGAGTTGACGATGGCACCTGCCATGATCACGGTGCCACCGCCGACCGCGACGTCGCGCGCCACCACCGCCGAAGGGTGAATCGCGCTGGCCAGTTTGAAACCAAGCTGTTCCAGTTCTCTCGCCTTCGCCGTACGGGCCTGGTTCGAACCAATGGTGACGACGGCGGCCGCCCCCGCGGCCAGAAGATCGGGGAGAGCCGTGGGCGTCTCCATCACCGGGACGCCCGCCAGTTGCGCGCCTGCCTTGGTGGCATCGTCATCCACAAACCCCAGCAGCTCCGCGCCGGAAAGAGCGAGAATGTCAGCGACCACCTTGCCGTGGCCGCTGGCCCCGTAGCAGAACACCTTCCTGGTCTTCTCGGTCATTCGTACCTCAGTTGCTTCTGCCGCAGTCTGGGAGCCGCTGGCAGCCTCCCGAGGGCTTCCACAATACGGCCGCTGGCCTGTCCGTCTCCGTAAACGCTGGCAGATCGGCGCACCTGCGCACGAAAATCGGCATTCAGCAAGGCTACTTCGATGGCTCTCTTGATCGCTCCGCGCTCATGCGGGACGTCCAGGATGCCGGCGCTCCGCTCGCGCCCCTCCTGGCGAGGCCCGATATTCACGACCGCGACATGCAAGGCGGGCGCTTCAATGATGCCGCTGCTGCTGTTTCCCACCAGTGCGTCGACTCCAGCCAGCAGGCTGAGGTAAGTCGTGTGGTCCAGGTTCTGGAAAACGTGCAACCAGGGTGCGGCACCGAGCTCGCGCAACTTGTCGATCACACGCCGGCCGCCAGCGTCGCAATTCGGGTAAATTACTATGGTTTGATGGCCCAGCTCCGCCAGCGCGGCCAGACTCTCCGCCATTTCCGACCCAGCCGCATCCGCCAGCGTGGACACGGAATGCTGGAGCAGAAGAATGCGGGGCTGCCGCAGGTCAATCCCCAGGCGCCGGGACAGCTCGTTGGAGTCATACAACTCTTGATTCAGAATCGAATCCAGACCGGGAGCGCCCGTGAGGTACACGTTTTCAGGCGGCTCGCCCATGCGCAGCACGCGGTGTCGGCTGCCCTCGGTGGCGACGAAGTGGACGTGCGACAATTTCGTGATCGCGTGCCGCAAGGATTCGTCCAGACCGCCGCGCGTAACCTCGCCGCCGTGGATGTGGGCTACGATCTTGTTCATTCCGGCTCCGGCAACCGCTCCCGCAAACGCTTCCGTGCGGTCACCCAGCACCAGCACGACCTCGGGGTCCAGGCTTTCCAGCGCCTGCGCTATCCCGTAAATCCCGATGCCGATCCCTTTGGCCATGGCGGCTGGGGAGTCGCCGCTGAAGGTCATATCCACGCGGGCATCGGCGTGGAAATGGTCTTTTTCGATTTCGCGATAGGTATCGCCGAACTCGTGCGACAGATGCATTCCCGCCACGATCAGGCGCAACTCAAGTTGCTGGGAGCGCTGAATCGCCCGCATCACCGGCCGGAGCAGCCCATACTCCGCCCGGGTGCCGGTTACCACGCAAATCCTACGCATGCAAAGCCCCGCTCAGCCCGCCCCAGTCCAGCATCTCGCCGGCGCGGAAGGTGCGCATCGCTTGGCGCCCCACCAAGTCATCCAGTCGCTCGCTCGGTATGCCCGTCCCCGGCCGCTGGCAGGCGAGCATGGCGGCGGCCAACACGCTCCCGGCCGGAATTTCGGTGGCCGCGAAAACGCTCCGCCGGACCAACCGTCGGTTGGGCAGTTCGCAGGGAGCCGGACGCTTGATCCCATCCCCCAGGGCCAGTTCAATGCTGCGGATGCCGCTGACCAAGGCTTTGATCTCTGGCGGTTCCGCTGAGGCCGCGTGGTCCGGACCTTCGAGGGCACGACTGAGCGTGAAGTGCTTCTCGATGCAGCAGGCGCCCAAGGCGGTGGCCGCCCAAGCGATCTGGTTGCCCTCGGTGTGGTCGGAATACCCTACCGGTAAGCCAAAAGTCGCGGCCATGGTTTGCATGGCACGCAGGTTGACCTCCGCGGCCGGTGCCGGATACTCGGTAACGCAGTGCATCAGCACCAGATCAACGTTGCCTTCCGCCTGCATGATGCGCACCGCGTACCCGACTTCATCCAGGGTTGCCATCCCCGTAGAGAGGATCACCGGCTTGCCCTTTCGTGCGACATGCCGCAGTAACGGAACGTTGGTGATCTCTCCCGAGCCAAGTTTGAACAGCGGCACGGAAACTTCCTCCAGCAGGTCGGCGCTCTTGGTGTCGAAGGAGCTGGAAAGGAAAAGGATTCCCTTTTCCTTCGCGTAGTTCGCCAGTTGGAAGTGAGCGCCGCGGTCCAGTTCCAAGCGGCGCAGCAGGTCGAGCTGCGATTGAGCCGGAGCGCCGCTGTTGCGGATCTGGTATTCCGCTGGGGCCGCCTGGGGGGAAGCGATCTCGTCCGCGCGAAAGGTCTGGAACTTGATCGCGTCCGCCCCGGCTTCCGCGCCCGCCGCGATTAGCCGTTTGGCCATTTCCAGATTGCCGTTGTGGTTCACGCCCGCTTCGGCAATCACGAACACGCGAGAGAACTTCACGCGGTCTCTCCTGCGCACGGGTAATTCCACAAAGCTTCGGCCACCCGCCAGTCAAAAGGTGTGTCGATGTCCAGCGCTTCTTTCTCGCTGGAGATCACGAGCGCCTTGGTGCGAGAGCTGTAGAACGAGCGCTTGGACAAGATGGTCTCAATCGATGCCACGTAGACGACGCCAGCCAAGTGATACGCAGGAATCAACGCCTGACGCCGCAGGGGCTGGGACGCCTCCGGCGAAAAGGCTTCGAGGGTGCCGTCCTGCGCGATGCGCTGGCACCAGTGCGGATGCTCGCGGGCAGGCGTTACCGAAACCACGCTTTCTCCCTCGGCTTGGACGAACATTTTTTGGGCCGCGCGAATGGTTTCCGGACTTCGATACGGTGAAGTTGGCTGCAGCAGCATCACGGCATCGGGACAGTAGTTGCGTTCGACTTTGAGTCGTTCGAGGTCATAGATCGCGCTTTCGATGACGGGCGAGTCATCCGCTGCCAGTTCCGGAGGACGCATCCAAGGCACGTCCGCCTGTGCCTCCCTCGCCAACTGTGCGATATCCGGATCGTCCGTGCTCACCACAATGCGGTCGAGACAGGCCGCCTGTTGCGCCGACAGGATGGCGTGGACGATGAGCGGCTGATCGCCCAGGACGCGCTTGTTTTTGCCCGGAACACCCTTGGAATGCCAGCGGGCCGGAATCCAGCCCAGTATTTTCTGCATGGAGGCGCCTGCGAAAGGTCGGAATCAGTAAACCGTGTGGCGAAGCTTCCACTCGCCATTTTCGCGCTTCCAGATGTGCTGGGAGCGCCAGCTATCGATCACTTCCCAGAAAGTCTCTTGGTCGATGCCGGTAAACTGCAGAAAGTCAGCGAAGTATTTCTTGGGGAATTCCCCGTCATATCTTTTCACCAGGGCGACGCCCTCCTCGCGGGTGATCTTGCCGTCGCGGATCTCATGGGCGGCATCGGACGTGGCTCTTCCGATGCCGAACTTAACGAAGGCCAAGTAGTAATGGAAACCGTCAAGCCGGTCATCCAGGCTGGCGTATTTCGAATATGTTCCTTCACTGTGTTCAGGATTGACCGTAAAGTTGTTGTGTTCCCGGCAGTAGTAAAAGTTTTCCTGCGGGTCCCAAAAACGGTAATACCCGAAGAAATGGATTTCCGTTCGATTGGCGGCCGTCTGCTCGTAGTCGGGCGCACGGAACGCAGCCAAGTCCGCCAATGAAAGTCCGTGCTCGACCCAGAACTCCGGCGGCAACCCCGAGAAATAGTGGTCGTCATGGTCGGCGACCTGGCGGGTCGGGACGAACGCATTCTTCATGTCGCCCCCGTATTCCACTTCTCCGTTCTCCCCGTACATGATCAGTTGAATGTTGTGCATGACCGCCATTTTCATGGGGTAATTGGTTTGCCCATAAATGAAAGGCTGGAAGGGGTCCCCCAAATGGGTGAAGGAGAGCTTGGTCAGCAGCCGGGTCACTTTCGGATTCGGCGTACCCAGGACGTGGTCGAATCCCGCCGCGATGAAACTATCCAGATTGGCCCGCCCGATGGCGGTGGGCAGCAGAGGAGCCCAGGTCACACACAACGGGTTCATGCGGTATTGGTACTTGAGTTGGTGCGCTACGAAGCCGCTATCCTTCCCGCCGCTGCAGGGAACCACCACATCATAGGACCCATCGGACTTGCGGAAGCGGTCACACAGGTCCTTGAGCTCGCGCTCCCGTCCTTTCCAGTCAACTTGGGTGCGCTTGTATTCGGAATAACGGCAAGCGCTGCACACCCCGTGCTCATCAAACCGGATGCGCGGCCGCTGATTGGAAACCACGCAGAGGCGGCAGAACGACACGGGTTGAGGTAGGTTGTATTTTTCTATGACGTCTTGCGCCTTGCGCATAGCTGTTGGCATTGGAATGCTCCTATAAACTTAGCCGCGGGGGGTGCCGGAGCGGGAAAACCCGCCCTGGGCGCAACTGGGACGGTCCCCAGTCACTTTTGCAGATTCCGGCCGGGAAAAGACTGGATCGGCGTCACTCTGCATTCGATGGTTCCGGATGGTCTGAGCAAATCGCGCATATAACTTCAAACCCTCGATTCCGCTGCGCTCGGGGTGATACTGGCAGCCGAAGACATTTCCGCGCCCGGCACTGGAGCAAAACTCAACATCGCTGTAGTGGGTGGTCGACGCGACCGCGTTCGCTTCCGAGGGCACGACCACGAAGGAATGGACAAAGTACATGTATTCGCCATCTGCGACCGCGTCCAGCAACGTTTTCGATCCGGAACCGGTTGTCCCGTCCGGGTTCCTCTTCCACACCCGGTTCCATCCCACATGCGGAACTTTGTATCTGCTGCCAGCGTCCGCCGGATTGTGGAAGCGGACGACCGAGCCCGGGATGAAGTCGAGTCCCTGATGGTGGCCGAACTCGAAGCTCTCGGTCATCAGCAACTGAAATCCGAGGCAGATTCCGAATAACGGCCTGCCCGACTCCACCAGTTCACGCAGGGCTTCGCCCACGCCGCTGGCACCGAGCGACGCGATCGCGTCGCCGAAGGCGCCCACCCCCGGCAAGATCGCCGCCGGCGCCCCCCGGACTTCCTCCGGCGACGAGGTGATTTTCGCCGCCATCCCCACGGCTTGACACGCGCGCTGCACGTTGTGCAGATTGCCCAATCCGTAGTCCACAATCGCTACCGGGCTGCCCTTGCCGGCCGTCATAGCACTACCTCTTCGGCGGCCGGGGCGGGACGGCAGTGGATTCCACTCTCTTCCAACTCATGCTTGAGAGCCGCCAATCCAATGTTCTGAAAGTTGCTCGAGATCGTGGCAGTTCGCAGGAAGCGGGTCTCTAGGTCGCCGAAGTGGTCGCCGTTCGTGTTGATCCGCTTCACGTAGTTATAGTGCAGCATGGAGGCAATACCCGCGCCTTGCACCTGGCCGACCAGTGCGGCCTGCTTGACGTGCTCGGCGCTGGCCGCCCCGCCGCAGGCGATCACCGGTACCGGAACCGACTCCGCGATGCGGCGCGAGAGTTCCAAATCGAAACCCAGGCCGGTGCCTTCGCGATCGATCGAGGTTACCAGGACTTCTCCAGCGCCCAGTTCAACGCCGCGCACAGCCCACTCGCAAGCGTCCAGCCCAGTCTTCTCGCGGCCGTTATCGGTGTACGCCTCATAACTGCCGTCCGGGCGCTTCATCGCTTCGATCGAAAGCACGACCGTCGAGGATCCGAACTTGCAGGCGGCTTCCCGGATAAACTCCGGCCTCCGGACTGCCGCAGTGTTGATGGCAATCTTGTCCGCTCCCGCACGCAGAGTGCTCCGGATGTCGTCGATGGTACGCAGCCCCCCACCCACGGTAAGGGGAATGAAGATTTCCTGCGCGGTGCGCTCAATGAGGTCGAGCAAGCCATTGCGTCCGTAGAGGCTCGCCACGATGTCGATATACAGGAGCTCGTCCGCACCTTGCTGGTAGTAATGCCGGGCAAAGCGCGCCGGCTCTCCAATCGCTCGCAAACCCTCGAGGTGGATCCCTTTGACCAGGTTGGGCCCTTTGATATCCAGGCGGGGAATCACGCGCAGCTTCGGGTGAAGAGTCTTGTTTTCGGCGGCCATCAGTCTCTGATTCATGGGATAGTCAACGTCAAATCTCGAGGCGCATGGTTGGAGAATCAGCGGGCCGCCAGATAGCTTTTGGTGAGGCGCCACTTGGCTTGTTGTTCTGGGCTGAGCAGGGGCAGTTCACGAAAGATCGCAACCAGCATGGCCGTCAACGCTGTCCCGAATACCCCCATGAGGACCATACTTAGACGTTCGGGACGGGACCTTTTTTCCGGAGGAATGGCCGGGTCCAAAACCTGAATGACGGCAGCGTCCCTGCCTTCGTCCATCTTGGCCATTTCGTATTGTTTGGCAATGAGTTCAAAAATCGTCTCGTGGTATTTCACGTCACGATACCCGCGAAGGTACTCCATACCTGCTTCGGGCACCTTCTCGGTAGCGACTTGGACGTCTCCCTTGCGTTGTGCGCCAGTGTCTCTTTCCAGTTGCGACAATTGACCGTGCAGGCCGGCGATTTCACGCTGGGTGCGCACGTAGTCAGGATTTTCGTCGGTCGCAAACACGCTCATGGCCTTCAACTGGACCTCTTTCAAGGCGATCTGGGCGCGCAAACCGGCGACCGACTCAATGATGGCCTTGGCTTGCGCTCCCGGCTCAATCAGCCCGGTCGATTCCTGGGTAACCCTCAGCGCAGTCTCGGCATCGCCTAATTGTTCCTTGGCAAGGCGGAGTTGGTTTTCATAAAAGAGCCGCCGCTGCGCGGCCTCGGTGATCGCCAGGGTTCGGCTGATTTTGGATAACTCTTCCACGTAAGCATTACTGATGTCGGCCGCGCGCCTGGGATCCTCGTCTTCATACAAGATGCTTATGATGCCATCTTTTCCGCTGATCACGGCTGTACGCTTGGCCAGCTCCTCGCGGGCCTTGCCGAAGGACCGGGAGCGATATCGCCGCATAAGGTCAAAGCGCCGAATCAGCGCGTCGCCCGCGATCCGGCTCTCCAGCATGGCGATGTAGATGTCGTTGGGGTTTTTCAGGCCAAGATCGTGGCCGGCGAGACTGGCGAGTGGACCCAACTGCCCCAGCATGGCTGCCGCCATCGACTGCGTCTGCTGGGGGGGCAAGATCCGGGTTGTGGCCGTGTACATGTCGGACAATAGCAGCGAGAGCAGCAGCACCAGCAGGCCTGCCGAGACACTCGCCCAGCAAATCTGCTTCTTGTGTTTGGCCACCGCCACCAGCAAATCGAACGCGTTGATATCCGGTCCGGGCAAGGCGGGAGTTTCAACCTCCGGCGTGGCAACATCCACGGTCTCGATCCCCACCTCCACGTTCGCACGGCTCATGGCACGGCCCTCATGGAATGAACCTCATTGAATAATCCGAACTGCCGCCGCGCCCAGGGCAAATTGCGCAAAGACCTGACTCCAATCTCGTAAGCCCCGGAGGAAGGAGCCATGAGACAGGCGTTCGGGAACGACGATGGCATCGCCCGGCATCAGGCGAAGGGAGGAGAAGCCTACGTTCCACAATCCCTTCACCGACTGCCTGCTGAGGACGGACCCGTCAGCCCGAATTAGAAACATGCGGTCTCGATCCGCGTCCCGTGTCGGCCCGCCGGCCCGCTTCAGGTAGCTGTCCACCCGCCCCTCGGGCCGATACAGGAACGAACTTTTGTTGTAAACTGCGCCGAGGATTGCGACCGTCGACGGGCGGGAAGGGACGAGCAGGCGGTCGCCGTTTTCCAGCCTGATTTCCGGGAGGTCGTCCATGCCGGTGGCGCGCGGTTTCAGATCGAGGACCACGCGGCCGGTGGCCTTGACTTGTCGTAGGTTCACCGCCAGTTGCCGCTGCGCTTCCAGCTTGGCGCGGTGGGCGGCAACTTCTTCGGGCGTGACGGCGGAGCTCGCCAGTGCATTTCGAGAAATGTCTTGCTCGAGCTTCTCGATCATCTCGTCGAGGCCTTTCTGCTGCTCGGCGCGCACCGATACCCGCGTGAATTCAGCCCCATAGAGATACGCGTTCGAGGTGAATCCGCCGACGCGTTCGATCAGATGGCGGAGGGTTTCGCCCACTTCGGCCCGAAAGACGCCGGAGGCTCGAAACTCGCCCTCCAGGCGCACGAATGCGCTCCTTTTTTCGAGCGGAACCGCGAGATCGTTTTGCGAGAAAATAATGACCGTGTCTCCCGGCTCGAGCGCCAGGTTGCTTCGCTCGTCTCCCTCGAGCACCAGTTTGCCCAAATCGAAGGGCACGAGCTGCGGCGTCAAGTCCTGCGGGTTCAGCCGTTGAATGACCGCATAGTCCCAGTTGATCTCGGGAGCGGGGCGCGCGATATCGGCCGCGGACGTCACGTCAACAGGGCGCGGGACATCAGGATTGCGCGCGAAGTCCGAGTGCGCGCCCGCGTTGGCCGCGCTCCAGTAGTTGCGCGTGACCAGAGCCTCCTGGCCCGGGATCAAATCCCTGAGGCGCATGCCGCTGTGCCATTCCACGCGTCCGGGGTGGGCGACATTTCCGCGCAGCGTCACCGCATTTTGAAAACGGGGAGAAAGCGGGAAGATGCGGACCACGTCCCCATCCTGAAATTCTTCGACCCGGCGCGTACCGTGGTTTTCGATGCGTTCCACCATCGCTTTTTGTCCGTCCGCGGTGGTGGCGAGCCCGCCCGCCATCTCGATTGCGCTCGCGAGGCTCGTCCCGTCCCGCAGTTCGTAAATCGCGGGCACATTCACGCTTCCGGCAAGGGCAATGGACGGCCCGGTGGGCGGAATGTAGATCACGTCCCCGGGCAATAATCTCGCGTCCTTCGACTTGTCCCCTTTGAGGAGCAGCTCGTAGAAATCGAATTCCGTGATCACGGCGTTGTTCCGCTTCAGTTGGATGTGACGCATGGAGCCGCTGCTGGAGGGTCCGCCCGAGGCGAACAGGGCGTTGACGAGCGTGCTCAGGGAACTGACGGTATAGTTTCCGGGACGCCGAGCCTGGCCCACGACAAACACTTGAATGGAACGCAGCTGTCCCAGGCTGACGGTCAAATCGAAATTGCGGAACACTCTCCCGATCGCGGTCCGAAAATACTCTGGCAGTTGCTGGTATTTCAGTCCGGCCACGGAAAGGGTGCCCACTTTGGACAGGAAAACCTCGCCTCCCCGGTCAACCACCAGTCTGCTGTCCACGTCGATCTGTCCCCAGGCCCGGATTAGAACCTCGTCTCCCGGTCCGATCACGTAGTCATCGGTCACTGGAATCCGGTCAACCGGAGCGAACGTGGTGGGGACTCGATCAAACAGGCTGTAACCGTAAACCGGCAATTTCCGGCCGAGAGAACTGGCGACAAATTCCTGAAATTCACTCGAGGGCGCTGCCATTTCGGGAACGGCCATCATATCCGGCGAGGCCGACGGCCGCTCATTGCTCGGGCCTAAGGCGCCGGCGTCGGGAGACTTTAGGGTGACGCGGGGATCCACCGAGGTGTTCAATAGCGCCATTCCTCCGCTTCCCACGCTCCACTGCTTCAGCGATGGCGTCAAAATTTGCTGTTCGTTGCTGACAGGTATGGTCACCGCGGTCTGGGCGTAGCCAAGAGCCTGAAGGCAACCCAGAAAAACCAGGATGGCCAGAATCCAATAGCGAGCTGGACCTAAAAACATTGCGATGAAAACCTCTTTGGTGAGCCACACACCGGGGCTGCCGGTATGGAGCGTCGTCGAGCTATTTGAAGCAGTAAGAAGCGGGAGTAACGGGCGGGCTTTCAACGGGCAATCAGGGCGCCGTCCTGTGCCCGGGGCAGTTCTGCAGCAAAGCCCGGAGCCATAATTCCGAGTGTGCGGAGGCCTCTTCTTCGAGGCTTGCAAAGGGCGGTTCGCAGCCGGATATCAGCGGATGCAGATGATAGTGGGCGGTCACCGTGCCCAGGATCCCCAGCGTGGCTAGCGACGCCGCTACCTTGTGGATGACGCCTTTTTCGGCGCATCGCCGGAAATAAGCGCTGACCGTGTCGAGGATTGGCCCCAGATGCTCACGAATTACTTTGTCCGCTCCCGGCAGCTCGAACGCCGCCACATGCAGCAGACGATGCAATTCGGGTTGCTGCGCCAAGCTATTGAGGAGAAAGGTTACGATCCTCGGCACCACAATGGCCGGTTGCTCGTCCGCAGCCAAACTCATCTGCAGCTCTCGTCCCAACTTTACCCGGCCCAGGCGCGATTCCACGGCCGCGCAAAACAAATCCGGCTTGTGGAGAAAGTAACGGAACAGGGTGACTTCATTAATATCGGCGAGCTGCGCAATCTCGCGGGTCGTGGCCGCCTTGAATCCACGACGCGCGAAAAGCTGCGCTGCCGCCTCAACAATGCGCACTTCGGTGACGCTCTGAGCGGCAGATCTTGGTTCCATCATGTTATTGTTGTTTCGGTCACCAGCGGGAAATCGCGGAAGCAGGAGTGAAGAGTTACATCCCTGGCAAGGCTGGGAATTGTCGTCCCCATCGTTTCTGCCCAGCATAGAGCACGGCTAGCCGTCCGCCTGATTTAGAGCAGCCTAAGTCATTAGCTGGAATAAACATCGACCCGGGTTTCACAGGGGCTTCAAACGCGGCGGGGTGATCGCGGGTTCGACATCCTGGGCATCTACCTCGACCGCCACACTCCGCTGGATCAAATCAAGGGTTAGGACCACGCGCAGCTCATTCTTCTTCCGAAGGAGGATGCCCTCCATTCCTTCCATGGACCCCGCCTTGATGCGCACACGCTCTCCCGCCGCCAAATAATGGTGGGGTTCGAACTTGCGCAGCTGCAGGCCCGTCCGTAATGCCTCAATTTCGGCATCGGGAAGGGACGAGGCGATATTCCCGCGGCCCACCATACCCAGTACGCCCGGCACCGCCAACACCGAGGTTCGCTGTTGCGGTCCAATATGCACAAAAACGTAATTGGGGAACAGCGGCAAATCCAGACGGACGCTGTTACGCTTCGTCCAGTGATGCAACTTCTGGTATAGGGGCAGAAAACTTTCAATTTGGCGCTCGTCGAAATGTTTCGCGACGCATTTTTCATGGCGCGAGTTCGTGTAGGCCGCAAACCACCTCGCATCCTTTCCCGCCACATTGTTAAGAACGGGTGGCAGGGCGTTTTCCGAAAGGGCTACTCCAAATTGATACAAAGCTTCGCTATCCTTCTCTCGGCAGGGTGTTTTCCACAGCTTCAATTAGAGCCGATATCCGGCGGAGCGAGCACACGCGCTCGCCCGAAGGGCATGGTGTGTGCAACCGCTCGCTTTCAATTCACGACGGCTCCAGAATAGGATTCAGGTCTCTGGCCGTCAAGGCACGTTTGGCTTAGCCTCCACTTGCAGTTCCGTCCAGCGTTTGACCTGCCGCCTCACGGACACACACCTGAAATTCATCGGTTCGAAACAAGACTCCGCGACAGCGAGCACTTGCGTTTCAAATCTAAACGACGTTCTCTAACGAAGGCGGCCTGTCAACCGCGTCTTACAATGTTTCGAGAGCACGAATGCGCCGGTACAGCGGCGGATGGGATTGTTAAGGCTTGTTTCCGCGGCGCCGCGATGGCAGGCAACGAGTCACCGAACACCGCCGTTCACTGGAAATGCTGAAAATGGCGCCACCAGGGGACAAGGAGTGGGGGCCAGTCGTGGGTAACAGTGTCCGATTCAGCGGCTTCTCGTGCTATGGGACGCGATCCTAGCCGAGCAAACCAATGGCTAATCGTCGCATCGAATACTGCGTGGATAGCGGCCAAGGTTTCTCACTAGGCCGTCTGAGCTGTACTGGTCCGGCATCTTGGCTCCTTTATGTGGCCGGCATACTTAAAAGACGCACTGGTTCACACCTATGCTGACATCGAGCGGAACCATACGATGCAGATGGCCGCTGCACTATCCTACTACTTTGTTCTATCCCTGTTTCCAGCTCTGATCTTCCTCTCTGCGGTAGTTGCATATTTGCCTGTCTCTGATCTGTTCAGCCAGAGCCTGGCTTTGATGGCACGTTTCCTGCCAGCTGACAGCATGGGCTTAGTGAGAAGAGTATTAGCTGACGTGGTCTCGCCCAACAAAGGGACATTTCTCTCTTTCGGCATGCTGGGCACCCTTTGGGCGGCATCTGGCGGTTTTGCCGCTGCGATTGAAGCGTTGAACATCGCGTATGAGGTTAAAGATGACCGGCCGTTCTGGAAAACCCGGCCTCTGGCTGTCGGCTTGGCTGTTATGACCGGAGCCCTCTTGCTGGTTGCGTTATCCGTGATGATTGCCGGGCCCAGATTCGGAGAATGGCTGGCCCTTCGCGTTCACCTCTCGAATTTATTCGTACTGCTCTGGCCATACATCCACTGGGCCATAGCAGCGGGGTTCACGATCCTCGCTGTTGAGACTCTCTATTTCCTCGCCCCTAATGTCAAGCAGCGCTTTCCCGCTACACTGCCGGGCGCGGTTCTGGCCGTGGCCTGCTGGATCGGATTGTCATATCTACTCGGAATTTACTTTCGGCACTTCGCTAATTTCAACAAAACCTACGCCACTCTCGGCGCAGCCATTGCATTGATGGTGTGGCTGTACTGGACAGGGTTTGCCATGCTGGTGGGAGCGGAGCTGAATGCGGAACTAGCCAAGCTGAGCAGCAAAGGTAGCCTGCGAGAAAAACATGAACCTCCCGCGATTACAAAAATCGATCTCGCGGCGTGAATGCCGAGGTTTGCTGGACCAGCCGGTAGGCGCCTTGCGCGGTATCCGGATTCGCTCTCGCACCGGTGCTTGCGGTCGCGGCGTATTCCGACCAGACTCGGGAAGCGTCGCGCTCGGCCGATCAGCATCGCTACCTCAGCGGGCAAGCCTGGCCAACACGCCTCACCACGTTGCGTCGCGTTACGTTGCATTTGAAAGAGTCATGGCCCGACTTTTAGCGTCGGGATTTCCGAGTTAATCAATTTCAACCTTGGGTCACGATCAATCGCCGCGAAAGGTCCCCAATCACTCGCTCATCGATCTCAGTTGTCTTCTTTCGGTTCAATAGGAGAGAGGCGCTGTAGTACCCTCCTTAGTGGTTTGCCCCACAATCTGAAATACCGCGTTTGTCCGGCGCATTTGGCCGTGTGCCAACTGGCCGCCAATAGCCCTGTCCCTTCCTGGGCGCAGGAGGGCGGATTTTTCTGCGTTACGCGTTCGGCTGACGAGCTTTCTATGGTGTGTGAAGACCATCGCGTGCCGGAAGGCGTTCGGGTCGAGCGAGGCTGGGTCGCGCTGAAACTGGAGGGAGCGTTCCCTTTTTCGATGACGGGCGTGCTCGCGTCGTTCCTACAGCCGCTGGCCGAGAGGAAGATTCCGATCTTCGCGATCTCGACCTTCGATACGGACTATGTGCTGATCAAACGCGAGGATCTGGAACGATCCAAAAAATCGCTGGCCGCCGCCGGCCATCACGAGCGACTTGTTCCTTCAATGGGGAAGATAAGTGAACCGAGGGTGCCCATTCATCGCGTTTTTTGCGATGAGCGGGAGCCTTAATCCCCGTTCAACCCCAGTTTTGCGCCGAACTCTGGTCGAAATTGGACGGCCACCGGGCCGGGATGGTCAAATTGATGATCAAACCTCCCATGGCACCAGCGCTTGTCAAATTGCGCCGCAACCTTAAGGCATTAGAACGGAATGCCCACGGATGGTGGCAGGTCCTGAAGGCGGTGGCGTCGACCGACCATCCGCTGCTCGCGCATCTGATTCCGATCCGGCGCTGCAACCTGGCCTGCACCTACTGCAACGAGTTCGACAATTTTTCGAAGCCCGTGCCGATCGAGCAGATGTTGCGGCGGGTGGACAAACTAGGTGAGTTGGGGACTTCGGTCGTCACGATCAGCGGGGGCGAGCCGATGCTGCATCCGGAACTGGACGACATCATCCACCGTATGCGGCAGAGACGGATCGTGTCGGGTCTGATCACGAACGGATACCTGCTCACGGCAGACCGGATCCAGCGGCTGAACCGTGCGGGCTTAGAATGGCTGCAGATTTCGATCGACAACGTGAATCCCGACGAGGTTTCGAAGAAGAGCTTGAAGGTGCTGGACCGCAAGCTGCAGTTGCTGGCTGAGCACGCGGACTTTCACGTGAATATCAATTCCGTGGTGGGCGGCGGGGTGAGCAATCCGCAGGACGCGCTCATGATCGGCAGGCGCGCGCTGGAGCTGGGGTTCAGCTCGACGGTGGGAATCATTCACGACGGCTCCGGACAACTGCAGCCTTTGGGCGAGGACGAGCGGCGCGTGTACCAGGAAATGAAGCAACTGGAGAAGCGCAGCTTCACGCGTGTGAATGCCTTCCAGGACAATATCGCGCTGGGGCGGCCGAATCAGTGGCGCTGCCGGGCCGGGGCGCGCTACCTCTATATCTGCGAAGACGGGCTGGTGCATTACTGCTCGCAGCAGCGTGGATATCCGGCAATTCCGCTGGAGAAATACACCATTAGCGATCTGCGCCGCGAGTTCTACACGGAGAAGTCCTGCGCGCCACACTGCACAGTGTCGTGCGTGCACCAGGTGTCGATTCTGGATGCTTGGCGCGGGCCGCAACGGCCGGCTACGGCTTCGGAGCCGGCGAGCGAACTGGTGCAGATTGGGGAGCAGCCGTCAGCTATCAGCCATCAGCCTTCAGTCGCAAACCTCAGTCGCCAACGCCAACATTTCATGCAACTCTGAGTGCAGGCTTGAACTCGTGCCGCCTTGGCTGACGGCTGATGGCTGAGAGCTGATGGCTGGCTTAGAACGTTGTCGCCACCGAGAAACGGAACGTCTTGCGGGGCTCGCGGAGTGTGAAGTTGAGCCCCAGCGTGTCTTGCGCGGTCTGGAACGTGAAGTTGCCGGCTTCAAAGTTTTTGCATTTGAGAGGATCATGGTTATTGGGATCGGTGCAGCCGGCACCCGGGAACAGCGCGCGGGAGATCGGCACGGGTGGCGCGGTGCTGGAGTTGAGGCGCATCGCGTTATAGGCCCAGTAGATACGGAAGGGCGCGTTGATCACAGGCAGCATCATTTGCAACTCCAGTCCGGTGGACATGCGCGGCACCCAGTTGGTACCCGGCACGGCGCTCAGGAACTGCGAGAACTTAAGGTTCACGGTACCAGCACAGTTGGTAAAAGGCGGAGGCAGACTCGGGCATCCGAATGGAGTGTTCCGAAGATCGTCGAATTGACGCTGGGCGATCTGCAATTGGGACGTACGAATAATCGGATTGATGCCCATGTCGATGAAGGGTGCCAGCGCGACCGGGCCAGCGATGGTGATGCGGTACTCGAGGTTGGCATTCAGGCTGAGGTCTCCTCCAGGGGTTGTGAGTTGCTGGAAGGGCAGCTTGATGAGGTAGCAGTTCGAAGTCACGGCGCATTGTCCGGCGGCGGTGAGCACGATCGGAAGGGCGGGGTTGGCTGGAACCAGGGTGCCGTCAGGGTTTCTCAGGGGGAGGGTCTGCACGCTGGGCAGAAATGCGATTGGGGACACGGTGCGGATGTCGAAACCGCGGATGTCATTTTCGCCGCCCAGGTAGGAGCGCTCGAATGGGGGAGCGACCACGCCGTTGAAGCCGGTGATGAACGATCCCTGCAGGTTGTAGCCGATGGCGTTGCGGCGCTTGTTGACGGGAAAGAACTGCTTGTATTGGACGATGGGGCGGATAGTATGAACCGTACCTCCCAAGCCGGCGAACTCGCCGCCGATGAATAGGCTCTTGCCATGGTGGGGCGCATAAGCGGCGTCGAGCGTGTTCATCGTGAAGCTGGGGACGATTTTGCTGGTGATAATGCCGTTGAGCGCATTGGGACCGCTGATACCGCGGAAGTTCAGACTTCCGAACAGCAGTTTCGAGGCATCGCTGACGGCCACCAGCGAGGAGCGGTCGAACGTGTAACTGACGCCGACGCGTTTGAAGGAGCGGTGTAGCGGATAGCTGGCCGATATGCTGAAGCCTGTACTGGACTGGGAGTAGTTCTGCAGATTCTGCAGGAACGGCGTCGGCAGGTTCAGGTTCTGGCCGGTCAGGATGGCAAACTGGCGGGCCTGATCGAAACTGAATTTGCGGGTGTACACGCTGAAGCCGGCGTTAATCGGGCGATCGAACAGGTAGGGCTCAGTGAATCCGAACATCAGGTCGCGCTGGCGGCTGCCGAGGCTGGCTTGCACGGAAAGGGTTTCGCCCAGACCCAGGAAGTTGTTGGTGCTGTAATTGATTCCAATGAATGCACCGGCCAAGCCGCTGACGCCACCTTGCAGTCCGATGCTGTTCTTCCCTTTCTCATGCACTTTCAGCGTGAGATCGACGGTGCCCGCCTTTTCGTCAAGGTGGCGTTCGGTGGTATTGGGATCGTCGGGCTTGAGCTGGTCGAAATAGCCGAGCTGGTTCAGGCGCAGCAGGCTCAATTCCCAGTAGCGGGAGTTGTAGACGTTGCCTTCTTCGAGGGCGATTTCGCGACGGATGACCTTATCGCGGGTGGTGGTGTTGCCTGCGAACTCGATGCGCCGGACGTAGAACTGTTTGCCCTCGTCGACGTCAATTTCCAGATTGACGATCTTCTTCTCGTCGTCGAACTTGGTGTCGGGGACCGAAGTGAAGTTGATGTAGCCTTCCCCGCCGTACGCCTTCCGAAGGTTTTCCAGGCCCTTCGCAACTTTCTCGCGGCTGAAAATATCGCCATCTTTCATCGGAAACAGGCTGCGGAGAGCGGCACTGCTGGGGATGGCTTTGTTGTTCTTGAAGGTGATGGTGCCGAGGCGATAGCGCTCGCCTTCCTCGATGGGCATCATGATATCGACCGACTTGCCCAGTCCCGGTTGTAGCAACGGGATGTGCATCCCGGCGTGGCCGGTATCGTGGATGTCGGTCTTCGGCTGATCCACCAGCACCTTGAAATAGCCGCGGTTCTGGAACTCGGCCCGGACGCGCTCGGTGTCTTCTTCGAGTTTGGTGGCGTCGTAGGTCTTGGAGAACAGGCTTTCGAGGAAAATTGAGTGCGGGACGCCGATCGGCTTCAGGTTCTTCATGGCGGCGCGCAGCGTGCGGTCGTTGATGTGCTTATTGCCCTTGAAGCGGATGCGTCCAACCTTGACCTTGGGCCCCTCCCGAACCACGAATGTAAGGCCGACGGCCGCGGGCGGGATCGGGCGAACTTCGGTGCGAATGGTGGCGAACTGACGTCCATGCTCGGAGAGCAGATCTTTCAGGACTACTTCGGCCTTCTTAATTTTGGTGGGATCGTACTGGTTTTCGACCGAAAGACCGACCTTGCGCTCCTTGAAGCGATCCAGGACGTCGCTGGTGGAGACCGCGCTCAGACCCGTATAGGTGATTTCCCGAATGGTGGGCCGCTCTTTCACATAGATGTGGATGATCCAGCCCTTGGGAGTTTGCTCGCGCTCGAAGCGAATGTCCTCGAAGTAACCGGCGTTCCAGAGGGCATTGAAATCGCGTTCGAGGGCGGCCTGGTCATAAACATCGCCAACGTGGGTGAAAATGCGGGCTTTGACCGTGTCCTGCGGGATGCGGCGATTGTTGTGGACTTTAATGTCTACGATGAGGTCCGTCTGACCGACGACTGGGACGGCCAGAAGCACGAGCGTTATCAAGCTGAGAAGGCGATTCCACACGGAGCCGCGCTCCCAAACTCTTAAGGAAGAAGAGGCTGGAGAGGAAACGCTATCTCTCGGCGGCAGTATGCACCTCCCCAGGTGGCGAGCGCACACAGGGATTACCGGATGACGAAGAATCGCAACTACCTCGAAAAAATAGAGTTAGGAAAACCGTAATTATACGGTAGAGCAGTGGAGCCGTCCAAGGCGGGACGAGCTTTTCCTCACGTCACGCCCGAAAAAAGTTCCACCTCAACACAGACGGAATAGAACGTCGCCGCGTTGCCCATGTCCGTGAGTTTTTCTGAGGTGAGGACGTTGATATTACGCGAACCGGGACCGAAACGAGCCCAATCGAGCCGAGCGGCAACTACTCCAGCCGGCACGGAACCGTTAACGCGAGCTTCGAGGACGATCTCACCGCGCGGGTTGAAGGTGCGAACGCGGTCGCCATCGCGGATGCCCCGGGGTCCGGCGTCGGCAGCGTGCATATCGAGTTTGCCGAGGGCCGGTTCAAGTTCGCGGACCGAGGGGACGTTCGCGAACGACGAGTTGAGATGGTTGTCGGCCTTGCGGGCGAGAAGTTCGAGCGGGAAACCCGCCGCCTTCGATCCGTGGCGGGATTCTTCGGGCGGAGTGAAGGCGACCACCGGGTCAAGGCCTCGACGCTTGAGCGTCTCGCTGTAGAACTCCGCCTTGCCGGAGGGCGTGGGGAAATTGCCCTGGGCGAATGGCAGGAAGGGCGCTGCGCTTTCTGCCGAGCTGCGCTCGGCTGGACGGGCGAGAGCCTGCCCTGAGCTTGTCGAAGGGACGCCCGTCCCTCCATCCGTCATGGCGAACTTCAGGCGCATGCTGTGTTCTTGTTCGAGGCGGTCGCGGGTAATGCCCTCGAGCCAGGGATTTGGAGAGTCGAGGGCGCGGTCGATCATGGAGTCAACCGATTCGCGGAAGCACTCGTCGTCGAATCCCATACGATCGGCGAGCGCGCGGAACACTTCGACATTCGAGCGGCATTCGCCGAGCGGCTCCATCGCCTGATTGGAGACCTGGAGGTAGTAGTGCCCGTAGGCGGTCTGCAGGTCTTTGTGTTCGAAAAACGTGGTTGCGGGCAAAACAATGTCGGCGTAATCGGTCGTGTCGGTAAAAAACTGCTCGTGTACGACCGTGAAAAGGTCGGGCCGCCTCAGGCCGCGAACGACCTCATTATGGTTCGGGCAAACGGCGGCCGGATTCGAGTTGTAGACGAACAGCGCCTTCACCGGCGGATCACTCAACGTGTTCAGGACGCTGCCCAGTTGCACCATGTTGACGGAGCGCGCGGGGCGGCCAAGAGCTTTTTGCATCAGCTCAGGCATTTCGAGCGCGTCGCGATTCAAACCGTAAGCGCCGCTGAGAGAGAGCTGAAGCCCTCCGCCGAGCTGCTTCCATGACCCGATCAGGCACGGCAGCATCGTGACCGCACGCATAGCCATGCCGCCGCGCTCGGAGCGCTGCATGCCATAGTTGACGCGAATCACCGCCGGAGGCTGGGTGGCATATTCGCGCGCGAGTTTGCGAATGTCCTCGGCGGAAATGCCGGTCCATCCCGCAACTTTTTCGGGCGGATACTCCTGCGCGCGAATTTTCAGATCGCCGAAGCCCACGGTGTGGCGCGCTACGTAGTCGGTGTCGCAGAGGTTCTCATTGATGATGACGTGCATCAGGCCGAGAGCGAGCGCGGCGTCAGTCCCTGGGTTGATCGGCAAATACCAGTCGGCGCACTTGGCGGTGCGCGTACGGTACGGATCAATGACGACCAGTTTCGCGCCTTGGCGGCGAGCTTCTTCGATGAAGGGCCAGAGGTGAACGTTGTTGCCATGGATATTCGAGCCCCAGGCGATGATGTAGCGCGAGTGCGCGAACTGCTCCGGTTCGGTGCCAAGCTTCACGCCGACGACGGATTTGATTCCCTCTTCGCCCGCCGTCGAGCAAATGGTGCGTTCCAGTTGCGACGCGCCCAGGCGGTGGAAGAAGCGGCGGTCCATGGAGGCGCCGTTGAGCGCGCCCAGCGTGCCTCCATAGGAGTACGGGAGGATGGACTCGGAGCCGAACTCGGTGATGATGCTTTTGAACTTTTGCGTGATTTCGTCCAGGGCCTCGTCCCAGGTGATGCGCTGGAAAACCTCTTCACTCGGGGGAGCGACGGGCGTCCCCGCCCGTCCTTGGCGCGAGAAACTTGGCTCTTTCGGCTTCACCCTTCTCATCGGATACAGCACGCGGTCCGGGGAGTACACGCGGTCGAGATATTTGGCGACTTTTGCACAGAGGAATCCTCGCGTAACCGGATGCGCGGGATCGCCTCGAATTTTGGTGGCGCGGCCGTCCTCGATCGTGATCAGGACGCCACATGCATCCGGGCAGTCGTGCGGGCAGGCGGCGTGGACGACGCGCTTCATATTGACATTATAGGTTCGATTCACCACGGAGGCACAGCGACACAGAGGAAACCACTTGATTCTGCGAGCCGGCGTACGGATGATTTTTTAGTTACGAGCGATGAGAATCAAGCGCCTATGCAGTTTGCTGCAACCCCACGTTGGGCGGCCTCAGCCCCTGAAGGGGCAGTAAATGCGGTTCAGGTCTGACACCGCTAAAGCGGTGGCCTGATACAATCTATGCGTTTTTCAACAACCTGCAAAGCAGACCGTCGGACACTGCGGGTTTCGTTCGCCGCGAATCGAAATGACCAACTATTTACCAACCGGGTGGGTATCTGCTTGACTCACCAGACCCCAATCCCTAGTATGCGGGGGTGGAAGACTATCCTCGGAACCTGAAGGAGTTCGAGGTTCGCTTCCGGACTGAGGAGGCCTGCCGAGAGTATCGGTTGCGACTGCGCTGGC
>WNGE01000212.1_pt1 | contig 74156 bp, 70 predicted proteins | sample 5400651 | NCBI WGS metagenome assembly WNGE01 (sample SAMN13153370, study PRJNA577476) | soil metagenome | isolation source: 60 cm soil or saprolite under grassland replicate 2 | place: USA:California | collected 2016-06-15 | reverse complement strand
ATCCCTTGCTCACAAAACAGAACCTTTTTGCCGGCTCGAGCTAAGGCATAGCCCACAGTAGCGCCGCCCATGCCTGTCCCAATAATGATTACGTCCCAATACTGCTTGTCGGGATCAACGGGGGGCACCGATTGGCTCCTGTGGCGGACCCGGCGTTACTTTCGTAACGAGAGCAGCAAATGTTTTTGCAGCGCAGTGCCGTGTTATTTCCTTTTGCAGTCTTTGGGCATGTTCGAGGTAGGTCTCGCCTTTCAATATTTCCGCGATGGCCTTTTGCAAGTTTCTCTTGCTTGCATGGTCAGATCTAACGAGCACTCCCGCGCCTTCACGAACGATCGCTTCCATCATTAAATGTTGATCCATATTCGATGGAATTCCGATTACAGGAATTCCTTCTTTCAGCGCTTGATACACGCTCGGACTACCACCGTTACAGATGACCAAACTGGCTTGCTTCGCGACCTGGTCGCCAGGCAGAAAATCAGCCGTCCACACGTTTGAGGCGTGATTGCTCGGTTTCCAGCGACCAGCGGTGGCAAGCACTACGTTAACGGGTAAGCGAGCTAGAGTTTCGATCACCGTTGGCAAAACATAAACCGGTCCGGACGAACCAAGGCTTACAAATACTAGCGGTTTCTCAGCATTGAGATCGCACCACCAGTCGGGCAAGCCAATATTAGGAGCCCAACTTACTGGGCCTAGGTAATGATGATTATTTGGACGTCCAGTGGTGGGAAACAATCCAGGTATATCCGCGTAAAGAACATAGTCGCCATCCGTATAGGTCTCCAATAAGTTCGCCAACGGCGGCATTCGGTAGTCTCGTCTCACTTCATTCAAAGGCCGCGCATGGTAAGCAAATACCATTGGTTGAATGCGCTTAAATATCGTCGAGGTCAACGAAACTCCAAAAATTCTTGTAACAGGGAGATCCGGGACAGGATAATGGTCAGTTGTGAAATATTTACTCCAATACGCATTGGTAATGGCCACGTACGGCACCCGACAGTGAGCGGCACTAACCGAAAGAGAGAGTCTAAAATCACCGATGACCAAATCGGGGTGAATTTTTTCTAACAGCTGCAAGTCTTCATCAACATAAGAGTGAAGTGTGGCACGGTTATATACGGGACGACCCGTGGACAAAGATCTAAGAAATTGCTCGCTGCTAATACTATTGATCGGCCAAAAATGGGCCGATAAATTCGTCAGGATCTCGTCGTAACCGGCAGCGCAGGCGAAGTGTATTTCGAAGAGAGTTGAATCGAGAGACCGAGCAAGCACCAGGGGCCTGGTGACATGGGCTAAGGTTACCCCTTCGGCGACAAACAAGACACGTTTTCGCGGACCGTCACTCATGACTGATTGAGAGCAATTTCGGAAACAATTGTCTTGTCCACTCGTTGTCGGTTCTGTTTTGCCTTCCATCTCTCGCAACTCAGTGCAGGCGCCGTATAGTTCTTCCGGATGGCGGCGCGCCCAAACCTACTCTAAAAAGCATCGCCGGAACTCGATCTTGTGGAATTGCAAAGAATGATTCGAGGTCACGGCGCAAACCATCGATAACTCGAATCTGATTCGGCGTTAGACCTTCCTTCTCGGATAGACGAGAACGCAGCTGAAGAAAAATCACTGCTGTCATGGGCTGGAGAGCGAGATTTTCTTTGGTTGCCTGGAGCCAAACGCGCTGGAATACGCGTCCGGCCTGCAAAAACGCGCTCGGCGATGATTCCGGAACGGTGAGTAGGCCGGCTGCGCTGCAGCGCCGCATGAGCGCCACGCTGTGATTGGCGGCGGTCCTGCTGAAGCCGAAGCGGTTAAGAAACTTCACAACCGACCAGCGTTTCAAGCAGCGAAATGCCAGTGATCCTGCTTGCCCCAGTTCCAGAGTGTCAATGGGCAGACCATCCCTTGTGCTTTACACTTCGGCTTGGTTCCATCGGAGCGTCGAAAAGAAATGATCGTGGATGTGCTTATTTTCGAATAACAATCGGTCTGCGCGGGCAATGAGGCGCCCCAATTCACCAAGGCTGGTTTTCTCATGAACCCAGGAAAGCTCAACATTGGTAAAGTTTTCAAATACCGACTGCATGTTTTTTGATGCTTGGGGATCGAGGGGAGTGGTAGCGTAAAGCCTGCGGTTTGTGCAGCGTCTCTCTATGAAATCGACCAGAGGATCTCTTTCAGCTCCCGAATCGAAAGAGATTCGAGCTATCAATTGAACGTCCCTCGAATCGGGAAAATAATCGATGTTTGCGTGGCGTCGCATCTCGGTCGCGCCAATAAGAATGTTCTCGATGGCGCTCCCCAACGCAATGAATGAGGCAAGGTGGCGAACATTGAACAGGGAAAGATCTCGATGTGGATCATGACGAACAAGAAGCGTTTCGCCATCGATAATAAACGACCAAGGTTGCAGATTATCGCCGGAAGGCGCCTGCGCGCCGGCACGGCATAGCCTGTGAAAAAAGTCGGCCGGTAGGCTCACAACACTTCGAATGGCAAAATAAAGTCGCTGTGACGGCGGATGATCAAATTTTTTCGACTGACTTGTTCCAATGGGAGATGCTGTGCCGTATCGAGGCGCGTCATTTTAGATAGATTAGAGATTCGCAATTGACGCTCCTAGCCGCCATAGGCTCGATCGAATCCCAAGGCACGCAGCTTTCGCGCCAGTATCTTTCGCTTAAATTGCTGCAACCAATTTCGATTGCCGCGGCGCAGTCGCCGTTTGCGCAGCAGCTGGCGGTAACAATCGAACTGGAGATACTCGGGCGCGAACATGGGGGGGCGACGCTGTAACAAAATTTTCAACGTCTCTCCTCCTGCCAAGGATGCTGCCAACTGACAGCCTAAAATGCTTGACGGCCCTCTACCGGTTTGAGTATCGACTGAGCTGAGATCCATGTAGGGTAGATGAAGGCCGCCCGGTGCTAATCCGACTATGAATCTCATCAACTGTTCAAAGGGCTCTTGATCATCCGTCAAATCGAAATAATCGTCAAAGCTCATGCCGCCAGTCGCGAACACGTGCAAGGTTGCCGAAAAACCCAATGGCGCAGCGGTTAAAGCTGGAATACCTGCTTGCCATGCGGCAGCGAAGAGTTGCCGACGCGCAGATAACGCGAAGAAATCGACGCCGTCAAAAACCAAATCGGCGTCCCTTACAAAGGCTCCGACGTTATCTGCACAGATATTTCGATCGACGACTTCCACTCTACATTCGGGATTGATGGAACGGATCATGTCAGCGGTGACTTCCGCTTTGTTCTTGCCGACGCTTTGAACCGTAGCCCCAATTTGTCGGTTTATGTTGGCGATTGAAAACGTGTCGGTGTCAGCGATTCGGAACCGTCCGATGCCGAGGCGGGCACATGTGTGCGCGTGCAATCCCCCAACGCCGCCGCAGCCGGCAATCACGACCAAAGACGAGGCAAGTATCTGTTGTTCTTCGAGGGAAATGAGACCAGCATTTCGTTCGAAGGCTTCGGCCTGCGAAAAGACAGCAACTTCGCTCGATCTATGTTTCCGCAAAGCGTCCACAAGTCTAACACCGACTTACATCGCTGTGGGAATTTTATAATCTTCTTTTTTTAACTCGGAGAAACGCTTGTATCGAATTCCCGTGGGGATCGATTGGGCGAGCCTGGGATATTTCAATTCGAAATTGTCAAAACCGCTCGGGATTTTGATTACATGAGGAAATCTAATACCGCGATGCTCACACCCAGGCCCTGTTTGTTCGAGTTGCATGCCCAAACCTTTAAAAATTCTTGCCAACGACCGCACGGCAAGAAAGAACCAATGATTAATGCCATTTTGTACGCTGTAGTCGCGAGCGGCGTACAGCAACGCCAACATCAGCCAGGGAGCCTTTCTTCGCTCGTCGGCCACAGTAATGTCACTGTCGCTGGCTTCGTCATCCGCGTTCCAGGGAATTTGATACGGCGTGTGTCGCTCTAGCGGGCGGCGGCGATATTGTGCAACTACGCACATTCGCGAAATCTCGGCGGATGTTGTAAAGTCTGCCATTGATTCTGCTCGCTCCAGCCGCAGGAGTAAGTCTTTATCTATGGTGGCAAACCTGCTTATCGGCAACTTCTCCAAGGGGCCAAGCACCAATCTTAGTGCGGCGATCCAGTCGCCAGTTGCGCGTGCTCTGACGATAAAATGCGCGGAATCTGCGTCGAACTCGTCAGTTTCTCTTTTGTCTGGGAAGCGCAAGGGTTCCTCGTAACCGGTCTCGAGACAATAGACCTGATAACGGATGCGTTGGTTAATTTCCTTGCCTTCTGCATCGTCGGCAAGAAAGGCTTCAAAGTATTGATCAAACATAACCCTTTTAGCCGTTTCTGTCTATTTGGGTGAAAACAGAAAGAAGAACTTTTGTGTCAATTTCCTGGATCGGGATTAAGCAACTTTATAAATTCTCCCTGTTCATGTTCCATTTTTTGATCTGGGACCGTACTGACATTCCGTAGATGCGGATAGGCGAGTCATGATTTTCTTTGGAGCAAAACTTGGGCTGACCCACGCTCATGCTAATCTCAATGCCCGACAGCTTGCAGTAGTATTATGATATCATGTTCAAGGCGCCAGGGGCCAATAAATATATCGGCTCATTCCCAAAAAACAAAAACAAGTCTTATTCCCGGCAAAGGCAATTACCTGGTAGGCGCAAAACTCATACAGAATTGCCTCCGAAGGATTGAAGATACCTTTGAATGGGTGCACTACCCATGTTCCCATCTGTCAGAGTCTTCTTCTACCATCTTCCTGCGACCGGCAAATCTCCTTCCTGTCCGAATCCACTTAGGCATTTATCAACATTGCATCCATCCCATTGCCCATTGCCGTTTAAATCCAGAAACCAGTCTCCGGTTTTCGGTCTAAACACACCGATTTTGGTCGAACCCGTAGCGTCCCAGTCGCCCGCTACGGGTAGATCGCCTGGTTGACCGAACGCCGTGACGCATTGATCAACGTTGCAGCCATCCCAGATGCCATTTCCGTTCCGATCCAGGAACCATTCACCAGTGCTGGGTCTGAACAGACCGATCTTGCTGGTTCCGGCTGCGTCCCAGTCACCGGCCACGGCTAGGTCACCTTGCTGACCAAAGGAAGCGATACACCGATCAATGCTGCAACCATCCAATCTTCCGTCGCCATCGAGGTCAAGAAACCACTCGCCGGTAGCCGGTCGGAACACACCGATCTTACTTCTGCCCGCTCCGTTCCAGTCTCCGGCAACGGGGATGTCTCCCTGCTTTCCAAAGGACCGAATGCAGCGATCGCCGTCACAGCCATTCCATTTTTCGTTGCCGTTGCGGTCCAAATACCAGCGGCTTCCTTTGTTACCGGTAGCGGAAGACGAATACAGGCCGAGATCATCGACGCCGGATCCGTCCCAGTCTCCAACGATCGGAACCAAAACCGAGCCAAGAGTTGGAATACTTTTCTTTTTCCACGGGTTGATACACGAGTCTGTATTACATCCATTGTTTGTGGCCGTAATATTGCGCTTCAATTGCCACTCGTGCGTGGTGGTTTTGAATACGCCGATGCTCGAGGGTCGTTGCTCGAACGTGGCGACGCACGACGTGTTGCCATTTGCGACGACGACACCGCCAGCGCAATTGCGATCGCCGCTCCATCCAGTGAAGGCCGAGCCAAGGGCAGGGGCAGCCCGCAGAACAACTCGAGTTGCAGCGGCGAAGTTCGCCGAGCAATCTGTTACACAATCAATAGATCCTGGGCTACCGGTTATGCGTCCCTTTCCGTTACCCTTGAGGCTAACGTTCAGTGTATTGCCCTTAACAGCAAACATGGCGGTACAAGTCTTATTGCGATTCATGATCACGACGCCATCAAAACAATCCGGGTCGCCGCTCCATCCGGAAAAGACAGAGCCCGAGGCGGGAGTCGGTGTGAGGGCTACGGTAGCTCCCTTCGAGAAATCAGCAGCACAAGTTGATCCACAATTGATCCCCACCGGACTACTGGTTACGATTCCTGTGCCCGTGCCTGCTGTGGTTACTTCGCCAACAACGTTGACGATTAGCTTCGGGTTCTGACTGGTATTGATGGTGAAGATCGCAACGCACGACTTGTTACTGTCCATGGTTACGGCGCCATCGGAACAATCAGGGTCGCCACTCCAGCCGGAAAAAACGGAGCCGGGATTAGGAGTCGCGATGAGAGTGACCGAAGTTCCACTGGCGAAATTTGCCGAACAATTTGTCTTGCAGTTAATCCCTGCCGGGCTACTCGTTACAACTCCCTTACCGGTCCCGGCGGCGGTTGCGGTGGCTAAAATGTTGACTGTTACCTTGGGGGTCTGGACCGTGATCGGTGTGAAAGTAGCGGTGCAAGTCTTATTCGTGTTCATCGTAACCGAGCCGTCTACACAGTCAGCATGGCCGCTCCATCCGGAAAATGTATAGCCGCTGGCGGCAACAGCCTGTAAAGTGACGCTTGCGCCGTTAGTAAAACTAGCGGTACACGTCGTGCCGCAATTAATTCCCGCAGGAGTGCTGGTGATCGTGCCGCTGCCTTGAGACGAAACGGTTAAATTGAGCGTGGCGATCGGCGCCGCCAGTGTCGTACCGCAAAGTTCGGGCGAGTAAGCGGAGTTGCCGGCGCTATTGAACGCATTTACGCGATAACAGTAAGTCGTGTTGTCCGCCAAGCCCGAGTCATCATACGAAGTCACATTGGCGCTAGTCGTTGCGATGACGCTATACTCGCCAGCGACGCCAAGTTTTCGTTCGACATGGAAGCCGGTTTCATCGGAAGAATTGTCGGCCCATGAGAGTTGCAGAGTTGCCGCTGTTGCCTGATCGTCGGAGAATAGTGATAGGGTCGCAGCTGAAAGAATTACTAATAAGACAAAAAGTAACGATTTAGATAAGCGGTAATGCACATTCCCCCCTGCTATGAGAAATCTGGAAAAAAGGAAGTGCACAACTGAGCGGGCAGTGTGTGTCCTTCCGGCGGCCCTGCTACCTTGTCCTGAAGTTCGTGGCTGGAGCCAACAGTTCAGGAGTTAGGCCAGAAACTTTGCGTCCCAACCTTTCGGTTGGTTTGCCTTTATCGGAGACCAATTCAAAAAATCAGTTACAGCTTTTGACAGCAAGGCATATGCCAGTCGATGATGGTCAAGATTCGTAATCCAACAGACTTTTGATCCACGATCCGTGAGCTTTTGCTATGGTGCGAACATTCTTGTTGCTTCGATTTTGTCCTTGTTCACACGCGGTGAACTCCCGGTCTGCCAATGTAGCGGAGTTTGGACTGCACGCTCGGACGCACGAGTTCGAACCTATCACCTCGACACCAATGATTGACAGTTAATTCGGTTAAGTCAGAGTCAGGAAGCGGACTTGGAGCAAAAGGCTGTGGCGAGACGCTTGTTAACGTCCTCAAACATGCTTTCTTTGAACGTGTGGCACCGGCTTTGGCTTAGCGGTGATGATCCATTCCGCCATTACATTTCTTCGAAGGATAACATCACTGATGTTTTCCGGGCATCGAATTAACGGAACTCCTTGGCGATCGTGAACTCATACAGATTCGCCTCCCAAGGCTTGAATGTATCTTTGAATGATGTGTTATCACCAAAGCTTTTGCCGGTTCGAACATTTCGCAGATTTTTTGCGCGGAAAGTCAGCCGGATCGTGATCTCTTTCGGGTCTTGATCGATCACGCTGAGGGACTCCGGCGCGTCGGCCGACTCGGGAAGATTCTTCAAAACCGCGAGGCAGTAGCGATCGCCATTGCGCCAGAGCAAAGACTCGATCCAAGGTTCTTTGCCATTCGGACCATAGATCTCGACGCGCGGTCGCAGTCCGGCACCAGGCAATGCTTGGCCGACCACTTCACGCCAGGATTGCCCCGTGGTACCGGTTCTAAACGGAAAGTACGCATAAGCCAGTGGACTTAGATTCAGATAAAAAGTCTGTCCTCCTTTTACCTTTCTGCGGATGAGCAGATCTGCGGTTTCAGATGTTTCACGGCTGGACGGCGGCACTCCACGAGTACCGCGCTCGACTATAATCATTGAACGATAGCGCAGAGCTCCATCATAGGCGAGCAGCCGTAGCGGAAAGGGCTTTTCGTAGTATTCAGCGTCAACTTCGGTAATGCCTTTGCCGTTGAAATAACCTTTGGACTCATCTCTAACAATACCGAAAAGATCGTCTAATGCTCCCGCCCTGCGGCCGCGGCCGGTTTCGGTCAACAGACCACATAGGGCGTCCGCTATGAGCATGCCACCTGCATGGACAAAGTTACGCAACGCCTCAGCTTCGCGGTCGGAGAGGCAAATGGTCTGGTTGAGGATGATTACTTTGAACCGGCTTACCAAATCAATCCGTCCTTCACGCACATCCAGATAGCTGATGAAATCGTATTGGTAGCCGAGATCTTCGAGAAGCTTGCACCATGATAGCCGCAAACGGGCGGAGGAAAGATTATCGTCATCAACACCAGTCAGACGCTTGGGCCAGGTAGCTCCGTGGGTCACGCTATCCATCGCCCAGCTCGCACGAATGCTGGGATGGGAGTAATACAGCGCAAGGCGATCGGTGTCGAGATAAGAGTCGGGACTGATGATGAATTCGCCTGCACGATCTTGAATCTCCCGCAACGTCGGCGCCAGCTGCTCAATCGCGGCAGACAGCTCGCGCTTTCCGGAAGCGGACTCTCGTATCCATCCGTTGGGCCAGGCAATGGCGGCCTGCTGACCATGAGCCAGACGGTTCCATAGCGTCCAAACATTCTTTTTGTAGGATCCACCGGTATGATATGTTTGAACCTGAACCCGGCGCGGTCGGTTCCAGAAGGAGCGAAGAATCTCGCTAATGCCTCCCATCTCGAGAGCCTCCATCCACTGGACAGCCCTGGATATTAGAGCATAGTCATAACCGCCGTACGCTGATGGCTGTTGTCCACCAACGAATCCCGCCGGAATCGTGGGATCGAGATTATTTGTATAGCGTGTGAGATCGGCCAAAACCTGGGCAAACTGATAATCCATAAAATGGCGCCACTCCATCCAGGACGAAAGATTCCATGAACTAAATGGAGGGGTGGAATTTAACCTGCGCGCCTGTTCAAACCCAATAGGCTGGATAGCATCGAAAGAGGGATGTGCCGTGCCCCACCTAGAGTTGAGACTACCGATCGTGCCATAACGTCTTTCCAACCATCTGCGATACCAGGCCACCGATAGAGGATGAGTGTCGACTTCTACAGGATTGTTCAATGCCCCCAGTGAGATCTCATCATCAAATGCGTAGGCATAAACAAAGCCTTTTTTTGTCGTGGCGATATTTTCGCGCAGCAATGACTTCAGCGCCTCGATAGTTTTGGGATCAGCGAGACTATGCGGCCGAACAGAAAGGGACGCTTTGCCCGAGAGATTCTTTTGGAGATCGGAACTTAGATACAGAATCCCCTTGCCTGCGGCATGATCGACGTAGTATGGGAAGCGGCGTTCGAGTGACAACCGCACTTTCTCGTCCTCGCCCGCTCCCCGGTCTATGTGAAAACCATGCAGCCCCGCTTGATCGTACAGAGCCACATCGCGGAGCACGTCATTTTGGAACTGCCAGACCAAAATAATGAATTGCTTCCATTCCGGGCGTTGCCGGATTACCGGCACTGACTGAAGCTCGCCGACGGGATAGTCTTGGACTACGGAGGCACCATCGGCTGTCTCCGTGAATACATTGGTTAGAGCCAATGCCGCAACCGCACGAACAAATTGGCGGCGGGTTAATTCCGTGTCATCTTCCATAACGATCAATCAACAAAGAGCGACCATGGCTAAATCATCGATTCGCCGGGGTAATTTTGTTCCTGAAGCACTACGCAAACACCTCGTACAAAAAATGCTCTGGAAATTCCCATTGCCGTTAGCGTTGAAGAAAAAGATTACTGATACCATCGTTTATTTATCTCCGAAACTGCAAGAGATATTTTTCGACAACTTTCATGGTGTCTTTACTCGTGAAATGCAACAACATCTATTTGATAGCGGACCGTACCGTGGCTTATCATCGGTCGATCCTTATGCCAACGCGAACGCACTATTTGAGCGCTCGAACACGCAGAACTTTCTTCATCAGATGCTCTTATACCGATGTAAATATGGATTTAGTAGAACTCCTGATGAAGCAGGATCAAATGAGCATGGCCGCGTCTATCGAGAGTCGGGTGCCATTTCTAGATCATTTGTTGGTAGAGTTTGCCGGGACTATTCCACCCCATTTGCGCTTGCAAGGACGAGCGGGAAAGCAGCTGGTCAAAAAAGCCACAGAAAAATTCCTACCTCACAACATCGTGCATCGACAAAAAATGGGATTTCCAGTTCCTTTCGGCAGTTGGCTCAAAGAAGATTCGGCGGGAATGGTCAGCGAGATCTTGTTAGATAAGAGAACAATGGACCGAGGATATTTCAACGTGTCGTATATCGAAAAACTTCTGAAGTCGCATCAGAGTGGGCAACGTGACTATCAAAATCAAATTTGGCTGCTACTAAACTTTGAGCTTTGGCATCTAGTCTTCATAGATGATGGGGCAAGATGTTAATCCGTCGAATTAATTGGTGGCTGTTGACCGCAGCAGTTTCGTCACAGGTCGACGCAATGATGACCAACCAGAAATAGCAGTCCGTTGTCTAATTTATATTTCTGCAATACTCTCCCCGTCTTTTCACTTGGCTAATCCTTTTTCCGTAATATCCGCATAACGGCACTTTTGCTCGCTTGGTAAACTCCAGAGGTGAAAGGTTGCTACCCGGCGGGCAAAAATGACGCCAGTGCTGCGATTCGCAAACAGGCATTTCATTCTTTACCGATGACCACCATAGGTCCGCAAATCTCGCAAGGCAATGTGGAAGCCCCTACAGGTTGAGTTCTAACTACCAGCGCAGCCTTTGAGGGGACATGAGGTCGGGGCCAGATCTTAGCGTGATTACGCCCGACGACTTTCTTGGATCTCGATTCGGATCCGAGATTATCGACTCTGTATCGACTCTGCTGCGCACTTGCGTAACTATATTGACGGCTTTCGCATAGACCTGGTCTCATTAACACCCCCGAGAAGTCCATGAGGTGCCAACCATGCCCTTAGCGGAGAAGGACATCCAATGGGCGACCCGTAAATGCTCCCATCATGTAGGACTCGCGACGAGCGTTGGACTCACGCAAAGTTTGGAGCCTTCGGGTGAACTTATGAATTCAACCGGAATATATGTAAGATTCAGCTAGGCAAATGAGTAAGAAATATGATTTTTGTCAGTCAGTAATAAAAATTTACAATTCGTATGTTTGAAAATCTTTGTAGAAATCAATAGTTATCTGTTGACTTCAAACTTCCCGGATTTTTGTAAACTTGATTTATAAAATACGCCCCCTCGGTTTTTTAAAATATCGCTAAAAATCAACTACTTACCGAGTGGCATCTATGTTGCTGTCTCTTTAGGGCAACGCAGCTTCCTGCGATATATAAAGGAGTTACAATATGAAGAAATTTCTCCGGTTATCTTTGGTTGTGTCATTGGCTATGGTGCTCTTCGCACCGACCTTTGTTAACGCGACTACACTGTTTGACGGGTCGGTTAATACCGACGCTGCTTGCGGAAGTGGTGGTTGCTTTGGTTTGACTTACGAGCTGATCATTACTGACGCTAACGATGCCAACGGTATAACCTACACGGGCGAAATCAAAATTACGGGGACGTATACGGGAAGTGAGACGTTCATTGCTTCGCTAGATTTCAAGCCAGATGGAAATACTATCACCTCGGCCACTTTAACCGCGGCTCCGGGAGGCACGGGAGGTTGGACAACGACCATCAACTTGGGTCAAGCGGCCGGTGATTGCGCGAGTTCTGGAGATGGATTCATTTGTAGCAACGACACTGGTACGAATAGTTTAGCTCCGGTAACAAACGGGGGCGTCGTGAACTATGACTGGCAGTGGAATTTCATTATGAGTGGAGCTGTCGATCCAGGCCATCTCGGCGCGCGGTTTAACAATGCCGGTGATACAGATAACGGACAAATAGTGTCTATCAGCACTTTTAGCGGTGGCCGTGGTCCTGGTCAGGAAGTACCAGAGCCTTCTAGTCTTATTCTGCTCGGATCCGGATTAATTATGGTAGCTACAGCGCTCCGAAGGCGCTTTTCACAGAAGCAACAAATCTTAAGAACCGCAACGAAAACGGGTGCCCAAGAGAGTTTTCTTGGCGCCCGTTTTGTTTTTGGACCAATTTGAAAACAGCAAGGCACCGAAAACTAAAAGTTTCACCAGTTGGAGCCCTTGATTTTAAACCGCGTGACAATCCTCAATTGCGATCCGACGTAATTATCAAAGGACGAATACATGCAGCATCGGTTTATATGCGCTGCTCGTCTTTTTAATCTCTTCCCCCCCATACGCATTCCCTTCAAGTGAACCCTTTTAGTCTGTTCTAAGCCTATAAGGGGGTCAAAATAGGCACCCTGGAGCTCATCATCCACTCGCCGCAAATGCAAGTATTTCATTTATTATCTGTGTTTAAAAGAAAGCTAGGAGAAGTTCTGGGTGCCGATCTGCGGTCGCTGGCCGCGCTTAGAGTCACGATGGCGGTCCTGATCATCTTTGATTTGCTTCTACGCTCACGAGACCTGGTCGCCCACTACACAGATGCCGGTGCATTACCGCGCGTAGCCGTGCTGGATCAGACTAGAAGTCGTTGGCTGATTTCGCTTCACCTGATCAACGGTACGTGGGAGATCCAAGCCATGTTGTTTGTCATAGCGGGGGCTTTCGCTGTTGCGTTGCTTGTGGGCTATAAAACGCGGCTTGCGACAATTGTGTCATGGATTTTGCTCGCCTCTTTGGACTCACGTAATCTCGTCGTTTTGGATGGTGGAGACACGATGCTGCGGGTGTTACTTTTTTGGGCCATTTTTTTGCCGTGGGGAACTCGTTGGTCGGTTGATAGTGCTCTAAGTCCTCCTGCGGAAGGTGCTCCGAATCAGATAATCTCTTGCAGCACCTTTGCTTACATTATGCAGGTCGTTTTCGTCTACTGGTTTACCGTACTGTATAAAACCGGTCCGGAATGGCGTGCCGACGGGACCGCAGTCTATTACGCCCTCAATGTCGATAAGATGGTGACACCGATTGGTCAATACCTGCTTGAGTTTCCAGGCTTGCTGAAGCCCCTCACGCACGCGGTGTTCTGGTATGAAGTAATCGGGCCGTTATTGCTTTTTTCGCCGGTATTCACAGGGCCCATTCGCACACTGACAATTGTTGGATTCGCGCTGTTTCATCTCGGGATTGCCTCATGCATGAAAATAGGAATTTTCCCGTATATTGGCACTCTTTCTATGCTGGGATTATTGCCTCCATGGTTTTGGGAAAAAATTGGCGATGCATCAAAAACAAAGGACCGATTAGGGCTGCGCATTTATTATAATCAAGATTGCGGTTTTTGCGCGAGATCGGTGGGTTTAATCAAAACTTTCTTCTTGCTGCCGAAAGTTGAGCTTTTTCCCTCGACCATCGACCCTTCAATTGAACGAGACATGACGCTGCACAATTCGTGGGTCCTCTTAGATGCGAAGGAAAATCGCTATTTCGGGTTTCGTGGCGTAATCGCCGCGTTAAAAAGATCTCCGCTTTTCTGGCCTCTAGCTTCAATGCTAAAGCTCGGCTGGATGGCCGCGATAGGGGAGCATCTCTATTCCTGGGTAGCGATTCACCGGCGAGTGACATGCGCTTTACCTATGTCTTCGGACCAAACCGCTCTGAAAATGTCTCCCATTCAGAATTTTTTTGTATTGTTTCTCTTAGTCTATGTGTTTTTTTGGAATCTCGCGACGCTGCCAAATACCGGAATCAAATTTTCGGAGCGCACTAGGTCGATCGGATACGTGCTTCGGCTAGACCAAACGTGGAATATGTTTGCCCTTTATCCGCTCAAGGATGACGGGTGGTATGTGATTCCTGGACGCCTTAAGGATGGAGAAGTTGTGGACTTAGATTTAGATAACGATGGAGCACGTGTGACGTTGGACAGGCCCTCGTCCATCTCGCAGACCTACAAAAATTATCGCTGGAGGAAATACCTTGACAACTTGTTGAGCGAGAGCATCAGAAGCTACAGGGTTTACTATGCGGAGTACCTCTGCCGAGCCTGGAATGTTCGCCATAATGGGAGTGAAATCAGAAGAATTAGACATCATCTATATGCTTGAATGGACCCTGCCAAATTACCAGCATCCGGTTCCGCGACCCGTGCGGCTTCTGAGGCACCGATGTGAAGAATCGGCCAAATGAAATAATGTAATTTTCCAGTGCTGCTGTCGTTTCTTCCGTCCTAGGCCAGGGTATTGCAAATACGACTGAGTCGTCCGGTCTGTCGCATAGCATCAATAGTAGGAGCGACTGGATTCGATGTCGGGAGGAAGTTTAAGTGCTTCTAGAACCTTCTTAGTCAGCAAAAACGCGAAGATGTGTTTGACTCCGACACTATGCAGGACGCTTCAACTGGATTAATGGGGGAAGGACGTATTTCCTGTGGGGAAAAGGAGAGGCCCGCCAGGTTGATCCGGCGGGCCGTCGGCCGCTTTTTAGTTTATCGTCAGCGTGAGAGGGGCAGATATTCCAGAATTACCTGCTCCGTCATATGCTTTTGCGTTAATGCCATGGGTGCCCTTGCCCCAGGGCTTGGTGTTCATTTTGAAATTATAAGGATTAGAAGTATCCGTCGCTTGCAACTTCCCGTCGACGTAAATTTCCACCTTGGCAACGCCAGTCTGATCATCTGATGCCAACACGCTCAAGTTGACCCATTTACCATCATACTGCATTGTGACGAGCTGCACCGTCGGCGAAGTCGTGTCTACTGAGGGCGGAGGCGGGGGCGGAGGAGAAGATGGTGGTGGCGCTGCAGTCGATGCCGCTAAAAGGGAGGCAAAGACATTTATCCTGCCCGATCCATAATACTGATCATAGCCGGGTGATCCACGATCATCAGCATTGTTTTTTATAAGGTCGACGACTTGGGAATTAGTTAAAGAAGGATTGAGTGAAAAGATCAACCCCGCGAGTCCAGCAGTGATCGGCGATGAAAAAGAGGTCCCGCTAGCGTATCTATAGCCGCCGCCATTTGCTGTTGTATAAATTGAAACGCCAGGCGCGGAAATGTCCACGGAGCTGCCGTAACTCGACCACCCTGCCAAATTATCATATTGATCCGTGGCTGATACACCAACAACGTTGTTCAACGCGGCGGGATAAATTGGATCGCTACTAGCGTAATTGCCGGCAGAGGCTACGATCACTAGGCCTTTGTTCCAGGCATAGTTAACAGCGTTTTGCATTGTAGATGTGTAGCCGGTCCAGCCAAGGCTTATATTAATGACACGAGCGCCATGGTCGGCCGCATAAATGATGGCTGCAGAAGTATCTGATACCGTGCCTGTGTTACTAGATGTCACCGTTACCAGTGGCATTACGGGGTTGTTCCAAGTCACACCGGAGACCCCGATGCCGGAGTTGCCCATCGCGGAAGCGGCGCCAGCGACGGCTGTTCCGTGGCCAAGAACGTCCTGGGTGTCGGCGGGATCACCACCAAGAAAGTTATAGCCGGGAACTTGCATCCGGTCCGGATGATATGGATCAACTCCTGAGTCGATCACTGCAATAACTATCGAACTTGAGCCAGTGATTATGTCCCAACCCTGTGGCGCAGATATTTGCGGAAGATGTCATTGATATAGAAAATCTGGATCGTTCGGTTGCAGTTGGCCTTGTCCGATTAAATTTCTCTCGACGTACTCAATCTTTGGGTTCTTTCGAAGTGCTCCTTCAATGGCTTCCAACGCTTGAGCCGGGACCTTAATATGATGGACCTTGATCTGCGAAAGAGTTTCGATTTTCTGTCCGCCATGGGCTTTGTACTGATTCTCAAGATCCGCCTCCGAAACACCCGCCTTCGGGGCAATTAGTAACTCACCCGGAACGTGAGGAGAATTCTGCGCCGAGCCGAATTGGGGAGAGCTCATGAGAACTCCAACGATCAACGTTAATCTGCATAGCATAGATTTGAACACTCGTACCTCCTTGCTTTTGTGAGCCAGTCTTTTCAACTGCAAGTAGGTGGATCGGTAGTTTCTGCAAAACGCTAAAACTTCGGAATCCTTCCTTCGGTGACCCGGCTATCAGGAATCACCTGACCGGTGGCTTTGCGTCCCAGCCTCGCGAATAGTTTGCCTTTGTCGAGAAGTAGGCTTGTGATTAATCGCCAATTTCCTTCAGCAAGGGGTGTTCCAAGCGGAGAGATTCGGTGCCGCATGAATTTTTTCGTCAGCATGGAGGCGCTTTGGCAGCCAAATGTGTAATGAAAGGCGTTTTACAGAATGACTTACTGAACTCCGGACGCCACATGCGCCTCGGTGAGTGCACGCTAATGTTCGCTGTCTGCGCAAGAATTGTATTTTGGCAGGGATTAACCCCGTAGACGGTGCGCATAATCAACTAACTAATAACTTTGCGCGCCAACGAATACTCGAAGGCGGCAAAAACTATAGTGAATTAGAAAAAAAGACTGGGCTAGAGAAGGAAGGGGAGAGTCCCTTCACATTGTCCTGTTTCACGACAAAAAAAGGCCTCATTGATCTGACATCAATGAGGCCAAGCAAAAAACTTGTATCAGATGGAGAAGAGAGGTCAGCTTCCGTAATCGCTTTTGACTTGCGATGGCGTTATAAACCACGATCCCGTGCAACTGCGACGCGCAGTTTCACCGATATCTTTCCCGTTCGTTCCGCCGTCGTAGTTTCCCGGTACGCCAAAGGTTGCCGTATAGGCCACAGCCGCAGTGGCTTGCGTTCCGACACAGGTGGCCAGTTTAAGAGGCACGTGCAAAATCGAAAACAAAATACTCCCGAGGACGAATATCCCATTATCCTCCTGGTCGGCGGATTGGGCCCTGCCAGTGACGGGTACTGCCAAAATAGCAACGGTCAGGATTAACGCCGAGAGTGCGCTAATTAATCGCTTCTTCATGATCGTGGTCCCTTTCGTCATATTCTTTTGTCGAGCTGCGTTATTTTGCTTGGGAACCGCTTGTAAGTCAAGCCGGAATATTGGGGCGTGCGTCGATCTAACTATCGCGTCTACGGCTCGTAGCTATGAGCGAGCGGCACAGGATCTTTCTCTCTCGTTTTGGCGATGAGTGGCTCCCCGATCAATGTAGTGGGGGGCGACAGCAAAAACTGCGTCATTGCATCAGCGGGCACGGGGCGGCAAAAATAGTATCCTTGTCCTTCGTCGCATTGAAAAACCCTGAGCATTCTCTTTGACTGAATCGTTTCAACTCCCTCTGCAACGATCTTAAGTCCCAGGTTGTGACCCAAGTCAATAATTGATTTGACGATCACAGAGCTATCACGGTCGGTTTCGATGTTTTGGATAAATGACTTGTCAATTTTAATGCATGAGACGGGCAACTTCGTGAGATATGCGAAGGAGGAATAACCCGTACCAAAATCGTCAATTGCGAATCGAACGCCCAAATGGCGAATTTGGTCCAACGTGTGAATCACTCGTTGCGGATCACTCATGATGCTGGTCTCGGTGATTTCTAGTTCCAGACTCTCTGGCGGCACGCCCGTGTCGCGCAACAGCGCCTCGATCTGTTCCGGGAGTTCTTGTGCTTCGAGATTCCACATCGTGAGGTTGACCGCGATGTTAATATCCAAGCCGATTTCCTTCCATTGGCGGCACTGCAAGAGCGACTGCTGAAGTACCCACAGAGTCAATGGAATAATTAACCCCGTCCGCTCTGCGACGGGTATGAATTGATCGGGTACGATGATTCCATGCTGAGGGTGTTGCCAGCGAAGTAACACCTCGACGCCCGTCACACGTTCTTGTAAGAGACTCACTTTGGGTTGGAACGTAAGGAATAATTGATCCGAGACGATCGCCTGCCGAAGCTCGCTCATCCATTGCCGAGCGCTGATTAGGCCGCCGGGATGCGATGCATAAATCGTGAAAGGTTTCCTGGCAGTGGTGGCCAACGCGAGGTCGTTTTCCGCGTGTTCAATTAAACTCCTGACGCTATCACCGTGCTCGGGAAATAGAGATACTCCTATTCGCGGCTTGAGGACGAATGTTTGGTTGCCAATCTTTACCGGTTCCTCCAGCCGGTTCAAAAGACGGTTCGTTACTAGTTCGAGGTCCTGGGGTCCCTGGACGGATTGTAAGAGAACTCCGATATGGCCGCCGCTCAGTAATGAAACCGTATCGGAAGCGCGAAGTCTGCCCCTTAATCTCATCGAAATCGAATTAAAAAAGGCTGTAAGGTTGGCGTCCCCGGCATGTATTCCGTTCTTAGGAGTATCAAACGCAAATAGAAGAACTGCCATCTGGGGAATGCTGTGCTTGGCCGACAGGATCGCTTGCCGAGCCCGCAGTTCAAACTCGGAGTTGCTGGCGGCGGATGCAGGGTTGTTATCCATCGTATGGTTCTTTTCGAAACATCAAGAAAAAATCGTCCCCGCGCTTGCGCGCGAGACGTTGCTCGTCCGAAGACAGTCGATAAGTATGTGCATCCATCCTCTAAGCGATCCGAATACGTGTGCGAGCAATGGCCATGCCAGCAACCGATCCGCTTTATGCGAGACACTGAGTATCCGCTACTTAGCTCACCGAAAGGCAGTCCGCTCGTTTGACCAGACGGCGGCGAATGGCAAAAACGGCAAGTGCCACAGACAAAAATGTCATGATTCGTAGAGTGACACCCGGGACCCTTGTCGCATCGTTAGCATCCGAGAGACCTGTTGACGTTTATCGTCGTGAATTTCACTGAAGGACTAACAGGTGGGATAAAAAATGCTTAACCGTTGCACGACAACGTGACCACGCGACCGAGTCGCAGCGCAGTTTCGAAGCGAGTCAAGTGGGTCATGCCATTGATCTGAAATATCAGCGCTCGTATGGCAGAGTTATGGCGGGATACCTTGCAAGCAATGGTTCGTGGGCCGCGTCTTTCTTAACAAAAATTGTGGCGACTCGATCGGAATAGATCGGCTGCCAGTCTCTTTGATCGCGGAGAGCTGCGGTGAGCGCTGAGTAAGTATCGAAAATGATCCAGCTGATATCGTATTTGCCAAGAATCTCTTTCCATCCGGGTTGGACATTGGCGATCGTTAGATATGCGCTACCGAGCTTTTCTCCGTACATATCAGACCGTCCGTCCATAAAGACGCGATACGTCGGCCAGGCGGCAAATATCATGTAGTCGCCGAATTCGTCGTTATTGAACATATTTCCAGTGACGGTTTCTTTCTTGAGGAATTCAACCGCCGCGACGGGGAACTTTTTATCGTCGAAGTGATATTTGACGGTTCCTGTCAAGATTAGGCCAGAGACGAAAAGCACGGCGATGACAGGCCAAAAATAGCCCTGTAAGCTGGTATCGATCGCGTTTAGATTTAGGTTGCGGTTTCGGTAATATCGCAAAAAAGGTTGGGGCATTCTATCGATAATACTCGCTGCCGTTCTGAGCAGAAGGGGCGCAGCAACGATGGCAAAAAGGGAAACATGTCGCCCTGAATAAAGAGCCATATACGATAGCAAGGTTATAAGCGCGACTTCGATCAGATTCAGCGGCGATCGCGATAGAGCAAGCAGACCGATCGCTGCCAATAACATGTACTTGAAGGGCAGGACGTCATGGAAGTTCGGTGACATGAACTCCGTAACGCGGTCCATCACGAATCGGTCGGATGTAACTCGAATAGGAAACCATAGGATTTCGAATCCATAAGGGTTAATTGCGCAGATAACTGCAGTCGCGATAAGAACTAGGAACAGCGTCTTCGCTTTAACGCGATATCGTTGTATTTGGTCGGGACGTCCACTGATTGAGTAGACAACGTTGCCGATCAAATAGATCGCGAGCAAAACGAGCCCGATGAAATAGCCGCCGTGGAGATTGACCCAAAACAACATGAGCAAGGGCAAGTACATCAACGTGCGATCGTTGTTATATTGAAATCGGTCCAGGCAGTGGCACCAAATAACTGCCAGCAGGAGCGAAAAGGAGTGTGGACGGGCCAGCCAATGAGTCGAAGAGGTCGCCGTCGCGAGCATGGTAATGCAGGTGCATAGCAGAATGTCTTGTGATTTGCTTCGCAACGTTTGATATAGCAGCCAGTGCGTCATTGCGAGCAGAAAGGCAAAGAACACAACGATGCCAGTTAGACCGACGAACCTGAAGATCATAGCCATTATGACTTCCGCCAGCCATTCATGAGCCGTCCATTTGAGCGGAGGAACATGTAGTGAGTAGATGTCCTGTTTTGGCACGTCCCAGGTCTGTAAAATCACTTCACCCGTACGGATGTGATAGCCTGTGTCGCCGTCCCCGAGTAGTCCCTGGCCGGAATTGAAGACCAAAACAAAAAGCACGGCGACGAAAACCATGTTTCCAATGGATGGTAACAGGATCGCGGAAATCGCCTTCGTCCTAGACGATGCCATTGGTCCGTCGCTCACCGTTGCGTGATTCAGGTGTGAGTTGCGCGAAAAATGTGGAATATGCGTGTGCTCGTTTATAGCGGCGCAACTAACCGATGGCGTGGCTAGTGTTTGCGGACTTCTGTTCTCTTGTTTCCGCATTTGACTTCAGGATTGGCTGATCAGCACGAGAGGGCGAAGGGTGCCGCCTTAATAGCCCAAGCAACTGGCTTGTTCGTGATTTCTGCTTCTCATAATTTCTCGGAAGAACGACTCTGAAGGTGGACCCTTTGCCAAGTTCGCTCTCGACTGTGATGGTTCCCTTCACTTGCTCGAGATGCTTTTTTACTATACTCAGACCCAATCCGATGCCCCCGCGCGAGTTTTCAGAAGATGTTTTGTGGGCCTGCATGAATGGTTCAAAGATGCTTGCCAAATGATGCTCAGAAATTCCCATCCCGGTATCTTTGACTTCGACGACGCCGGAATCGGTAGATGGAAGCGACGTCACACGCACGGTGATCGATCCGTGATCGGTATATTTGACCGCGTTCTGCAAAAGATTACTTACGACCTCTTTTACGCGGACCGCATCACTACGGATCGGCGTGGGATCTCTTGGCAGATCCCAATGAAGATCGATGCCTTTCTGCCGGCAAAGAAATTCAAAAGTTTCTCTCAATTCACTGACAATTTTGACCAGATGTAGATCTTCAATTCGGACCGGCTGCTTACCCGCTTCTAAGCGCGAGTAAATCAGGATCTGGTCGATCATATTCTTGAGATGAGTCGACTGTTTGGCGACGACCTGGAGAATCTCCTGGTGTTTTGTTTCTATTTCTCCATAGAGACCGTCCGTAATACATTCGATATAACCAATGATGACCGCCAATGGCGTACGGAGCTCGTGGGATACCTGATTTAAAAATTCGGATTTTAGCTTGGCAAGATTTTCCGCCTTCTCTTTTTCCTGCTTAAGCAGTTCGAGCTGTTCGGCTGTTTTGCTTTTGGAATTTGATGAGACGTTGCTGATGGCCAGCCCCATCATGAGAATCCCGAATGACGCGATGCTCCCGTAAACGATTAACTCTCTATTGCTCGTCAACAATGCTGTTAGAGAATCTAACCGACTCGAGATCAGATCCTCTCGCGACGGTTTCGTTCCTTGGCGTGAATGAGTCGTTGCTTCGCGAGGCTGAGCGGCCTGGATAACGGATTTTAAACTGCTGTAGCTCTCGTCGGCCAGTAGGGTAGTTCCCACGGCTAACCCGGCAAACACAATAGCCGCAAGGATTACGTTCCGTGATGACATTTCAATCACGGATGTACAGAAGTCTGAATGGGGCTAGTTTTTTTTTCGGATTCCCATAATTCAATACGATCCTTACCCGAATTCTTTGCAACATACAGCGCCCGGTCCGCGTCGTCCAGAAGTTCTCGCCAGTCTGAATAAAATTTCACCGAACTTGAACTGACCCCGATGCTGACTGTGAGCGTAAAAGGTCGAGCGGTGGTGCCAAAAGAGCATGAACGAATCGCCTCGTGAATTTTGCTCGCGACTTGGAACGCACTTTCTTGATCGGTTTCAGGTAAAACGAGAACGAATTCTTCGCCGCCGTATCTCGAAGGAAAATCGCTTTGCCGAGTCTTGTCGCGAAAAGTCTCGGAGATCTTGACCAGGGCGGCGTCGCCGCCATGATGACCGTAAGTATCGTTGATCATTTTGAAGTTATCGATATCCAAGATTAAAAGGGACAAAGGGTTGTGGTAGCGCTTAGAGCGCTCAAACTCCTCGTGAATTTTCTTTTCGAAAGCGCGCCGATTGAAAAGGCCAGTAAGCGAGTCGACCTGAGTCTGATATTCGAGATGTTGCTGGTATTGGACGACTCGGGACCCAACTCTTATCCGTGCGAGCAATTCTGAAAACGAAAACGGTTTAGTAATGTAGTCGTCCGCGCCGAGGTCCAGTCCCCGGATGCGATCGCCCTCTTGTATTCTCGCGGTGATGAGGATGAGGTATATGCTCTTCAAGGCGGCGTTGCTACGGATGCGCTTGATTAGTTCGAAACCGTCCATCTTTGGCATCATAATATCAGAAAGAGCAATTTGTACATTTTCAGTCTCAAGCTTTTCCAGCGCTTCTACACCATTTGCTGCCGTGATCACCCGATATCCTTCGCGCTGAAGCACGATGGCTAAAAGGTCCCGTTGGTCCGGGTGATCTTCAATTACTAGAACGGTTAACGGGGCGTTATCCTTTTGGTCATTGTTCATCTTCGAATATCCTTCAACCCATCGCTGTCATAGTTCAGATTTCTTTTAAATTTTGGCTGGCGCTGTCTGAAATCGCGCAAATCAACCAAATCGATGCCCTTATTATTATTTATGATGACGCCATTACGCAATGCAAAATGCGTACCTTCGTGCTGTCATTACGGCAGATGCTGGTTTGACTCACGTACGACACAATTCCTTGGGTTGCGTATCGACAAAACTTAATTAGAACCGGCCGGTTCTTTGTCTTCGTCTAGAACTTTCATGGGCACCTAACTGTTTACGAATGCCAAAAACTTTGACGCAGTGACCTGTGCATTTTGTGACAGTAGCTTCATCCCGGGTGTCAGATTTGTCAAGCCGGAGACTTCACCTGGGATAGGAAGTAGGGTAATTACGTGAAATTCTGGGCTTCTTTATACTGGCATGCATTCTGCGTTCTCAATCGCGCATGTTAGTTGACTCTGATCGTAGAAACTAAAGTCAGTTCGAACCAGGAAAGGGGGTGAACGAATCATGGAGCTTTTAAAACGTCTGTTAGTTGAGGAGGATGGTCAAGGGTTGGTTGAATACACCTTGATCGTCGTTTTGGTGGCCTTGGTCTTCTGGGTCGCGATTAAAAATACCAACATCGGCAGCCAGTTGGCCAGTGGCTGGAGTAAGGTCACTGCTTGCGTTACTACACCGTCGGCGTGTACTTCGTCTACTTAAGCCCCTTGGCTTTTTGATTTGTCGAGCAGCGCGTGGCTCGAGCGTGAGGTTTTCTTCACGACAAGCCACGCGCCTGCTTGCGGTCAGTAAAGGCGAGAAAATTTATTGACAAGATTTTGGATGAAGTGTACGCTTTGACTGTTAATAATGGCGTTTTAAACATTTGACGTTTTTAGATCCTGTTATTTTTTTTGTGAGCGGTCTTTCAGTTTTCTTCGATTTAAGAATCCGAAGAATTCCGAACTGGCTTATCATCGTAGGATTATTTTGCGGTGTAGTCTTGAACGCATTCCAAGGCGCCAGTCATTTGTTTCAAAGCATTGCAGGATTCGCTGTGGGAATCGGTGTGCTGATCCTTCCATTTGGTTTTGGTTGGGTGGGAGCTGGTGACGTTAAGTACTTCGGCGTCGTTGGCGCACTTTTGGGTGTTTCGTTGCTACCGCGAGTCTTCTTCTATTCTGCGCTCGTTGCGGGGTTAATTGCCGTTGGCTACCTATGTTTTGGACTAGCTCGGATCTCCCGATTTAAACAAACATGGTTGGACCTCAAAGTCGCCGTTTTGAGCATGGGGCATGTGTTACCGGACCCGGTGCAAAAGCGGACTCGCGAACATGGCGATTCCGTTCCGTGGGGAGTCGCGTTCGCAGCTGGAACAATAATCGCATACTATATCGACCCAAATGGCCGGTGGGCTGGCTTTTAGCCCGTGGACGAATGTGGCCAACGGAAATCTCAAGTATGTACCGTAATTTCTTGGCAAATAATTTGATTGGATGAGGAGCTGCTATGCAGAATAGGCTAAAGATTGCCCTGGTCGTCGCGGTCTTTTTTGGTTTGATCGCGGCATATGGAATATACAATTTTCTCAGTTATCAACAAAAAGAGGCTGATGTGTTGCGAGCGGCAAACCAAGAGATTGTCGTTGCGGCGCAAGACATCGCGCCCGGTACGACATTGAATGACGAAGCTATCAAAAAAGGGGTCATTAAAACGACACCCTGGCCAAAGAGTTCCATACCCGCTGGTGCGTTTTCTTCGCCGCAACAGGTTGTGGGCAAAGTCAATCGGGTTAAGATTCTAGCGAATGAACCCATATTAGAGTCGCGGCTTGCGGGTGAAGGCGCGGGGCTCACTGTTCGGCTTGAGGCTGGGAAGCGTGCCTTGGCCGTACGAGTTGACGAGATTATCGGTGTGAGCGGTTTTATTGTTCCCGATGACCGAGTTGACATAATTCTCACCACGATTCCGCTGGGCGCTGCCGCAGACATGAAGATTTCAAAGATCGTGTTACAAAATAAGCGGGTTCTATCAGTCGCGCAAAACACCGAACAAAAGGACGGCAAACCTCAACTCGCACGTTCAATCACCCTAGAGGTTACTCCAGAAGAAGCGGAGAAGATGTCTCTTGCCTCTTCAGAAGGGCAAATCGTGCTGGCTTTGCGCGGCCTTGGAGATGATAAAGAAACAACGACGATTGGCAGCAATAAGCGAGATCTTCTGTCGCTTGCAGCGGCAACCCGTAAAGTTTCTGGTGGCCCGGCCACGCAGCCTCCGCCCGATAAATATCGCGTCGAGGTTATCCACGGTAGTAATCGAAATGTGGTGGAATTCTAACTGGGAAGGGGAGCGTACATGATCAATAGTTGTTTAGTCCGGGGGCGGCTAAATAAAATCACTATGACGGTTGTTTTTTTATTGGCACTGGTGGCGCATGAAGCGGCGGGACAGCCACAGACGGTGCCAACGATCACGGTCACCGTTAACAAGTCCATGGTGTTTCGGCTCGCCCAAAGAGCCAAGCGTGTATCGGTTTCGCAGCCGGAAGTAGCAGACGTTCTCGTGGTTGCGCCGAGTCAGCTCTTGATCAACGGTAAGAACGTGGGCACTACGTCTCTCATCATCTTCGATGAAAAAGGCGAGGTGACGAATTACGATTTGGTAGTCGCGCCCGATATTGCCGCCTTACGCGCGCAATTGAGATCAGTTTTCCCGAATGAAAAAGTCGATATTTCGACTTCGGGTGCATCTTTAGTTCTACGAGGAGAGGTATCAAACGAAGTCGTTTATGATCGAGTTTTGGAAATTGTGGCAACATACTTGCCTCCCAAGCCACCAGCGCAGGTCAGTCCGTCAACATCGCAGTCAATCCAGGTCGGAGCGACTCCGCAGGCGCAAATCAAGTCCTCTGGCGTGGGATTCGCTGGAGGCGGTAGCTTGTCCTTCGAGGAAGAGTCTTCAATAACAGATCCCTACAGATGGGCGGACAAAAAGAAGATCGACGGATTGATCGATCTTCTGGTGATCCGAGAGATCCGGCAGATTGAGCTCGACGTAGTGGTGGCCGATGTTTCAATGACCAAACTCAGGGATATCGGCTTTGATTTCGCCCAGGCTTTCAAAGACCAAGTTCGTAGTCAGACCACCATCGGAAGCTCAGCTTTTGGTTCGCTTGGAACGCAGACAATTACTGGGAACGCCATTAGCAGCGTTGGCACCTTTCCTCCCGCGACTGGAATCTTCCAGTGGGTCAACGGCGCTTATTCCTTTGCGACGCTGTACCGCATGCTGCAAAACAAGGACATCGCACAAATCTTAGCTCAGCCGCGGCTTGTGGTGAAAAACGGCAGGAGTGGCGGCTTTTTATCTGGCGGAGAAGTCCCTATCATCACAACCACAGCAAACACGTTTGGCGTGATCTATAAACCGTTCGGTGTTCGGCTTGATTTTATTCCCACAATTACTTTGTCGGATAGAATTGATCTCCGGGTGTTTCCTGAGGTCAGCGATATAGCTGCCGGTGCAGGGACAGGTACCCCTAGTTTTGTGGTCCGTCGAACCGTGAGCCGAGTGGAATTGAAAGAGGGTGAGAGTCTAATTATCGGGGGTTTGTTAGATCAAAGGGTTGTTAAGGATCTGACAAAATTTCCTTTCTTGGGCGATGTCCCAATTTTGGGCGCGCTGTTTAGAAGTACTAAGTTTAACAACAAGGAATCGGAGCTAGTCTTCGTTATCACGCCACGCATCGTCCGCACTATGAAGCCGGGTGAAAAACCGCAGCTCCCATCTCTTGAAAAATATGATGACCCGGATATCCGTCAGGTTCCATTACCGGGGGGGTTCGAAAAGAAGCCAGCGGCTCCGGGCGCATCGATTCCTTAGAGCAATAATCACGAGATTGGGGAAATGGATTAGGGAAAGCAACCAGGTAACGCGGAATCATGAAGTTAGCAATTTGTTTAATCGGCGAGGATAGTCTTGCCCTAGCTTCACTCAAGCAGCAGCTTGAGAAAGAAGCATCGGTCGCGGTGGAACCGAGGGTTTATGGCTACGGGGACGCGTATGACGGGCTAAAAACCCGAAATGGGGCCGTTGTCGCTGTAGTCGATATCAACCGCGATCCCGAACGGGCCTTTGCCGTAGCTGAACAAATCAAACTACGACTCACGAACGTCCGGCTGGTGATGACCTCACCAACCGGCGCGCCGGACACGATTCTGCGTGCGATGCGTTCCGGAGCCGAGGAATTTCTTCCCCAACCGTTCAATTGGAACGAGGTTCTTAAATCCTTTGACACGATTCGCAAGAAGATCGATGTTCACACCACAAAAGGTGCGGAGCGGGGGCACATCATTGCGATTTCATCCAACAAAGGAGGAGTGGGGTCAACCACTGCAGCGACCAATCTAGCCGCGTGTCTAGTAGCTCAGAAAAAATCAGTTTGTTTAGTCGATCTCGTGCTGCAGTTTGGTTCCGTGACGAGTTTTCTCAACATTGACGCGTCCTATACAATTCTTGATTTAGTCAAAAACTTGAAACGTATCGACCCACTTTTTCTCGACGGCTCTCTTGTGAAGCACGCCTCCGGAATCAGGGTTCTTGCAGAGCCTTTTTATGCCGAGGATGCCAGGCGTATTACGCCGGCGGATATCGACGAAATCTTAGACGTTTTGGCCCAATCCTTCGATTATGTAGTCGTCGACACTCCAAAGGAATTCGACGACATGCTCGCATTGGTTCTCGATAAGTCCAACTTAATTCTATTCATAACCGAAATGGATGTGCCTTCCCTCAAAAGCGCCCACCGGGCGCTCGAGCTTTTCGAGCGAATGGGTATCTATGACAAAAAAATTCGCTTGATTCTCAATCGGTATGTAAAGAGCAAGTTGATGACTCTTGAGTCTGTCGAAAAAGCACTCGGCGTGAAAGTTTTTTGGACATTGCCAAATAACTACCCCGTCGCGATCGCCGCAGTCAATCAAGGGTTGTCGATTCAGGAGTGTGACCCAAGATCCGATATCGCCAAGAGTTACGTGGGCCTAACCGATGCGGTATCGCATACTTTCATATACTCGGGATCGTCTCGGGCGGAGGTCGAAGATGACAAGAGGTCGGGCCTCTTCGGCCGGCTGCTTCCGCCAGTTCGTGGACTAATTAAGTAAGGGGCAATTGTAATGAAGAATCCATCGTTTGATGCCGACAAAGACCGCTGGGAATCTGAACGAAGCGGCGGGGATGGGCAGCGCATGCCAATCAGATCACTGCAGACTACCAGCCCGGACATAATCCTTCAGGATCTGCGGCTACGCATCCATCGAAGGCTTATCGACACATTAGATCTTTCGAAATTGTCCAATTTGGAGATGGAGCGGGTAAGGGTAGAGATTCGCCGTATTCTCGAAGACTTAGTTATGGCGGAAGCGATTCCGCTGAGTCGCGTTGATCGAGATCGCCTCGTGATGGAAGTTCAGCACGAGGTATTCGGTTTGGGCCCGCTGGAAACTCTAATGAAGGATCCGGAGATTTCCGATATCCTAGTGAATTCGTCGAGCCAAATCTACGTCGAGCGGTACGGCAAGCTCGAAAAAACTGATGTGCGTTTCCGCGACGACGCGCACTTGATGCAAATCATCGAAAGAATTGTGACTCGGGTCGGGCGGCGCGTCGATGAGAGCTCGCCGATGGTGGATGCCCGTTTAGCCGACGGCTCGCGTGTCAACGCGATCATTCCCCCATTGGCATTGGACGGTCCCATCCTGTCCATCCGGCGGTTCGGCGCCGAACGTCTTACCATCAACGATTTGATCCAATTTAACTCCATACCCCCGCAGATGGCAGAAGTCGCCGCGGCCTGCGTCAAATCGCGACTCAACATGATCGTTTCCGGTGGCACCGGCGCGGGCAAAACCACGTTGCTTAATTGTTTGTCGAATTACATCCCGGAAAACGAACGCATTGTAACCATCGAAGACTCCGCTGAATTAAAGCTGCAACAGGAACACGTGGTGCGCCTTGAAACTCGTCCGCCGAACATTGAGGGCCAAGGCAGTGTGACAGCTAGGGACTTGGTCCGCAACGCGCTGCGAATGAGACCGGACCGGATCGTCGTCGGCGAGGTTCGTGGCGGCGAGGCGCTCGACATGATGCAGGCGATGAACACCGGTCACGACGGTTCGATCAGCACGGTCCACGCAAATAGCGCGCGTGATGCGCTTTCCCGTCTCGAGACGATGATGCTTATGGCGGGAATTGCATTACCGGAGAGAGCGTTGCGCGAGCAGGCCGCCTCAGCCATCGATGTCATCGTCCAGCTTACTCGGTTGAGCGACGGCAGCAGAAAGGTGATCGAGTTCGCTGAGGTTACCGGAATGGAGGGGAGCACGATCACCACTCAGACGATCTTTAAGTTTGAGCAGCGCGGCGTCGAAAACGGCAAAGTTGTCGGTGAGTTTGTCGCTACCGGCGTCATGCCGTCCTTCATGGACCGTTTGGAGAGATACGGATTTCGGATTCCGAATACTCATTTTCTGCCCGTTTCAATGGGAGTGAAGAGAAGAGCGTTATGAGCTTATTCCTTATCGCGATATTTTCCTTTCTATCGGCGGTTTCGCTGATTGTTATTCTGTTCATGCTGCCGATGGCAGTACAGGACACGCCACAGGCAAGGATCAAGCGCCGGCTTACGGCGATTGGAAGGCTCGATTACGCCTCCAAGGCTGAAGTTCAGACTCTTCTCAAAACTTCGGTTTACAGCCAGGTCCCTTGGGTTAACGATTTCCTGTCACGTATCAAGCTCGTGCACAGCATTGATCTGATGTTGGAGCGAGCCAATGTGGACATGACACCCGGGTTATTTCTACTCTGTTCGGTCGGGGCAGCGGGCGTGACCTTTTTTCTCGCGTCGATGTTGGCGCAGCCGGCGCTGGTCGCCTTGATTTTTGCTTTGATCGCTATGTTCTGTCCGTTTGGATATCTTAAGTTCATTATTTGGAAGCGCTTGAGAAAGTTTCTCGAACAGTTCCCGGATGGGCTCGATATGATCAGCCAGAGTCTTCAAGCCGGTCTGGGTCTCACCCAAGCGATGGTGTTTGTCGCCAAGGAGATGCCCGACCCAATGGGGACCGAGTTTTCCGTGTTTATTGAAGAGGTAAATCTCGGTCTGCCGCTCGGCGATGCGTTGAAAAAGTTCGAAGAGCGTATGCATTTATCCGAGGTTCGTCTGTTTAACACCGCGCTTATGGTGCAGCGGGAAGTCGGCGGTAGCTTGGCTGAATTGCTCATCAAGCTGGCTAACATCATTCGTGACCGTTTCCGCATCGAGCGGTTGATCAAAAGTTTAACCGCACAGAACCGAATTAGCGCCTGGACGGTGTGCTCCGTGGCGCCGTTCCTCGCAGTGTTCATGTTCATGCGTGAGCCGGAAATGATGAACCAAATGCTTATCAATCCTACCGGTCGTGGGATGCTAGCAGCGGCTTTGGTATTGGAAATCTGCGGAATACTCACATTCCGAAAGTTAATCAAGGTTCATATCTAGGGTAATTATATGGAACTGCTAATTGCCGTCGGATTTTTTGGCCTGGTATCGGCCGTTGTCTATTTCTTGGTGGCTTCTAAAGCTCCAGTATCGGAAGAAGCCATTCAACGGCGCCTCGAGAATATCGGTATCCAAGCCGAAGCGAGAAACCAGATTCGGCTTTATGACACTGAAGAAACGACTCTGTGGGAACGGGTCGCCGATTTCTTTTTTGGCGATAAGGAGATGCCGGATCGTTTCAATAAGATCAGCCGTCGCTTACATCAAGCCGGTTACCGGGGCAATCGCGCGGTGCGGATTTTTTGGGGTCTGCGCATATTTCTCTGTATCGCCTTCGCGTTTGGCGGGATGGCGATGGCCCTTATGTCTCAAGCGGCAATGACTGATTTCTTGATGCTGGCCGGTTTTGGCGCGTTGGTCGGTTACATGTTGCCGTTTCTGACGGTTTTTCGGAAGGCCCGTGCCCGCGTGCGGGAGATGCGCGAAACTTTGCCGGACACGCTTGACTTGATCGTCGTCTGTGTCGAAGCCGGCATGGGAGTCGATGCAGCTCTGAATCGAGTCGGCAAGGAGCAGAACGCGCAGAATCTCGCGCTGGGCGAGGAAGTCGTGTTGGCTACCCAGGAGATGCAAGCCGGGGCGGCGCGCAAAGACGCTTTGATCCGCTTGGCCGATCGAGTCGGGATCGAGGAATTCAAGGCTCTCGTTACGTTTCTTACGCAAACCGAAGAAATGGGCGGTAGCATCGCCCGTTCTTTGCGAGTTTACGCCGAGACCATGCGCGACAAGCGTAGCCAGGCCGCCGAAGAAGCCGCCCGGAAAACCGTTATCAAACTGATTTTTCCGCTGGTGTTTTTTATTTTGCCGGCGATTTTCATAATTCTTTTAGGACCTCCGGGATTGGGAATCGTACAGATGCTTTCCGATCCGCTGCGTTAGGAATCGTAATTGTGCCGGTTATCAACTTAACGAAACAAACTTGGCTCGCCACCAAGGTGCGCAAGGCCGACAACTTCCTCACCCGGCTGATCGGGTTATTGAAGAGAAAACATCTCGGGCCCGAAGAAGCTTTGTGGCTCATGCCGAGCAAAGGAATTCATACGATCGGGATGAAATTTCCCATTGATGTGGTTTTTCTAAATAGGGGCCATCACGTAGTTGGGCTGATGTCCGGTCTTTCGCCGTATAGAATAAGCGCAGTCCACTTGAGCGGCTATAGCGTGCTGGAATTGCCCAATGGCACGATTAAGAAATCATGCACGGAGATCGGCGATCAATTCGAGATCTCCCTAGCAGAGACTTCCGAGATCGACGATTTGAGAGACACGCGCTTGAGCCAAATAGGTTAGTTGGGGTATCTGCGTTCTTAGCAAACGCCTGGAAGTGGGCACTATTGCCCATATTAAGCGTGAGATCATACCTTGGATGAGGAGTGCCTTACGCAAATAGTAGCCAAATCAAGACAAAGCAGCGTGGATCAGGACAAATAGATTGAATAATGTCTGGCACAATTCGTGAACCACGTGAAGACGATGGTAACAAAAGCACTACTATGGAACAGGATTCTCGATCGGCTGTGCTTTCCACGGCAGCCGGGCTCTCGCTCGACAGCGAAGGGCCAAGCTCTGGTCGAGTTTACACTCATATTTATCTTGCTTCTTATCGTTGCTTGGATTCCGGCTGATTTCGGACTTGCTTTTATGACAGGTCAACTCGCTTCAAATGCAGCTCGGGAAGGCGCCAGAATCGGGTCGGCTACCACGCCATTCAACGCAAGCGACATTACAACAGAAACTTGTAGAAGACTGCCGTCGGCACTTTTGAGCGCACCGAGCGGCGGAAGCGGTATGAGTTGCTCGCCGCTTTCTAATGCCAAAGTTGATGTGCAATTGCTACCCGGTGTTGGCTCATGCAATCAGATGGTGCAGGTTACGGTGTCGGGAAACTACAATTTCTTTTTCTACCAACTATTGCACCTCATGGGTGGAACCGGAGATTTGAATAGTACGCCCATTACTCGTCAGACCTCCATGCGTTGGGAACATCAATGTTAGTTTAGGTTTCCTTGCCGAGGTTAATATGCGCTCGTTATTGAATTGTAAAGGGCAGAGCATAGTCGAAATTTCGCTCATGACACCCCTAATATTGGTTGCGTTATACGTTCCGTTTGATTTCGGGATGACGATCTTTACTGGTCATCTCACTCAAAACGCGGTACGTGACGGTGGACGAATCACTTCCAACACTGATTCCTTGGATGATACCGCAGCCGCTAATTTGGCAACCCAGGTTTACAATAACTTGCCTCAAATGTTAGTAACCGGAACCGCGTCGCCGAAGAGAGTTACAGTAACGTATTACGCGGGCGGGGCGGCCAATTGTGCACAAAACGTTGAGGTGAGAGCGCAGGGTACTTATAATTTTTTCCTCTATCGGCTGATTGCACTCCTGGGCTTTACACCTCCGAGTCCAGTTCAAATTACTCGGACAACGAGAATGCGGTATGAACATCAACCCGATAAGAATGGTGGAACTGGAGCTGCAACCGATTTTTGCACAACATCAACAGCCAGCGGTACACATGAGTAACTTGGCAACTTCCGGAGGCTTTATGCGCCCTGTAAGGAATGAACGAGGATCAGTTATCATATTTGTCACATTAATGATTGTCATTCTAATGATAATGGTTGGACTCGGTCTGGACACCGGTCAGCTGACATATGCCCGAAACCAGGGACAAGCCGCGGTGGACGCTGCGGCGTTATCGGCCGTGTCGGCATTGCCATCTAGGGATGATAGCCAGGTTAAAAGTCGGGCCGCCGGATTTAATTCCACCAATGACTACGTCGAAAGCGCTACGAATAAGATCGGGAGCAGGCCCAGCGACGTCAGCTACGTTCAATATGATTTCACCACTAATACGATCATCAATTATGCCGCAAATGTGAACACAGCCAATGGTGTACGAGTCGCGCTGGAGCAAGCAAACGGCGGTGGAATAACAACCCCCGTGTTTTTGACACCGTTGCTGAATTTATTAGGTGTCTCTACTGGAGCGACTAAGGATGTCAACGTCAGCGCGGTATCGGTGATAAGATCGAAGCCGGCGATTCCTATCGCGTTGTGGACGGGCGTCTGCAATGGGACCAATGTCGTAACCGACGTAAAGATTGAGATGCAGCACCCGGATCAGAATGACGCTGGCGAAAATGCCTGCTGGTCGACTTTTTTTGATTGTTCCTCGGGCGCACCGGACATCAAGGCTGGGTTTCAGGTCGCCGGAACCTGCTCGGGTAGCTCAATAGACGGAGCAATCCAGCTTGGTAGTCTCATTTGCCAGAATAGAGGCCAAGTGAACACCGTTATGCAGGCTGCTGAGGACTTCTTTTTAACCGATCATCCTGGGCAGTGGTGGATCGTCCCGGTTATAGCGGGTGGAGGCAATTGTGATCCGAGTAATCCGACGAAAATCACGGACTTCGCCAAAATCAGGCCCACACAGATTGTCAAGGGCGGGAATCCCAAATACATATTGGCCGACGTACAGTGTGGCCAAACCCTCGATGCCCTTGATACTAGTCTGTGTTTTTCCCATAGGCTCGTGCGGGAGCCCGCCAAGGGATATTGACCAGTTAGCTACCTCATATTTATCTATCGATTTTCTGATCGCATAAACTAAACCGGAATGGCTGCCAAGTTTCTGCGGCGGCCGTTCTCGGGCACTTCCTATAAGTTAATTCATGCGTAAATCTCTCCCTTTTTTTCTACTTGGCTTATCTCTTTGGCCCGGGTGGAGTTGTCGTCCCGCAAATGTTTCGGAAAAGCTCGCGGAAATTGATGGAACTGTTATCACTCGGGCTGAAGTCGATAAGTCGGCCGGGAAGCAGCTCCAGGGCCTGCGTCAACAACTTTATCAGTTGGAGAGGCAGAAGCTCGACGAATTTATTGGAGCGACGCTCGTAACGCGGGAGGCGAAGGAGCGAGGCCTTTCTGTGTCCACTCTTCTGGAGCAGGAGGTCAACAATACAGTTCAGCCGGTTTCAGAAGAGGAGATTCGCAATTTGTACGAGAAGAACAAAGACCGAATCCGGGTCGAGCTCGACAAGGTGCATGATCAGATTCGCGACTATTTGCGCGAGCAGAAAATCGCGGAACGGAAAAATGAATATTTCAAAGCTCTCCGTGCCAGGGCAAAGGTGACAACGTATCTGAAGCCTCCACCGGTGCAGCGGGCGGACGTGTTGGTCAACGGAGCGCCGTTCAAGGGTCCGGAGAAGGCGAAAGTCACCATCGTGAAATTCGAAGATTTTCAGTGTCCGTACTGTAAGACTGTTCAACCAACTTATCAGGAGCTACTCAAGCGGTATGACGGTAAAGTGAGACTGGTCCACAAGGATCTGCCGCTCGACGCGATTCATCCGCAGGCGCGGCAGGCGGCGGAGGCAGCGCGGTGTGCCGGGGAGCAGGGAAAGTTTTGGGAGTATCACGATAAGCTTTACGCTAATTCACCCAAGGCGGGCGTTGAGGAACTTAAGAGCTACGCCAAAGAAGTGGGGCTGAACGCTGCGTCATTCGATCAATGTTTTACCAGCGGCAAATTTAAGGGTCTCGTGCAAAAAGATCTGTCGGAAGGGGCGCAGCTTGGTCTGACGGGCACACCGACATTTTTCATTAATGGTCGCGAGATCTCCGGAGCCCAGCCGGTGGAGGCGTTTGCGGCGATTATCGACGAGGAGTTGGGTCAGGCGAAATAGGCTCCAATCTCCATGGGCTGACGTCGTGTTGGAAGAATCGCTAAACCTTTTATTGCTCGGCCAAAATCCTGATGGAGGTTGGGGCGCGGTGGCCGGCAAACGTAGCAATACGGAGGCGACTGCGCTGGCTTTGCTGGCGTTGCAGGCGGTCTTTAAGAAGACGACTGAACCAGCGGTGCAGAAGGCTAAGACATGGCTTGCAGAACGGCAGAGTGTCGATGGCAGTTGGCCGCTTAACGACAGCTTAAAGGAATCCTCATGGAGTACCGCGCTCGCGATTATCGCGCTAAGTCCGTCGGCCGACTTTAATGAGCGCGTCATCAAGGCTGGTTACTGGACCCTCGAGCAGGAAGGGAGCAAGCCGGGAATATTGGCCAACTTGATTTTGGCGGTCACGTTCCAAAAGAAGGCCGTTCAATTGAACGAGGATTTGATCGGTTGGCCGTGGACGCCGAACAGCTTCAGTTGGGTCGAGCCAACCAGTTATTTTCTTCTCGCGTTAAAAAAGATAAGGCGCAATCTTTCGAGCAAAACCGTAGAAGAGCGTATCCAGCAGGGTGAACTAATGATCTACGACCGCATGTGCGACAACGGCGGCTGGAATTATGGAAATTCATCCGTCTACGGCGATCGACTTTGGCCGTATCCTGATACCACGGCAGTTGCTTTGATCGCGCTGCAGGATCATCAGGAACGAAAAGAGAATCAGGTGAGCCTAAGGGCTCTGGACGAGATGGCAAAAAAGACCGATTCAGGGCTGGCTCTGAGTTGGGGTGCAATTTGCTTGTCGCTCTATGGCCAGGAGGGTGCAGAACTGAAACAGCGACTCGTTGAGCGATTCGCCAAAACCAAATTTCTCGGCGAAACCAAGGCGATCGCACTGGGAATCTTGGCGATGGGCAATGGTGCGCGATTCTTTCGAGTGTGAAGTGAAGATGAATAGACGCGAATTCATCAAAGCATCCGCCGGCGCCTCTTTATATCCATTCCTAAACTCATGCGAGCAGCAGGTTCGCTGGGAAAAAGCAGCTTTCATCAAAACCAAGCGTTCTCAGGTGGCGATCCTCGCAGCGGAACAGTACGGCAGTTCGTTACGCGACACGATTCGTCGAGGTATCGAAATGTTTCGTTTGGAGCTTAACGGCAGGCGGGTGCTGCTCAAGCCCAATCTCGTCGAGTTTGATCTGAAGGGTGCAATAAATACCCATCCCGCGGTAATCGAGGCGGCGGTCGATGCGTTCAAGACTCTGGGCGCTCGCGAAGTGATTGTGGCCGAAGGGCCGGGACACCGGCGTGACAATGAGTATTTGTTGACCGCGTCCGGTCTTTATGACGTGTTCAAAGAGCACCGTATCCGTTACGTCGATCTCAATACGGACGATGTTCGCCTGTCAAAGTTAAAGAGCAGTTTCACCCATTTTCATCAGTTATATCTGCCGGAGACGCTGTACAACGCCGACTTGCTAGTATCAATGCCGAAGCTCAAGACCCATCACTGGGCCGGGGTCACACTGTCGCTGAAAAACATGTTTGGTGTGGTGCCCGGCTCGGTTTATGGTTGGCCGAAGAATGCTCTTCATTGGGCCGGCATCGTCGGCAGTATTCTCGATATCAATAGCTCGCTGCCGCTGCCGCGCTTCGCCATCGTTGATGGCATCGTTGGCATGGAAGGCAATGGTCCGCTGCAAGGCCAGGAGAAGAAAAGCGGTGTGTTGATCTTCGGCAATGATTTAGTAGCCGTCGACGCGACGGCGGCCAGGCTTATGAAGATCGAACCGCGCAAGGTGAAATACCTCGACTTGGCGGGCGAATTCCTAGGAAATATCGGCTATGAGCAAATCGACCAGATCGGCGAAAATCTACATCCTTACCAACAGGATTTCCGCGTGATCGATAATTTTGCTTACCTGAAAAAACTCGTCTGACGAATTTCCACGGGCTCACATCGCGGACGGGTCGGTGCGCCCAATGCATTGAGCGTTAAGTATCGCGTTGGAAAGAGAACCAAAAAAAAAGAGCCGAGCGCATAGAGCGACCGGCTCTTTCGGCTAACTATTCCTGTTTTCTAGCTCGATTTGCCATCCGCAGGGATCATCAGCTTCATGCCGACATAGATATAGTTCGGATTCTTGAGTAGGTCTCTGTTGGCTTCGTATATTTTTTCCCACTTGTTGGGAGCATTGTAGAATTGGTCTGCGAGTCTGCTGAGCGTATCGCCGGCTTTCACCGTATATTCCTGAGAACCGGGTTTACCGACCGCTACAGATGGCTGGGCTTTATCACCCGCTGCCGGTACCTGCTTGGCAACGGGCTTGGCTTTTTCCTCGACGCCAACCGGCTTGGTCCTGGCTTCGCTGACCGGCACCTTGGCTAGCGCGGGCGTAGCCGCGGGCTCGCTTTTGGGCTGCGCCTTGGCCACCATCGGGGCGGATTTATAAACTCGATCGATGAATCCCGAGCTGTCGAGTTCTTTGATCACGCTGGCGTCGACAAACTGTTCAGGCTTGGCCGAACGAGCCACCGGATCTTTCGCGCCCAATTCGCGCAAAATAGTCTGCACGCCTTTCAGCGTCGGATACGGTTTTTCGGGCATGAGCGTTAAAACGATCGACTCATAAGTGTCGTCCAACACCTCCTTCTCATCCGTTCGCAGATACTTGACTAAGACATCGATGGTTTCCTTGCGGTGGGTCTTGGCGTATTGAATCCCTTCAATGTAAGCGCGCATGAAGTCCCGCGCTAAATCAGGCTTCGATTTGAGCAAGGCTCGGGTCGTTGCGATGCTGGTATGTTGGTATTCCAATCCGAGCATCTGAAGATCGGCGAGCATGGGAAATCCCATCTTTTTGGCTCTGATCGAAGTCGGCGCGGACAGCATGGCCCCTTGGATTTTGCCGGCCTCCAATGCCGCAAGCTGAGCAGGCTGGTTGCCCATCTGAAGGATGGTCACCTCTTTGTTGGCATCCACGCCGTACTTATCCAGCGCGTAGCGCATCGCGAAATCCGTCGCCGACCCGTAGCGAGTGACCGCCACGGCTTTGCCCTTAAATTGATCCGGTCGGGTGATGCCCTTTTCTGTGTAAAGCTGGAACGTGAGCGTGTTAATCACTCCCGCGATAATGACCGTGTCCGCGCCACGCAGATTACTTTGAATAACCGCCGGCCCGGCGACGTTAGCGAAGCTGATGTCGCTGGCAACCAAAGCTTGAGCCGTTGTCGTGCCCGACTCGATGAGCACGGCTTGCACTTCGAGACCATACTTCCGGAAAAAACCTTTGTCCTGTGAGACCCAGAGCGCCGCCTGGTTGCCAGATATAGAGCTGTAGGCGACATTGATTTTTTGTAACGGTCGATCGGCTGCCAATGATACCGACGGCAGCATCATGACGACTGCGCTGAACATAGTGACTGTCCTTAGAGCAAATCGCCCTGGCATGGTCTTGAAATGTTTTCCCATCGATTTTCTCCTTGTTAAGCCCTTGATGGCTGCTTATTCGCGATTTAGACGAGTCATCGCCGCTTTCAAGCTCGCTCTCATTCTCTCCAGAGACCGACCCAATTCACCGACCTCGTCATTGCTCTGGATGGAAACCGTTGTGTCAAGACGGCCGCGGCTGATCTCATCAGCGATGGCCTTCAAGTCCAAAATCGGCCGGATCGTTTTGCTAGCGAGCATGATCGATAAGCCAACCCCGAGGGCAAGGCAGGCGATGATCAGCCCGATAATTGGTAACAACGTGGCACGCATATCGTTTTGCACGGTTTCTTCCCACAGTCCGACGCGCACGGTTCCGAGCTGCCCGTCGAGCAGCGGCGAACGGGTTTCGTAAACGCTCTTGCCACGCACTCTGGTCACTCGCGATGCGGTGGTGGACGATCCAGTCGCGTCTTTTAATTCGATGGGGAAGGGCTGCATGCTGCTCGCCAGCATCTCGCCTTTGGGATCCTGGATCAAAGCGTAGGCGACGCCGTCCAGGCGGCCATACTTGCCTACGAGCGCATCAAGTTCCAGCATACCCTTGCGTGTCACCAAAGGAGCGGCGGCGTCCGCGAGGTTGGAGGCTAGCGCGGTGGAGCGGAGATCGACCTGCCTTTGCAATGCATTGTCGGTAAAATAGTAGACAATACCGATGACGAGCAGTCCCAAAACTAGTATGAGCCCGCTAAACGTCGTGCTGATTTTCCATTTGAGACCGCCGCGCTGCCAGCCGATGTTGAGCTGCTTGATAAATTTTGAACTTTGCATAGACGCGATTTCCTGCGGCATCGTCATTCCTCCAGAGAGTTGGCGATTGGTGGCGTTAAAAACGTTTGAAGTTCGAGATTTCCTGGAACATCGATTCCTCGAACTTGCTCTTTAGCTTACCGTCGGAGATCTCGCGACCCACGAGGCTGATCAGCTCGTCAAGCTTCGCCTCCGGCAGGTTGTCCGGCGACTCGCCCAACGCTTCAATCTGATCGCGCAATACTAGTGGGGCCATCGGGCCGATCACTTCGGTCAAAATGCTCGCTACACGGTTCAGTAACGCAGGCGGCACGATATCGGCAACTGGTTTTGTGATTGATCCAGCCGGTTCGGCGAGACCGGCTTGGTACAAGCTAAAAACCACCTTGGCGATGTAGGCGAAGGGAATGCGTAGGATCTCGGCGATTTCCTGCACAGTACGTACGCCGTCGAGTTTGCTCAGTACACGCCAGCCTACGTTCGGTATGGTGATCGGGCCTGTGTTATCTTCGGGTAAATTGGCGATTCGAAAGACCGCTTTGCCGGAGGGGATTACATCGAGGATGGTTTCCCACTCGCGCGTCATCGCTTTGACTTCATCGAGAATCTCGTCAGACGTTTTGTTGATCGTCGCTGCAGGCGCTTTGCCGTTGGGATGTAGATTAAATGTTCCCTCACCCCAAGTCACGGGATATAGCAATGCTTTATCGCCTTCCCCAATGGGGCAGGTAGCGTGAACGATTTTTCCGTCGGTCAAATAAACTTCAACCGTTTCTTTGCCGCGGGCAAGCTTCAGCACTCCTGATTTCTTGCCACTGGTGACAAGCAGTAGGAGGTCGGTTAAGCTGATATGTGAAAGATTTCCTTGCATGACGTCCGTCCGTTAGTGAATCGGATTCGTTAACGGTCCTCCATGGAGCGTTTCCCATCCTTCACGCCCGAAACTTTCTTGGCCAAGTCAGCCAGCTCGTCGTGGCCGTTCAAGGTAACCTTCAAAGTCTTGATGACCGCGAGGCTCTTGCTGATTCCCACCATTTGCTCGAGAGTCGATTTTATTTGACTCTGGAGCAGATCCACTTCCTCGGTGGAGATTCCTTGTAGTTGCGACTGCAGTTCGTCGTACAGACGCGTGATGCTGTCGATCTGTCCGAGCGACTCGGTCTTTTGCGTGATGTCCTCATAGAGCCGGGAAATATCTTCGGTGAGATTTTGCAAATCGTTCTTCATATCCAACTTTCTCCTATTTCTTTTGCTTCGTATTTGTAACTGCGCTCGACGGCGGCTCGCCTGTGCCGGCATTGCCGGTTACTTCGTGGCCGCTCGCGCGTCCGGTAGCCGAATTCGCGCTAGAGTTACTTCCCGACAGAACGGAAGACGATTTTACCTCCGATTGCACGGCTGAATTGGCTGGAACCGATGTTTCCGGGGCTGGAGATTTGAGAAAATAAAAACCACCCAAAACCAAAGCTAAGAGGGCAAACGCTACGATACCTGCTACTTTTAGGTTTAGCGGGTTGTGACGCTGGTATAGGTCGTATTCGCCATAATCTTTGATAATACTTTTTAGCTGGCGATCGATCTCGCCTTGTTTTGTCAAGTTTGTGACGTTTTTCTCAGCCGGTTTATGCTGTTGCGCTTCGAGGGAGGAAATGATTTCGGTTTGCGTAACTTTGGCCGATACTTCCTCAGGCATCGCGAAGTCGATCCGCGCCACTTCACGCAACGTGGGTGTCAGCGCCGGAGAAACTGTTGCAACTTTATGTTCGGAGGCTTTCTGCGTTGCAGGCTTCGGCGCTTTTCGCGGCGCGGACAAATTCGGCGAGCCGGCAAAATCGCCGTAGTTATGAATCAGATCGTCGAGTAGACGCTGATTGAAATTTGAGTTTGCTGCAGGGGTGGTTTTCTTTCCACGGGTCGCATCTTGGGGATGCTCAGCCAAGGTTGCAGTTGTGGCGCCTTGATCACTTGTTTTTGCTACGACGTTTCGCGTTGATGGCGGTAGTAGATCTGCTTTCTCAACGATTTGAGGTACTTCAGCCGTGGCAGCAGGGGCGAGCTCCTCATTCGTCTCGGTCAGTGCCGTGGATCGGACCACGGCGGCGTTTGCTTTGGCGGCCGGACTTGCTTCCAGTTGTACTAATGGGCTTGGGAGCGCTTTCGTACTCTCCTGGTCGGAACCGACTGTAATTGCTGCTGCGCGTTCACGCGCGGCATTCAATTGGTCGATATAAATGGCGAAGCGATGTGCACGGACTCTGATAAGTTGGACCAGCTTGTCCGCTGCGGCCAACGTATGGAGCGTTGGGTACTTTTCCAAGCTGTCGGCATGAGCCAGGTCGAAGTTTTCATCCGGAATTGCCTCGATCGTCCGACTCACATCAGTTAGCGCCTGGCCCATGACCGCCAGGCCAGTCAACTTCAACTGCAAGAGGGAAAGCTCTCGAATCAAGTTCTCTGCCTTGGCTTGCGCACGACTCACGTCTTCGACGGAAAAATCGTCGAGCCGCTGCTGTAGTCCTTGGATAGAGTTAAGCACCTTGCCAAACCCGCCAAGTTGTGGCGCGGCAAGATTCGCGGGCACGGTTTCTTCTTTCTGAGCTGGGAGCATGGGGCTAATTGTCCCTACTACGAACGTTACCGTAGGGGCTGGAACACCTGTTATCAACTAAGCAAAACAGTTGCCACGAATGCCCTGTCGAAAACATCTGTGTTTTCAGTGTCCTATAGGCAGCTTTGTCTAGAAAATGCTAGATAATTCCACCAATTCTGTTCAGCGCGAACAAAATTGTACGAGCGAAAATTGCTCTATGTTTTTGGTTTTCCTGCGGAATTCGATGGGCGGCTAACGCGGCGCGAGTACTAAAACCTGTCTTTGTGAATCTAGTCCAACCTGGTAGCGGCTAAGAAAATCCATCCCCAGTAAGCCTTCCAATCTTGGGTTGGGAGAAAAGTCATGAACCGCCACGATCAAATTGTTAACTTCGGCGTCACCGACCTTGAGTGATTGAAGGGGGGCTAGCATCACTGAGATCAAGCCGCCCGCGGTATGGAAAACTTGCTTACCGGTCGCACGGAGGGATAAGAGATTCGCCAGGCGCCGGGAAATCACTGTGTTCGATGCCCCCGTATCAAGCATCAAGTTGCCGCTGATCTTTTGGTTAAATGTCACTGACACGATCGCCGAACCCCCTGCCATAAGTATTGGAACCATGATCGCGCCACGTGGGGCTGCAGCGGAAGACACGCTGGGAAGGGAAACCGCGGTTGCGGAGGTTTCTCGCGGCAATGACTTGAAAAAGCTGTCGACTTTCTTGGACTGCTCGCTGTCGCCTTGTTTAATCCATCCGACCACGCCGCTTTTGGTTTTGATTAGATACCACTTGATACCGCCTGTTCCTTGAGATTCCCCGAGCGGCGTCGTGCTCTCGCCGGCCAAGAGTGCTGCGATTGGCGGCGTGCTATCGTCGGGTGTGGCATAGATGTGAATGCCGGCAGATTTTTCGGCGGTTTCTCGTGCAGGATCAGATTGCGGATGTACGTAAGAGATCGGCGACAGAGAAACCAAGAGCAGGGCAGTGGCGAATGTTGCGCGAGCCAAGTTTGCCTCGGCGAGAATTTTCAAAAACTTGCCAAAGCAAATTTCTCAAGCTTGCGATACAGCGTGCGGGTCGAAATACCGAGCGCCTCCGCTGCCTTGGCCTTGTTTCCATTGGTCTGGCGCAGCGCCTCCTCGATGACGCTTCGTTCGCCCTCTTCTATGTTGCGGATCGCCTTCGTGCCGATCTCTTCACGGCGTCCAGTTGCATAATGCTGCAAGTTCATCGGCAGGTCGCTGATCGTGATGTAGTCACCGTCGGAAACCATGACGGCGCTTTCGATCACGCTCTTGAGCTCCCTGACGTTACCCGGCCAGGGGTAGTCGAGAAACAGCGCTTTGGCGGAGCTGGTCAATTTTTTCAACGGCTTTTGAAATTGGTTGCAGGCTTGGTAAACGAAATTGGCGATGAGCAGAATCATATCCTCTCTTCGTTCGCGTAGCGGTGGCAGAATAATGCGTGCGCTGTTAAGCCGAAAGTAGAGGTCCTTGCGAAAACCGTTACCCTGAATGGCTTCTTCGAGCTCCTTGTTGGTTGCCGCAATGATCCGAACGTCGCTCGCTTTGGGCATCGATTCGCCGACCCGATAATATTGTCGGGTTTCGAGAAAGCGCAACAGTTTGAGCTGGATTGCCGGCGCGAGATCACCGATCTCGTCTAAAAACAACGTGCCGCCTTCGGCGGCCTCGATGAACCCTTTTTTATTGCGGTCGGCTCCGGTAAATGCGCCCTTGACGTAACCGAAGAGTTCGCTTTCGACCAGTGTTTCAGGGATTGCCGTCATGTTGCAGCCCACGAAGGGCCTGTCGGCGCGCGGTCCACGGGCATGGATATATTGGGCCATAACTTCTTTGCCCGTGCCGGTCTCCCCGGTAATCAAGACGGTAATATCATGCATGCCGTATCGGTTGGCCAAATTTAAAACCTCATGGAACTGCGGCGTATCACCGATCATCATCGGTGCTTTAATGGTGTGGAGGTTGTTGCTGTCACTGGGTGGTAGGTTGGCGTGACCGAATAAACCGTAGAGTGCTTGAGGATGATGCGGATCGTAGCAAATCAGCGCGAGACTGCTGGAGTTGCCACGCAATCGTTGCGCGAAACTGTGCCAACTCGTGTCTTGGCAGACGGCCAGATCGGCGAAGATGAATTTTTGCTGTTCGATGGGAAAAGCCATGAGCACGCGTTCGGCCTCTTCAATCGATCGGCTGATGTGCACCGAGCAATCGCGCGTTTCGACGAATTTGGAGATGCCCGTGAGGGGCGAATCGGTCGAGTTAATGATGAGCGCGAGAGGTTTGGCCATGAGCGATTAATCTGGAGTCGGTGCGGTCGGCAGAATAACCATGTTCTCGAGCGAATCCGCGAGAAGCTGTCGGCTGATCCGCGGCGGTGTACCAAGATAGTTGCAAGCCGCGATGACATGTTCGGCAATAAACTTTGGGTGAAAACCTGCAAACGGGATTTTGTTCTTGATGTAAAACGAGTTGAGGAGGTAGGCGATCGTGTCTTCGGAAAATTCCAAGCCGTAGGAATCGCAAATGCGCTGGAAAATTTCTTTGAATTCATCTACCGTAGGCGGATTGATCTTCATCTTGTAATGCACACGGCGCAACTGCGCCGGATCCATCAGCTCCTCCGGCGGAAAGTTCGTTGCAAATATTACCAGTTGATCGAATAGCAACGCAAACTTCTTGCCGGTGTGAAGCGTCAAATAATCGACTTTCCGCTCCAGCGGAAAAATCCAGCGGTTCAGCAGTTCGTGCGGCCGTACCCTCTGGCGTCCAAAGTCGTCGATAACAAAGATGCCGCCGATCGCTTTCATCTGCAGTGGCGCCTCATAGTATTTCGAATGCGGATCAAAATCTAGATCGAGCATCTCGAGAGTCAATTCGCCGCCCGATATGATATAGGGCCGCTTGCAGCGCACCCAGCGCGGGTCGTGTTCGAGATGGGGCAGAAACATCGGGTGAGCGTCGCTGTTGTTGCTGTCGCTGGCCGGAAACATTACGTGGACCGAAGGATCGTAAATCTTGATAATCTGGCCGTCCGCTTCGATTGCGTAGGGAACATACACCGGCTGTTCGAATGCATTGACCAGGGCTTCGGCGATGGAGGTTTTACCGTTACCCGCCGATCCGTAAACTAATATCGCGCGACCGGAATTGGACGCCGGCCCCAAGCGGCGAACGACGTCCTCTGAAAGCACCAGATGGGATAGCGCTTTTTTGAGCTTATCGATGCTGATGACTTCGTTGGTGATCGTCTGCTTTTGAACTTGCGTCTGGTACGTTTCCAGAGGTATGGGGACCGGGCCGATATACTCGCACCGGCGCAGCGCCTCGCTCGCTCTTTCTTTGCCCGCGTTGGTGAGCGCGTAGCGCATGATGTTGTAGTTTTTTTCCGAGGGGCCGCGGATCTCGACGAGCGTCTCTTTTTTGGCGAAGGTTAAAAGTTCTTCAACGACCCAACGGGTAAGCTTGATCTGTTCGGAGAGTTCGGGAATGGTTTGCAGTGCGGAGATATACATGGTCCGGAGCAGACAGTTGAGCAAAAAGTTCCCCTCCAGACCGGTTTGGTCGATGCTTTTTGCTACAGCGGGAGGTTCTTGAAGTATCGCTTCTAAGTCAGCGCGACTAATGTATCCGAGGGCAACCAAGTTGTCGCCCAAACGGCCTCCAGCAATTTTTTGCTGCTGGACCACCTTGTTGAGTTGCTCGGCGTTTATGACACCTTTTGCTAATAACAGCTCGCCTATCGCCATATAATTCGTTCTCTTTTTTAAAAAAATGTTGTCTTTAGATCCGGCAACAATTATATTGCGGTATAACGTGCAAAAAGACGTTTCATTATAAGTGATTGCGGTACTGTGTCAAGAAAAGTTTGGTTCCCGGGCGTCAGAGGGTCTAGAGGTGTTATTTTGATCGGACGAAAAATTAAAGTATTACTGCTGGGTTTCCCCTTGCTGGCCATCGGCTGTGTGCTGTTGGACGATAGTGCGCCAAAGAAACCTGCCACTACAGGATTAATCGCCACTCCGCCGTCTTATTACAGTACCGCAAAGGCTAGGTATCTCGGTGGCAAATATAAGGAAAACTTGGACCGGATGGTCGAGCGGATCGTGCGCAATCCGAAGACGTCCACGCTCCAGTTTGCCAACAATATTTCATCGGTCGGTGGCATAGGCTTCTTTACTCATTCCGCCGCCAAGACCGCTGATGAGCGCTACCTTGAAGTCGTTCTGGCAACTCCGGAGACCTTCGAATCCCAGGGAGAGCTGAGTGACAAGGTACAGCGTCTCTTTGCTCAATATGGGGTGGAGGTATTAGGGATTCTGAGCGGCGATAGCGATATCTATCAAGATAAGGAGCTCAGCGGATACGGCTTGAATCTCGCGTGGCGCAATATCCTCCCAGAACCGGCAGGCAGTCGTGTCACGATTGCGCGGGCGATTATCTACTTGCCAAAGGATCGCGTTCGCAATTTTATTCGGCATGAGCTTAACCAAAACGATTTGCTCGGAAATGCCGTAATTTTTTCCGTTGAAGAAGATGGGCCACTGACACTGGTTTCCTATCAGCCGCGGGAAACGCGGCCGGATCTGCGCCCGGCGATCCGTGAAGATAATTTAACCTCTGTGCCCGCCCCCTCCGCCGCAAACGCAACTCCAGCCCCATCGTCGCCGGCAGCAGCGAAGGAGTCCAGTCAAAAACGTGAACCAACAGCTGAACCCGGCAAGAAGGAAGCGACCGGCATTAGTCAACCAACAAACTTAACGATTGCAGAGGTGAAACGCTCAGAAGCTAAAGTAGAATCTACGAGGGGGATCGCGCCGACGAAGAACACTATTCCATCCGCGACCAAGTCAGATGTTAAGGCGGTTGACGCGCAGGAAAAGTTGGCGCCCGTGGCGGCGGCACGCGCCGAGCCGGCTGTAGTAAGCAAACGCACGGAAAACACAGTTCCAGGAGCGCCGGTAGTAAATGAATCAAAGCCTGAACCAATTGCGCTCGCGCCAATACCGCCAGTACCATCCTCGCCACGAGTAGAGGAGATAATATCACCCCCAGCCGAGGCCACGCCTGCAGCCCCGCTGGCCGAGAAAAAAGCTCCTGCGGTTTCGCCAACACCAGCGGCAAGAGTAGATAGAGATGCGCCGAGCAAGAAAAGTGAAGAGACGCGAGAAGTAACAGCCGCAGCACCAACGCAAACGCCGGTTGTTGCCGTGAAAAAGAATGAAGCGGACGGGCAACGAGTTATCGAAGCGCGCAAGCCGGCATCTGCCGCGACACCGGGAAAAACCGCGACCGAGGCAAAAAAACCCGAGAGTGCGTCAAATGAGAAGCAGCGGGAAGCCGCCGTGGCGAAAATACCGGCCGAAACATCTTCAGTCGCTCAGCAGAAGGAAGTGAAAAAGAGCTCTGAACCGCCAACAATTGTGGCAAAGGCTGAATCGCCGGTGCCATTGACTGCGCCCCGCCGAGAGATCACGTCGCCGACGTTGACACAGAAATTTCCCGAAGCAAAGACACGCGAGGCGACCAAGACCGAGGTGCCAGTGGTGAAATCCACCGAACCGCTGCGTCCGGTCGAAACAAAGGCAGCGACTCCCGCAGTGCCAATCGCAAAGTCGGAAGCGCAGCCGCAAGAGGTAAAATCATCGACACCGGCAACGAAAGGACCGAAGGAAAATATTCCTGGTGTGAAAGCTCGAGAATCGGAACCGGCCCAGACAGCAAAAGTACTAATCGACAATAAAACCTCAGCTTGGGAAACTCCCAAAAAAATTACACCTCCGGCCCCGGTTCCAGTCAAAACCGCGGTGGCGGAAAAAGTGAAGCCGATCCCTGAGACTGGCGCCGCGAAAGTTGACACGCCGGTACTTGAAGCGAAGTCAGCACCCGCGGCTGTCTCAGAGCCCCAGCAACGGGACACCACGGCTGAAAAATCAGGGGGCGAACAGATCGCGTTGCTCAGAAAGCCGGCTGAAATAATTCCGGATAAAAAGCCGCCGGCCCGGCCTGCGGCGAAAACGTTGGAGGGTTTTATCATTCAGCTTGGCTTCAACGACAAGGAGAAAGCCCGGCGCTGGGCAGAAACGATGGAGCAACGTGGCTATGCAGTTTCAGTCACGGAAGCGGGCGCAGAGGGAGCTCTTCGAGTGAGACTCGGAAACTTTGCTGTACGGGACGACGCGGAACGGCAACTGCGGACATTCAAACAAGAAGGACTGAGCGGTATCATTATCAACCTGCCGCAGGGTTTTCGGCCGGAAGCCCGGTCATCGATTCCGTGACACAGGAATTACCTCTTCGTGACGGATCAATTCTGAAGTGAAGGGGTAGGGCAATTTAGATAGATTTTCAGGCCAGCTGCGACGATCACGCGCCACCTTTTAATTTTTCACGTAGAATTTCGTTCACTTTCTGAGGATTGGCCTTGCCATGAGTCGCCTTCATAATCTGGCCGACAAAAAAGCCAAAGACTTTTTCATTGCCTGACTTGTATTGCTCAACTTGTTGGGCGTTTGCCGCTAGGACCTTGTCGATGGCGGACTCGATACTGCCGCTATCCGAGACTTGATCAAGCTCCTTTTCACTGACAATTTGCTGTGGCGAGTGGCCTGAATCCAACAGCGCTTCAAAAACTGTCTTGGCAATTTTGCCGCTGATTTTACCCTGATCGATCAGTTGCACCATCTCGGCCAATTGCTGCGCCGCTATCGGCCAGCTAGTGATATACAGTTGCTCGTCGAGCTTGCGTTCCTTTACGACCCGAAACAGGTCGCCAACGATCCAGTTGCTGACTGCCTTCGGATTCGCATGGGTTTTCACTGCTGATTCAAAATAATCAGCGATGTCCCTCCGGTTTGTGAGCAATTCGGCGTCGTACGCGGGAAGACTGTAATCGGACATGAATCGGGCTTTGCGCACGGGGGGAAGTTCGGGCAGAGTAGCGCGTATTTCAGCAATCCAGCCGTCGTCGATCAATAGTGGCAGCAAGTCTGGATCGGGAAAATAACGGTAATCATGCGCCGATTCTTTCGACCGCATGGAGCGGGTCTCTTGGCGGTTGTCATCCCACAGCCGGGTTTCCTGGATCAGCTTGCCGCCGTCCGATAGCACGTCGGTCTGTCGTTCGATTTCGTAGTCGAGCGCTTTCTCGACGGCCTTAAATGAGTTGAGATTCTTGATTTCGATCTTGGTTCCGAGGGTCTCGCTCGCGGCCCGACGGACCGAAACATTGGCGTCGCAGCGAAAGCTACCTTCCTCCATATTGCCATCGCAGATGCCGAGATATTGGAGAATGTGTCTCAGCGTCCGAAGATAAGCGCCGGCTTCTTCGCGCGTGCGGATATCGGGTTCACTAACGATTTCCAGAAGTGGCACCCCGGCGCGATTGAGATCGACGAGACTCGAGTCGCCGTGGGCATCGTGAATATTCTTTCCCGCGTCTTCTTCCATGTGAATACGAGTCAGGCGAACGCGCTTTGGCGCGTCATTTACGTCGACTTCTATGTAACCGTTCGTGCAAATCGGGCGCTCATACTGGCTAATCTGATAGCCTTTGGGCAGATCCGGATAAAAATAGTTCTTGCGTGCAAGTATGCTCACGCGGGCGATGTCGCAGTAAGTGGCCAGTCCCGCCTTGATGGCAAACTCGACAACTTTCTTGTTTAAAACCGGCAACACACCGGGAAAGCCGGCACAAACCGGACAGGTGTTTTGGTTCGGCGCTTGGCCGAACTTTGTCGAGCAGCCGCAGAAGATTTTTGATGCGGTGAGCAGCTGTGCGTGGACTTCTAGACCTATGACCGGCTCGTACTTCATCGCGTGACAAATTGAAAATCGCTGCTCAAAGAGAGCAAATCTCGATCGTTCGTCATTGATTCCCAATCCTCGGTCTTTTTTTGTGCCATTCCGTGGCCTGCTCATAGTTGTAAGCGACGCGGAATATCGTCGATTCGTCGAAAGGCTTGCCAATAATTTGCAAGCCGATGGGTATGCCTTCCGAATCGAAACCGCAGGGCAACGAAAGCGCCGGCAGTCCCGCGAGATTAATCGAAATCGTGTAGATGTCAGATAGATACATCTGCAGCGGATCCTGAGTTTTCTCACCGAGCTTGAACGCAGTGGTTGGCGCTGTTGGCGTCACGATCACATCGCAGCGTTTGAAAGCCTCGTCGAAGTCTCGCTTGATAAGCGTACGAACCTTTTGAGCTTTGAGATAGTAGGCATCGTAATAGCCCGCCGACAAGGCGTAGGTCCCGAGCATGATGCGGCGCTTGACCTCGGCGCCAAAACCTTCGTCGCGGCTGATCCTATAGGCTTCGATGAGATCCTTGGCGTCGGCGCGATGGCCGTAGCGCATGCCATCGTAGCGCGCCAGGTTCGAGCTCGCTTCCGCAGTGGCGACGATATAGTAAACCGCAACGGCATATTCCGTGTGCGGCAGGGAAATCTCTTCGATCACCGCGCCGCTTTTTTCCAGCTCCAGGATTGCCGTGCGTACGGCTCTTTCAACTTCCGCCTGCATCCCTGCGACGAAGTATTCTTTAGGAATGCCCAAACGAAGCCCTTTGACCCCTTCTGTGAGCGTGCTGGCGTATCGAGGCACGGATCGATTCACCGAAGTGGAATCGGCCGGATCAGGTCCCGCGATCGCTTCGAGCAACAGCGCGCTGTCGCGTACGTCTTTGGTCATCGGGCCGACCTGATCCATGGACGACGCAAAGGCAACGATGCCGTAGCGGCTCACGCGACCATATGTTGGCTTGAGGCCAACGACACCACAAAAGGCCGCCGGCTGGCGAATTGACCCGCCAGTGTCAGTACCTAATGCGGCGATGCACTGGTCTGAGGCCACAGCGGCCGCCGAGCCGCCGGAAGAGCCGCCGGGTATGCGCTCCAGATTCCAGGGGTTGCGCGTTGGAAAGAACGCCGAATTCTCCACCGACGAGCCCATGGCGAATTCATCGAGATTGGTCTTTCCCGTAATGACCGCGCCTGCGGCGCGAAGCTTCTGGACGGTTGCCGCGTCGTAGGGTGGAATGAACTCGCCAAGAATTTTCGATGCGCAGGTGGTGCGCAGGGCGCAGGTAAGAAAATTGTCCTTTACCGCGATGGGGATTCCCAGAAGCGGCGATATGCCGCTATCCCGCTTGAGACGTTCGTCTGCTTGTCGGGCCTGCTCCAACGCGGCGTCGCGCGCGACGGTCAAGTAGGCGTGAATTTTATCGTCTGTAGCGGCGATGCGTTGAAACACGGCTTCGGTGAGCTCTAGGGAGGAAAACTCACGTTTGCGTAATCTTTTGCCGGCATCGTCGAGCGTGAGTGCAGCGAGGCTCATTCGATGATCTTGGGAACTTTGAAGAAAGTGTTGTCCCGGTCGGGCGCGTTGGCTAGCAGAGCGTCTGCATTGGGACGATTTGTCACTCTGTCTTCGCGGAAAGCGTTGACAGCATCGGATTCATGGCTGAACGGCTCAATGTTTGACGTATCTAATTCAGCGAGCTTCTCCATGTATGCCAAAATATGTTTAAGCTGATCGGTGAGCTGCGTTTCTTCCTGTGGGGTTAGCCGGAGTCGCGCTAAAACCGCGACGCGCTGCACCTCATCACGAGTCAATTTCATGCAAATTTTTTAACATAAGCTCGCCTCCATTGCCAATATGTTGGGCATCCGCGCTGTCGCGGCAACGATTTTTATTGCAGTTAGAGAACCTTTTCGTTAAAAATGAGGGCCAATGAAGAGCGGGCAGATGTTGTTGGGGATCGGATCGAAGCCCATCCGGTTTCGTCCTTTCGAGGAGCAAGGCTATGCCCGTGGCTTCAAATGCGTCGCCGGAGCGGATGAAGTGGGCAGGGGACCACTCGCCGGTCCAGTAGTTGCCGCGGTGGTGATCTTGCCGCGGGGCTTTTCCAATCCTGAGATTAAAGACTCAAAACTGCTTACACCCAAGCAACGGGAAAAATTGTCGCCGCTCATTTGTGAAATTGCGGAGGGCTGGGGGGTTGGCGTAGTCGAGGTGGAAGAAATTGATCGCATCAATATTCTCCAAGCCAGCCTTTTAGCCATGGTCAAGGCCCTCGATTGCTTGAAGGCTCCACCCGATTGTTTGTTGATCGATGGGAATCAGATCATCCCGAGAGAGCTGATTCTTAATTCCAAATCCTATGCGGGAGGATGGCTGTACCAAAAAACCATCATCAAAGGAGACCTGATATGTCGTTCGATCGCGGCGGCCTCGATCATTGCCAAAGTCGTGCGCGATGAGATGATGGTCGAGCTCGATAAGCACTATCCGAAGTACGGCTTCGCCGCCCATAAAGGTTATGCCTGCGCGGCTCATCTGGAGGCGCTGCGCCGTCACGGACCGTCACCGATTCACCGGCAGAGCTTCCAGCCGGTGCGCGTTTGGTCGGTGACGGCGGATATAAGCGCTGCGGTGGTGGATGATGAGTGTGAATGACTCCAAGCAGTTGCTGGGAAAAGAAGGCGAGCGTCTCGCGGAACAATATCTCAAAAAGAAGGGCTACAAGATTGTCGAGCGTAACTATCGCTGCAGGGGCGCTGAGTTGGACCTTATTGTTTTGGATCGGCGTGTTATTGTATTTGTCGAAGTGAAGACTCGAACCGGGCGCGGTTTCGGTTCACCGTTCGAGGCAGTGGAATTTCGTAAGCAACAGAAAATGATTCAGGCGGCCCAGTACTTCCTGAATGAAAAGAAGCTCCATCAGCGTGATGCCAGATTCGACGTTGTGGGAATTTCCTGGCCGGGGGGTGAGCCAGTGGTCGAACATATCGAGAACGCTTTCGAGCTGTCATAAGGAAATAGAATGCTGGATGTAAAGCTTATGCGGGAAAACTTGGACGAGGTAAAGACCCGCATGGCGACGCGCGGCGCGGAGATTGATTGGAATGAGTTTGGCGCCGTCGACCGCGAACGCCGTGAGGCGCTGGCGAACATCGAGCGCCTCAAGGAAAAGAAAAATCGTCTGTCCGGCGAGATTGGTAAGATCAAAAAAAACGGCGGCGACGCGACGGCGCTCATGCGCGATGTCGAAGAAGTGAGCGAAGACATTCGAACCGCCGAAGGGCCGCTGGCAGAGATCGAGGCGAGGTTCGAGCAATTCATGTTGACGCTGCCGAACCTTCCCAATCCCGGCGTGCCAGTCGGAAAAAACGCGGATGACAATAAGGAGATTCGCCGGTGGGGTGACCTTCCTAAGTTCGACTTCGAGCCCAAGAATCACTGGGATATCGGCGAGGAGCTCGGTATTCTTGATTTCGAGCGCGCCGCTAAGATCGCCGGCGCTCGCTTCGCTGTTTATCGCGATGCTGGGGCGAGGCTGGAGCGAGCGCTCATTAATTTCATGCTGGATTTGCACACCCAAGAGCACGGTTACAAGGAAATGATCCCGCCCGCCCTGGTGAATCGTACCGCCTTGGTCGGTACGGGTCAGCTGCCGAAATTCGAAGAAGATTTGTTTCGTTTGGCTCAAGGAGAGTACTTTCTTATTCCGACCGCTGAAGTTCCGCTTACCAATCTCCATCGTGACGAGATGATCGAGCGCGAGGATCTGCCGATCAAATATGTTGCCTACACACCATGTTTTCGCAGCGAAGCGGGCTCCTACGGCAAAGACGTGCGCGGCCTGATACGCCTGCACCAATTCAACAAAGTCGAGATGGTGAAATTCACGGAGCCGGAAACTTCTTATGACGAGTTGGAGAGCATGGTTCGGAACGCCGAGGAAGTTCTAAAACGCCTAAAGATTCCATATCGTGTTGTCGAACTCTGTACTGGAGACCTCGGGTTCGGATCGGCAAAAACCTATGATCTCGAAGTCTGGGTGCCGGGACAAAATACTTACCGGGAAATAAGTTCCTGTTCCAACTGCGAAGATTTCCAAGCCCGTCGCGCCAATATCCGCTACCGCAAAGAAAACAAGGGGAGACCGATCTTCGTCCATACCCTCAACGGTTCCGGTTTAGCCGTCGGTCGCACGCTCGTCGCCGTACTGGAAAATTACCAGCAGAAAGACGGTAGCGTCGTCATCCCTGATGCGCTTCGATCATATATGGGTGGGTTGGAGCGGATCGGGTAGACACGGCCCAGGGCGCGGAGCTTGAACCGCGACCCACGACGCGGCGGTATAGCTCGGATTGACGAGAATAGCTAAATCGTCCCGCTATGTTGGGGATGAAGAATGCAGCGGATGTTATCGTTGCTGACGACCCCGTTCGGAGTCACGTAGCAAACCCAGGTGCGAGTCGATGGCACGGGCGAAAACTTAGATTTGTCCACGGAAGCTTGCGATCCCGCAATATCCACCGTCAGTGTCTTCTCTTCCTTTCGAAGAATGCTCACCGGTTGCGGGATGCAATCGTGTTGATTGCAACAGCGGCTCCAGATCGGTAGCTGCTCCAGAAGCGGTTCGCCAACCTCGTGGGCCCAGATCCGCGAATGCACGAAAGCGAGCAATGATGTGGTAGCAAAAATGGCAACCAGGAAACGAAAGGCACGTTCGCGTTCGCGTCTGATACGCTTCCATGAATCGGTCCCGATAGGCGATTGACGGGTGATTTTCGAAGCTTGCTTCATTGTGGCTCGCTCACTTTCTCGCCCTGTTCGATTTTACGATTGCCCAAAACAAAAAGGCGCATGCCGAAAAAACGGCCAAGCGTCTTTGCCCGGTTCGAAGGCAACGCTGCCTTCAGAATATTTTTATTGTTGTTTTGAGCAATCATTATGCCACCTTGTTGGGTCGTGATTGCAGCAATAATTTTCTCTCGATGGCTATTTCAGCGGCTATCTGCCCGCATTGTATTCAACTCTCTGCCCAAAGAATGGTCATTCGTGAAAATCGCAAGGGCCCGGCGTTCTGCGTCCCGCACCGTGGCTCGGGGCAAGGCTCACCCTCTATCTTGTAACCCGATCTGTGAGCCGTTATTGTAAGGTTCATTAATTCGCCGTACATGTTCAGCGTCACATTCTGAGTAATCCTGCCAAATTTTCGGAGGGGTGGGTGAGCGGTTGAAACCACCGGTCTTGAAAACCGGCGTCCACTTCGTGGACCGCGAGTTCGAATCTCGCCCCCTCCGCCATCAAGAAGCGCGACCTTCGAAGTCTTCTGAAGTGTCTTTGGAGTATTGGAGTGCTGGAGTAAGGAAGTCGTGCGGGATGAGCGAACCGGATCCATGGCAGATCTCGCTCGGGTTTGATTACTTGGGTTAGCCACTTCGGCGAAAGGATATTCTACATGGCGAGCGGCCCGATGGCTTCATGGCAATTCCTCGGTGCGGCCGGCCGCGCCTGCCTTGCCGCTCTACACCGTCGAAGACGCCGAACAATCGCTCAAGCTCTTGCGCCCAACCAAGGTCGGCGAATCGGTCGAGGTGATAAAGGGGGTGCTTTTGGAATTTGGCCGAGTCGGTCATATTCTCGGAGCCGGCTCGGCGCGATTGTCGTTTGAAGTGAACGGGCAGAAAAGAACCTTGGTGGATTCTGGTGATCTCGGCCGCTACGACAGGCCGATTCTGAAAGATCCTGAGCCCGCGGGAATGGCCGATTGGCTGCTGATCGAGTCGACTTACGGCAATCGCTTGCATGCCAAGGATTCGGAAATAGAGTTGCGTGACTTGATTAAAGAAACCGCTCAACGGCGCGGCCGTTTAGTCATTCCCGCATTCGCCATCGGTCAAACCCAAGATCTGCTGTACACCATTCGCAAGATGGAAGACGACGGCGAGATTCCGCTAATCCCCGTGCATGTCGATAGTCCGATGGGATTGGAAGCGACGGAGATTTACGGCCGTCATACCGATGAGCACAATTTTGAAATGGCGAAATTGCGCGATCAAGAGCGCTGCCCGATCAGCTCGCGGCATATGGTCATAGATAAAACACCGGAGCAGTCGAAGGCGATCACTAGTCTCAAAGGGCCGCTGATTATTATCTCAGCAAGCGGCATGGCGACCGGCGGGCGAGTGTTGCACCATTTGAGGCACAGACTACCCAACCCGGAAACGACGGTGCTCCTGGCCGGCTACCAGGCCGAGGGGACTCGCGGCCGGCTGCTGCAGGACGGTGCCAAGGAAGTCAAACTCCTCGGCGAAGTCGTGCCGGTGCGCGCCCAGATCAAAGTCCTCGATGGGTTTTCCGCCCATGCGGATCAAGGAGAGATTTTGCGTTGGCTCGGCACATTCAAAAAAGCGCCGCGCATGACGTACATCGTGCACGGCGAGCCGCCGGCGGCCACTGCGCCGGCGGACGTGATCCGCGAGCGCCTCAAATGGAAGGTTGAAGTTGCCAAGTATCAGCAGAAGGTGGCGTTGGCATAGTGGGGTGATTTTCACCGCGAATTCATTGTCTCGCGCAAATGGGCGAACAGTGCAAAGTTTAGAAATTGGGAAAACGACCGGCGCATGATGACCGAAAAGATGAAGATCTTGGCTCTGCTCAGAGTGACATCGTTGCGGCGAACGTGGTCAACCACGGCAGGCTAAGGGCGGCCCAATTTTGCGGCACCGAACTGCTTAAGAAATGGCTTGGTCGTCCCAGTTTGGCAAGCGTGGCCAGCTTCCGACGCGCTATCCTTGACGCCCGTCATCTAACTACTTACTCGTTAAATGTTTCCATTTTTCCAGTGATTAGAGTAAGTACACTGCCAGGCAGTGATACGGAAAGGTCGTGGCGTGTTTTTTGCGCGTGACTTTTCGGACATAAATCATGGCGATACTAAAAGTAGAAGGCCTGTCAAAATTTTACAAAGACGTCAAGGCGCTAGATAACGTCAGCTTCGAATTCGATCAGGGTATTCTCTCCTTTTTAGGTCCATCGGGTTGCGGCAAGACCACGTTGCTGCGGTCAATCGCCGGCCTCGAAGTCCCAGATACCGGGTCGATTTCGATCGCCGATAAAATTCAGACTTCCATCGAGCGGGGCATTCTCGTACCGCCATATTCTCGCGCCATTGGTTTTGTTTTCCAGAGCTACGCGCTCTGGCCCCACATGACGGTTTTCGGCAACGTTGCCTTCGGGCTCAAGTTGCGCAAGAAGTCCGAAGAGGAGATCAAACGCAAGGTGATGTCGACCCTGGATCTTGTTGGGCTGCAAGGTCGTGAACTGCGCTACCCGTCGCAATTGAGCGGTGGCCAGCAGCAGCGCGTTGCCCTGGCGCGGAGCTTGGCGCTTGAGCCGCGGCTCATTCTTCTCGACGAACCGCTCAGTAACCTTGATGCTAAGTTGCGCGAAGAAATGCGCGTCGAGCTGAAAAAATTAATTAAAAAAGTCGGCATCAGCGCGCTCTACGTGACTCATGATCAAGACGAGGCTTTTACGATCTCCGATGCGGTCGTGGTGATGGACGGCGGGAAAATCCTCCAATACGGCACGCCGGACGAAATCTACAACCGTCCGCTGCATCCGTTTGTCGCAGCGTTTGTCGGGCACGCGGCACTGGTGGATGGCAGAGTCGTTCGAATCGAAGGCGACAGCTGTTTGGTTAATGTGCCGGATTTTAACGGCGCCGATCTGATATCGCTCGCGCCAAAGGTCGTGGCGGCGGGTGATACCTGCAAGGTCGTCATCCGTACCACGGAGGTCAAGCTCAGCCATGACGGATTTCCCGAGGGCACGGATAACGTGCTCGAAGGACTCATGACCAGCCGGGAGTATCGCGGCGGTTTGACCGATCACCGCGTCCAAATCGGATCGAAGGAGTTGGTTGTGACTTCACATAAGCTCTGTCCGATGATTCGCGTCAACGGCGATGGCGGTAAGACCTTCGTGTCCATCGACCGCTCTTCGATCAGCGTGATCGTCACCCATTAATCTCGGGCCTGTGTAGCCATCGCTAATCGTTAGAGGAGCAGGAAATACGCTTACAGGTAATTCAATAAAAATTGCCTTTCGACAGGGGACTCTCGTGCCGCTCATCGCCAGCGCCCTTGCCGGTGCGGCGATCATGACGCCGGTCCTGGTCGTGATGTGGCGCAGCTTCACCAGCGGTAAATTGGGTTTCACCGTCGGCCTAAACTTGACCAACTATCTCCGTGTGTTTGGCGACAAAGACATCTTGCCGATGCTATCAAACTCGGTAGTCTACGCTGCCGGTTCGGCGCTGTTGGGGACGGTTTTAGGCGCGTTCCTCGCATGGATCGTCGCGCGCACCAACACGCCGGGTAAGGCTTTGGTGGAATTGTTGCCGCTCTATCCGATCCTGATGCCGCCGATCATGAAAAACATCGCCTGGATCTTACTCCTTGCTCCCAGGTCGGGCATTCTCAACGGCATGCTGCAACATTTCTTTGGCATCGAGACGCTGGTCTTTAACGCTTTCACCATGGCCGGCATGGTGTGGGTGTTCGGTCTTGCCTGCGTGCCGTTAGGTTATCTTTTCTTGTTACCGGTGTTTCTGTCGTTCGATCCATCGCTCGAAGAAAGCGCTTACATCGTCGGCAGCAAGCCGGTCAATACGATGTTCAAGATTACTTTTCCGCTGGCCATCCCGGCGTTTACTTCGGCGCTGGTGCTTAACTTCCTCAGGGGACTGCGCTCGTTTGAGACGCCGGTGTTGCAAGGAACACCGGGCAACATCAAAGTGTTCGTCAGCCGCGTTTACGATTCTATGGCTCTGGAGTTCAATACCGGTTTAGCGACGGCGTACAGCGTCGTCTTGGTGGTGCTGTCGGTCATCACACTTTACTTCTACATCCGCGCGACGCGCTTCTCCGAGCGCTATGCGACGATCACGGGGAAAGGGTATCGCGTGAAAGTGATCGATATCGGACCGTGGAAGTACCTGACTTTCTTGGCCGTATTCCTCTACTTCTTGGCTGGGATCGTCCTCCCGTTCATTGTTTTAATCGTCGTTTCGATGATCCCTTATTTCGACTACGACACCTTTATGCAGTTCCCGTCGAATGCCGTGTTGACCAATTATTATACGGTCATGAGGCATCCAAGCTTCGTGACCGGACTCTATAATTCTCTCATTCTGTCGGTAACGATCGCCATTGTGACCGTGCTCGCGGGGATCGTGATGGCGTTTACGATTTACCGAACGAGAGCGGCAGGAGCGAAAGTGTTTGAGTTTATCGGCACTCTGCCCTTGGCATTTCCACCATTGGTTCTCTCCGTCGGCCTATTGATCATTTTTATCGGCACACCTCTGTACAATAGCCTGTGGGCTTTAGGGATCGGTCTATTTGTCGCTTATTTCCCTTATGCGTTCAGGAATGCCTCGGGCTCGATTGTCAACATCCACAAAGAGCTGGACGAGGCGGCCTGGGTCCACGGGGCGAGATGGCGGCATGTTTTTTTCAAGATCACGCTGCCGATCCTTAAACCGTCGGTCGGCGGAGCGCTGTTCTATATATTTATCGAGGCGATTCGTAATGTTGACGTGGCGGTGCTGCTGACGGCTCCGGGTAAGGAGTATGGCCCGGTAACCTTGTTCGAGTACTTCCGAGTCGGACAATGGGCCGAAGCCGCGGCGGGCGGTGTGATTTATCTAATTATCTTGATTGTCGCCGTGTCAGTGGCTAAATTCGCGTTCAAAATGAAGTTCAGTCTGTGATCGAGCGTCAAATTAAGTCATCAACCAAAGGGGAGGCAAGAATGCTAAACAAATCGACGAAGGTGATCGTGGTTGCCCTATCCATGTTCTTTCTCGCCACAACAGCCATGGCCGCCGAGAAAGCTGCTGTAAAGGAAGCGATCAAAGAGGCCGCGAAAGATCCAAAAGCGGCGGCGCAGAAAGTGATTCCTAAGCAGGTCAAGAGGGAAGGGGGCAGCGCCGCTGCAACCGCCTCGGCGGCCAAGGCCTTTGAGAAAGCGAGCGCCGAGCTTTATCCGAAGGCCAAGCAAGAAGGGAATTTAATCGTCTATTCCGTCTGGGACGTGGAACACCTCAAGGTGATCACTGAGGCGTTCATGAAACGCTATCCCGGCATCAAAGCTACCTACTGGCAGGGTAGAAACCCGGAAATCGTCACGCGCGCATTGACGGAATTTCAGGGTGGGCAGGCGAGTTTCGATGTCGTGCTTTCGGACAACGCCCCGCCCGTGATTCGCGCCGCCGGGGCGATCATGAATTACGATACAGTGCAGCGCGATGTCTTGGTTTTGCACGATCCGACCATGCCGACCGTGAGCCTGCAAATTCAAGCGCTTTCCTACAACACGAAAAAGATTAAGCCGGCGGATTTGCCGAAAAGCTGGGAAGAAGTCGCTAACCCGAAATACAAGGGAATGGTCGCGCTAGATGATCCCATGCGGGCCGGTCCTTTAAGCTCGATGCTTTCCGGTTTGAAAACTCAATGGAAGGACGACGCGCGTTTCAACAACTTTGTGAAGGGGCTAAAAGCGTTGAACGTGCCGGTGCACAAGAGCACAAGCGCGATGTTTCGTTTGGTCATTTCCGGTGAATATTCCATCTGTATGCCGGCTCTGCTTCATGACGTCATGGAAGAGATCCATAAGGGCACGCCGGTGGGTTACGTCAAGACGATACCGCCGGTCTTGTTTCCGCGCCAAGCAGGTATTTACGCTAAGGCGCCGAATCCAAACGCCGGCAAGCTTTTCGCCGAATGGCTGATTTCGGAAGAGGGTCAGAAAACGATTGATTCCGTCGGGCGAGAGTCCTCTCGCAATGACTTCAAATCGAAGACATCGATCGATGCGGCCTTCGGAAAAGGTGCGAAGCCGCTCCCAGTAACCGACCAACTGTTCCTCGAAGATCCGAAGAAATGGCTCGATACCTATGTGAAACCTATCTGGGAAGGGTAAGAGCACTAGTCTCTTCAAGTCTGTGTTGATTAGGGGGCGGGTCGTTGCAGGGCCTGCCCTCTTTTCTTTGGTTAGGGTTGCTCACGTATCGATTTCAACCTTCGGCGTTTTTCGCAACCGACAATTGTAGAAAATGATAGATTCCTGTGCTAATTTTGTCGAACCCGTCAGAGCAATTTGGCCTACACATTGAGAGCGCGAAGCTCTGATGCGTAGATCTCCGGCTTTAAGCCGGAATTGGACAAATCAGACCGTTACGGAGAGATGGCCGAGTGGTCTAAGGCGCACGCCTGCTAAGCGTGTGTACCCCAAAAGGGTACCGAGGGTTCAAATCCCTCTCTCTCCGCCATTGATTTTTTTTAACGCAAACTGCCGGTGGCAAATTTCTAATGAATTGAGGTCTCGTATCTGTCAGCGCGCCCGTAGCTCAATTGGACAGAGCACCAGACTACGGATCTGGGGGTTGGGGGTTCGAATCCCTCCGGGCGCGCCAATGAATTCAATAGCTTGCGCGCCTGTAATCCGGTCTTCTGTCGAATTGTTTCCACTTTTTGTTTCCAACTGCCCTTGATTAGGTATTCGCCGCTTCTTTGTCCGACTTCACGGTTACCCGTTCGTCCAGCTTATCGACCGCCTGGCGGTTACTGCCTGGGACTAGATGCCCGTAGATGTCGACGGTTACCTTGATCGAGCTGTGCCTCATCTGGTCCCGAACGTAGGCCAAGCCCTCGCCCTGTTCGATCAGCATGGTCGCGAAGGTGTGTCTGAGATCGTGGAAGCGAACCCGCCTGAGTTTCGCATCGGTGAGAAGTTTGTTAAACACCTTGCGTAGGTTGCTTGGCTCGAGCCGAGCTCTCTTCGGAGTGGTAAAGAGCCAATCTTCCATGACCTCGCTAACGGGAAGAATACGATCCCCATTCCTCCGGGCGGAACAATTCCCCCCAATTCACCAATTCCAATTGAAATGGTGGCCCTATCTCTACAGAGCGAAAGACCTCTAACGATATCTGGAACCGACTTCTTTCTCCGTGTTTTAGGTGGCGACTTTCTAATCACCCGATCGTCTCCTGATGGGTCAATAACAAACCTCACTCATAATGATCCCGTTGGCGGAACTTTCGATTCGATTTTGCCAATCGATGTGGATTTGATTTTCACCGCTGTCAACAACCCGGCCAACACATTCACTCAGCGTTTCATCGACACGCTAGTTGGAAACGGGATTCCGTGGTCACATACAGCGCCCGTTGGCGATCCACACAATGCGCTGTTTCCCGCCGGAAATTTTTTTCCATGTGTCACAGGCGCAGCACGGTCGCTTTGCATCGAGCGGGACCTTTCGGGCAACGAGATCCATATCTTTACTCCGTCTGTGATACCCGAGCCCCCTGCGCTGCTTTTGCTTGGCTTTGGACTAATCGCGTTGGCTGCACTTGCGAGAAAGACGGTCTGTAAGAAGATGTAAAAAGACGGGTGAGATTGCATTCAATGTTTTCGATGAGCATTAGGAAAATAATGTGTTAGCTGAGTCATCGATTCCATCGACACCGAGGAAAAGTGTGATGGGCTCGACGAAAAAGTTCTCTGACCCCATTTTCCACATTAACGCGGAAGTTGCCACGAGCGGTGGGTCTACCACTTTCCGACGACCGGCAGATCTCCCGGTTGTCCAAAAGGACCGAAGCAGCCATCAATGGTGCAACTGTCCATTTTACCGTTGCCGTTGAGATCGAGATACCACATGCCCGTGCTCGGCCTGAAGACGCCAATCCTCACTGTTCCTGTACCGTCCCAATCACCGATGATTGGCAGATCGCCTTCAGCGCCAAAAGGTCCGAAGCATTTGTCCTTCTCGCAACCATCCCATTTTCCATTGCCGTTGCGGTCGAGGTGCCACGACCCTTTTCTCGGCAAGAAGAGACCAATGTCCTGCGTTCCTGTGCCGTTCCAGTCACCTACGATAGGCAACTCGCCGACGGTGCGAAAGGTCGTGCATTCGTCGACTTCACAACCATCGACTGTGCTTTTACCGTTCACATCGAAATTCCACTGTCCGCGCTTGATGGTTTTCCGTTGCTTTTGGTCCGTTGTAAGAGTTTGCGGCGTGAAGATGCCGACGATACTTCCGTTCCCGTTACCAAGTTCACGGGTCACTGGAAAGTCACCGGCTTGGCCGGAGGAATCTCCGCAGGTGTCCACGGCACAATCCAAGACACCATCTCCATTGGTATCGAGCCGCCATGAGCCTGTGCTGGGGGTAAACGTGCCTACGTTGGTGACGCCATTTCCACTCCAGTTGCCGGTGACGGGCAGGTCACCGGATTGACCGAAAGAGCCGATACACTTGTCGACGGTGCATCCATCCCATTCGCCATTGCCGTTGCGATCCAAAAACCACTCACCGGTGTCCGGGCGAAAGACGCCAAGCTTAGTCGTGAGTTGAACAGTCGTGCTCTGAAATGTCGCCGTGCAGTTATTGCTCGCGTTCATGGTCATGACACCACCGCTGCAGCCACTGCCGCTCCAACCATTAAAACTGGAGCCGGTCGCCGCTGTGGCTTTCAGAGTGACGAGTGTGCCGCTCGCGTAGGCCGCCGAGCATGTGCTGCCGCAATTTATACCTGTGGGAGTGCTTGTAACGGTTCCGTTGCCGTTGCCCGTTTTGGCGACTGACAGAATGTATGTCGTCGGCGTCTGAGCTAGCTGGAGAGTGAAGGTTGCCGTGCAGGTCCGGGCGACAGTCATGCTTACGCTGCTGCTGCAACCCGTGCCGCTCCAACCCGCGAAGGTTGAGCCGGATGCTGGTGTGGCGATCAGAGTGACCATGGTGCCGCTGGAGAAAGAAGCCGAGCACGTGCCGCCGCAATTGATGCCTGCCGGACTGCTCGCCACCGTTCCATTCCCCGTGCCGCTGCTCGTGGTTGTTTTTACGACGTTTACGGTGAGCGTGAACTCTTGCGGCGGTGGCGGCGGCGTCATTGCGGCAGGAGTAGTGCCGCATACCTCCGGGGAATAGGGAGAGTTGCCGGCGTTATTGAACGCGTTGACGCGATAACAATAAGTCGTACTGTCTGCCAAATTCGAATCGTTGTAGGACGTGACATTCGCGTCGGTCGTTACGATGACGCCATAAGCTCCGGTTGCTCCAAGTTTTCTCTCTACATGAAAGCCTGTTTCGTCCGACGAATTGTCGGCCCATATTAGTTCAAAAGTTGCCGCTATTGCACTGTTGGAGAATGCCGGCGACGCGATTAATGAGACGAGGCACAACAAAAATGCGAGTGGGACTCTATAACGCACACTACTTCCTACAAATTTGAGTTCTGCGCGAGCCGAAATTGCACAGCCGAGCAGGCAGTGTGCGCTCTTCCGGCGACCCTGCTACCTTGTCCTGAAATTTCAGGAGTTAGGTCAGAAGTTTTGCGTCCCAACCTTTCGATTGGTTTGCCTTTTTTCAGAGATCGTTTCGTCTAATTGGTCACCACGACGCTGAGCAAGTGAGGTGCCAATGTCACCGATGAACGAAAAGAGATTTCAGTTCAGCGTGTTACAGTCTCGAGCCATTTTGGGATGCAGGAGTTGACATACAAATCTGTGAAGGACACACTGAACCCAAAATAGTTACGCGTTGGTAACGCAGAAGCACCACACGACTGCTAAAGATCCACCGGTTTTTGGTTTTTCCCTGTCGTCGAACCCTATTCAATGTAAAACCCCCCGACCTCATCCGGGCGGCGAACTATCTTGCCCGCGATCCGGCCCTCGTTCATTTGCCGCTTGGCACCGGCTTTTTTCTCCGGGACTTTCCTGACCACGTTCAAACGTGGGCTGAATCCGGTCTGGTGGAAGCCCGGGCGAGCCGTTTACGGAAAAGATTACCTGATACGGGCATGATGTTCGGTGAGTAATACCAGTGCGATCAAGCTAAGGCCGACCAGCAGCCAGGCGGGCGGCTCAGGGACTACAGCGTGAACCGCCCAAGCCCAAAGGGGAAATGTTGAAAATTCAGTAGTCGATTGTCCGTTGGCAAACGAGATGAAGAAAGGAAGGGGAGGAAGCGGAGGCGGAAACGTCGTTCCTGACCAGTACTCAACTTGGATCTCCGTGAAAGGTCCTATACTGCCGGTACAATCTGAAACGCCGGTCGAAAATGCGTTTGGCTTACACAACCCTTCAGCTATCAATTCATTGTAAAGATTTCGCAAGGCGGCTAGCGATGGCAGGTGAAAATCACTTAGGCCCGCAAAATTCAGATCGGCTGCCCAAGCCAGCTGATTTGGCCAGGTGTCCGGCCCTCGCATGTTCGCGTTCTGTGTCCAGTAGATCCCATTGAAGGTGTCCAAGACGAGACCATTGTGGAGGTCGATCAGCGTTGCTTCTGCTCCGCTGGCGATGGCCACTAAAAAAATAAGGGCGGCGAGTAGCTTTTTCATGGGCGGGCCTTTCTGTGTGGGGTTAGGGTGTCAAGGGCGGTCGGCGGGCTTATCGCCGTGAGTACTAATAGCGTTCGATCTTTCGCTTGGTCGTTTAGCTCGACGTTGAGCATCTGCCAGCGGGCTTAGAGCTCACTTTTGAGTGAACGGCGCCCCGGCAACCTAGAGTTTATCAATCTGTTCCTTGGCAAATATTTCGGTCGCCTGCTCGGCGTTTTTTGGATCCCCAAAACCATCAAACTCTCGCGCCGGATACGCCGTTAGATCAAAGCCGCATTGGGGAGTTCGGAAACGGGCAGTTGAAAGCCATCGACTTGATTCGGTCTTGCGAGAAGTTTGCCGGATCGAGATGCCCCTATAGTTCCATTCTTCCATTCACCGATCCTCCTTTTGATATTGTCTTTGATTATGGTCTTTGGCGTCAAGCCCTACGCCCGTGTTGTCGTAGGTTAAGGTTTAGCGAAGTAGGGTCCCACGCCGGGGCTTCGATACTTTCACCCGCCCGTGGTTTCACTTTGGATAAATCTTATTGAGTAACTCGCGCGGGTTGTGCTAAACGGCTAGTCAAGCTTTATGTATGCCGCGCCGGTTAGTCTTGACTCGCCAACCTTCCCAAGACGCGCCCGAGCTCGAGTTGTGGCGTTGGTCATTACCTCGATTTCTGAAGTGCTGTTCTTGGTCTCACGTTGTTTCCCGTAGGATATTTGTTTCATGCGCTTACAAAGCCGCGGTAGGCTACTCTTCAATTTCAAAGGAGGTCAGGCGATGAAGTCGGTGCTTTGCGGTTTGGTCTCTCTGAGCCTCATCCTCCTGGACGTCGGCACGCTTGGCTTCATCGGACGGCACACGCCACGGCTTCCTCGCGACCCCCATCCCGGAACCCTCTACTCTCTTACTGTTCGGCCGGCTACGCCAGGTTCCACACCCGCCCGGCGTATAGAGAGGGACGAGAAAGAGAAACACGCAGTTATCGTCATTTTATTGCAAGGCAGCAGGACATAATTCCATTTAAGCTTTCTTTCGCGTCTTCGGAGCAGCAGCTTTTTTCTCTGGGATTTTTTTCATGCTTTGCCGCAACGCTTCCATCAAGTCGATCACGGCGCCCCGCTTAACGATGGTTTTCGGTGGCGCCGTAATCGCGCCGCCTTTTACCTTGTTGTCGATCAGCGCCAAGACTCTTAAATGGTACTCATCCTCATAGTTATTCGGCTCAAATTCATCATTGGACATTCGTTCAATCAGTCCATTAGCGAGTTTTGTTTCGTCCTGTGTTACACGCTCCGATTCTGCCCGTCAAATTTGATTAAAGTCCCTGATCTCGTTCTGGTAGTAAAGGCCATGAAGCACTAGCCCATGCGATATGGTCGAATGACGACGAGTTGTTCTTTTCCTCGACTCACAAGCTCAGCCACAGCTACTTTTTGCGTCTTAGCCAGCGCGTCAGTAAGTAACCTATAGGGCTTTTCACCGCCTTCATCAGGTCCGAGATAGTAGGTGCTATTTGCTCGAGTGGGAGACCAGATTCCCAAGAGTCAAGCTTGAAATCGTAACGCGGCACTCTCGGCGTCCGCCTGATACATAACAAATGGTGTGTGCAATGAGGAAAGCTGGTGTCTCATCAATCTTGTTTGTAGAATCGGTGAGTTCGTGGACGTAGGCGGACTTATGTTCTATGGAGCGAGTCTCCCTACGACATGTATCGGCGCGCCGCCGCCTATGTCGACAAGATTCTCAAGGGCACGAGGCCGGCTGATCTGCCTGTAGAGCAGCCAACAAAGTTCGAGCTGATCATCAATCTGAAAACTGCGAAGCAGATCGGCCTGACGATTCCGCAGAGAGTACTGGCGAGGGCGGACAAGGTGATCACGTGACCGCGTGGAGATTAGATCGAATAGACAATCTATCCGCACGAACGGCAGAACGACCTTTGCTTTGAATCACAATTCACGGCATACGATAGCCGCACCCCAAGCAATGGCCATTCACGGCTTGGAGCGACGTGTTGCGTCCTGGCTCACGAACGACGATTCCGACGTAGCCGTTGCAGCGTCAGGACGGGTTTTCCGGAACTGCAGGACCCCATTCGAACGCTTTCAAAAACTCACGAAAGACCTGCTATCCGTCCCCCGCGAAGAGCTACAGAAAAAGCTCGACAAGTACAAACGTCAAAAAGCCAAGCGTAAGCATTGACCCTTCCAACTGGGGGTGTCCTAGATTTGAACTGGGAATGCTAAGCCAGATCATTGCGGCGATAGATAGAATCACAAGGATAATCATCAGAACTGCTATCAAGATCCGTTTTTCTATGTCATCCATTGGACCGGCGGAGCAGTGACCGGTTATTGGCTCGCTTAAATTCAACACGGGCCCTGTCACGCGCTCAGACTATAGTCGTAGGTGGGTTAGTCGGTCAAGCACGATTACAATTCACGATTACAATTATTGGCTCGGTTAAATTAAATTCAACTCGGCCCCGTCACGCACCCTGACTATAGTCGTAGATGGTCTCCGCTACCCTCCGGCTTCCGGGTGCAGCTGACGCCCAGCGTTAGCCCACAAATTGAATTGAAATGTACAGGTTTTATCCTGAATGCGGGAGGAAGGCGTTGCGATAATAGCAATGAGAGTCGGGCGCATTCTGGATAAAACCCATTGGACTAAAGCGTTGGGTGAAGCAGCAACGGTTGTCTATGGGGATTGTAACGGGGGGATTGAGCTGAGCAAATATAGCAGCGCTGGTGGTCGTAAGAGGACCAGGCGGCATTTGAGTTGATGACTGACTGCAACCAACTGACGCAACGCAAGAGGAGGTGGGCTGAGAAGACGTAAAGTGATGAAACACGGCGCACTGGTGCATTGGCTCTGGCACAGAGCACCAGGAAGACGTGCGAGTTGAGGTGTTGAGCGATCATCACGAAGAATCCTGTGGTGGTGGGATAGGCAGTTGGGCGCGCCAGATCAGAGTTCCCTTTCGGCATCGAGGACATCGCGTGAGATCGATGCCTGTCAGTGCGAGCATCAGCTCGTGAGTGGAGCGTTGGAGAGGCTTTGGCAGCGCAGGCAAGAGCCCCAGGAGTTGACGGCACGTTGAGAGACGCTCTTTTGAGCGGTTGGCTAAGAACCCGAAGTGACGCACGCGCATGAAGCCTTTGGGGATCACGTGGAGTAAGAAGCGGCGGATGAATTCGTAGACTTGAAGCTTCATGAGTTTGAGTTGATTTTGATTTTTTCGATCGCGGTAAGTGAAGGTCACTTCTGAGTTATGGAGCGAGCAGATGCGATTGTTCGATAGCGCGACACGGTGGGTGTAGCGGCCGAGGTAATCGAGGACAGAGTCGGGAGAAGCGAAGGGCTTTTTGGCGTAGACGACCCACGGTTTTTGCCGCAATATTTTAAGCAGGAGCGTAAAGGTTCCACCATCAGCGAGGGGAGCGGATTGTCCTACGAAGAGAAGCTTTTTTTGATCGAAAGCCTTTTTGAGGAATTCGAGAAACTTGCCTCGGAAAACGATGCTCAGGGCTTTGACAGGGAAGAGAAAGTTTTTGCCGGCAGGGATCCAACGGTTTTGATCGCCAGACAAAGCCCCAGCGGGGACAAGACAGTGGAGATGAAAATGATCCAAGAGGATTTGGTCCCAGGTATGCAGAACAGCGGTCAAACCTAAGGTTCCCGCAAGGTGAGTGCGAGCAAATTCTAGCAGGGTCTCAGAGACAGCGTGAAACAAAATGTTGATGAGGGGTTTCTTATTGACGAGGATAAGCCGGTTGAGCTCATGGGGCACAGTGAAGACCAGATGAAAGTATCCCACCGGCAGGATTTCCAATTTTTGTTTTTCCAGCCAGCGAGCGTTGGCCAAGGATTGACACTTGGGGCAGTGACGGTTTCTACAGGAGTTGTAGGCAGGGCGCTCAAACCCACAGGCATCACATTGTTGTAGGTGGCCACCCAAAGCGGCTGTACGACAGCGCTCGACGGCTCGCATGACTCGCAGATGCGAAAGCGGCAGAGCATGGTTCTGGCGATACTCCTGGCCATAGTTACGGAAGATGTCGGCCAGTTCGCATCGGCGGTTTTGCGCTGCCACCCGCTCGGCGACGGGCAACATCGCTCAGACCGTCAGTGAGATATGTTGAGCAAATCCAGAGGACCGACGGTGGAACCCAAGGTTTGTTGCTGTAGCCTAAGGTAACGCTGGGTTGCAAGCAGCGAGCTGTGACCCATGAGCAATTGGATAGTCCTTAGATCGACTCCAGCCTCTAGAAGATGGGTGGCAAAGCAGGCGCGCAGCGTATGAATGCCCCGGCCCTTTTTAAGGCTCGCTCTTTTTTTCGCCTGGTTATAGATGTGCCAGGCCTCGTTTGTGCTCAGAGGGCCATTCTTGGCTCGATTGGGAAATAGCCAGATAGAAGGTCTGTAACGTTTCCAATAAAGGCGCAGTTCGGTGAGCAGGTTTTTGGACAGAATCGTGTAGCGGTCCTTGCCGCCTTTTCCCCGTTTCACACGAAGGGTCATGCTCTCCGCATCGATGTCTGTGATCTTGAGATTCACTAACTCGCTTACCCGCAGTCCAGCCGAATAGGTGGTCATCAGTAACACCCGTTGTTTAAGACCCCTGGCCGCAGCAATTAGGCGCACAATCTCATTGGGACTGAACACCTCGGGCAGAGGTGAGGATTGTTTTCTGGGAGGGATAAACAGCTTGGTCTCATCCCATCCTAAGGTTTGATTATAAAAGAAGCGTAACCCGGCGATCTGTCCCATCATGGTGTTGGGGGACAACTTTCGTTCCACGGTGAGATGTAAAAGATACGAGCGGATCTGCTCCTTATCGAGCTGATCCGGGGAGCGTCGGTAATGTTTGGTGATTCGGGTTACTGCGTAGAGGTAAGACTTCTGCGTTGCCAAAGAAAAGTTTCGCAGCTTCATCTCCTCAATCATGCGGTCACGTAAGATTCCCATAAATGCCTCCTTGAGTGGAATTGATTCAAGGAAGCTAATGCTGCAGTCAGGCAACCAGTCAAAGTAAAGATCAATGAGAAATTAAAAGCAGGAAGATTACCGAAAGTGCATCGATGGGAGCGGTCTCTCACCCACCGCGAAGCGGTTTAGTCCAATTCTCCATCAATTTAATCCTGGACCGGATTGGAGCGCCACGGTCGGATTCACACCGCCCTCTCCTGGATGGTATCCAGGCGCAACGACTTCTTTGCTTGTGGCGCGTTCGGATAAGATTTCGACAGCAACCTGACGCGGCGAAGTATGCCGTTCGGCACTGGCACTATGGCCGTTCACTTCCTTGTTCGAAGACAGCGCGGTTAGGTGTTTGGGAAAATGACAAGTTTATCGGTGTCGTTGTGTTCGCATGGGGCTTAACGCCATCTTGCGGGTGAATACAAACTCAAGATGACCGAGTGCGCCGAGCTGTGCCGCATCGCTTTAGCCAAGCACGAAACCCTGGTGAGCAGGATTCTTTCAATAGCGGTGAGGATGCTCAAACGCGAGATGCCAGGGATTCGCCTGCTTGTGAGTTATGCCGATTTGAACCAGGGACACGTCGGCAAGATCTACCAAGCGAGCAACTGGGTGTTTGATGCGGTGGGGGATGATAGCCTGCAATATTCCCGCGTTACAGTCATGGTGGGACGGAAAGAAACACTACGATAGATAGAAAGCCGGTTCTCCTCGCTCGATTTCTCACAGAATTGTCCATGGTCGAATAACCATGCCAACGGCTGGTCATCCATCATCATCATTTTTTGCCGCTGTCATTGGACAATCTGGGCCGGAAGTATCGCTGGTCCCGGGGTCCTCTGTCATTTCGGCGATAATGTCTTGCAGCGACTCCCATTTGGCGACTCTTTCCATGCCGAACCGCTGGAGATTCGCCGACAACGAGCCCACCAAAGGCCTTTTGTAGCCGTCCAATTGAGCCAGCGCCTTGGGATTTTGCCTGGCTTTCTGATTGTTCTTGATGACACTCTCGATGGCTTGGTTGAAAGTGACCAGCAGGGCCACATCGCTGCTGATAATCTCGGCCAGGACGCGCATGCCAGTGCTGATTTGCGCTTCGCCGCCCTTGTCGTCAATCAAGCCGGCCAAGATTTCGTCGCGTATGCTCTGTTCGGCAGGGCTCAGAGCCCCTGCAATCCGTCTCTGATCCACAGCCGCCAGTCCATGCTTGAATGCATTCTGATTATTTGGTGGTCCGCTGCGCCCTTTAACTCCGGCCATTCATTCTCTCACTCTCTGCTGAGATTCATTTCTGTCATGCATGATGGACGCAAAGTTGTGGAAACAACCCGGAAACAGTGTGCGCTACCCACTGAACGCAAATAGCTTTTTCCAGTCACCAGAAAAAGAGTCTGAGGGTAGGGGATGCCGGTCAATAACGGGGTCATGCTGCATTCACTTACGGATCTCGGAGAGTGCTCTCCCAAAATTCGAAAGGTCACTTACCCTCAGCTCAAGGTTCTCTTCGTCGCCCGTCGCATGGCGATACTTTACGAGTACAGCACGCCCGAATAATCTGGAGGATACCTCCCGAACATCCATGATGGTTCTCCCCGGGATTCGATGATCCAATCCGAACGCCTCAGGAAAAAACATAAGACTAAACGGGAAGTGGGGGCTGACGTGCAACTCGTCATTAGTGACGACCACCCAAAGAATCTTGTTGGCAATGGCTAATCGAGCCAGGACGTTTCGATCAGAGCGACCAGAACACCACGTCTCCGAGAATGCAGGTTCTGAAAATTGAGACTTCATGATTGGCTTTGACTTCTGTAACCGATATACGATAGAAGCCGTTCCGATTCCAATGAGCACAATCGCCGCAGCCCCTATGATTTTAAAAGGCATATTTTCACGCCCATGAAATCATAAACCGGGGGTAACTCAAGAAGACCCCCACATGAAAACACTACTCGCCGCCCTTATTTTTTTAGTCGTTCCGATAGCAGCACGCGCCGATACTTTTACAATTCTTTTCGACGAAGGCTCTACTGTTTTCCAGGAGGCGGATTGGAGCGGCACATATACTTATCCCGGTGACCCTCCATTCGGCTTCACGACATTCAACGCCCTCATCGGCGATTGCGCCGACCCGGATTCTTGCACCTACGACCTGGCTACTTTAGGTAATGCCAATCCTTTAGGCTCATCTCCCTTTCCTGAGACCGTTGTAACGAATACTTTTGGCTTCCCCGGCCGATTGGACTATTTTCCAGCTACGCGCCTTTGGTTTACTTTGAATTTCGCGGACTCACAGCTAAACCGATTCGGCTCATACACGGCTTTTCGCATACCAGAGCCGCCCGCATGGCTGCTCCTTGGCTTTGGCCTGATCGTGCTTAATACCGTCGCACCGCACGCGCGGAAGTAACAGGAGACGATCTTCCCGAATCTCTTTGACCAAAACGGTAATCTCTACCCGCATACCGTTCCACCCGAAACTCCCGCGCCCTTTCGGCCCGCCATGTTACAGCTACAAAAATTGTTTCCATCCGTGTTTCCACAACGGGCGGGAACAGCGTACAACAGCAAGGAATCGGGACTGCGTAAGCGTTGGATTCACTTCGTGTCAGTATATGCTGTTGAGCGTTCGAACTAACTACGGATCTGGGGGTTGGGGGTTCGAATCCCTCCGGGCGCGCCAATTCTATATCACCCCCCCAAGGCCGTGCCACCGCGAATCGGCCGCGAAAAATGAATTGGGGTAAGGCACTATCTGTGCTGTCAGCACTCAGTCTGGCTATCCTATGGGTCCCAGCTTGTACGACCAGCACAAACACCGGTCGGACCATCGGTGCCAGGGGCCAAACAGAAGCCCCACGGGGCTTCTTCGAAAGGTTGGCCGATGAATTAACCGAGCGGGAGTGCGAGGTCTTTAGGTTTACCTGCCCCTACGGATTGGGACCGGCGGGCGAACCCTGTGAATGTACGGAACCGAACGGGGTTGTACTAAAAGGTCGAACGATAAAATAGCACGAAATTTGAACCATTCTTGAGCAAGAATTGTCCGGCTAAGCGCATGAGAGGCTGGTTCTATTCTCTGCGCCGCCGCGCCAGACGCGAGTTTAAAGAACTTTTCACCTCGACGCGGTAACCTCTTTCGTGGACTCTCCAGTGCTTTGAGTCGCCCCCACAAGCCCTCCTGGGAGGCATGGTTGTTGCTCCGCTCGATCGTTTGGGGTCTTTTAAGAAAATGGTCAGTGAGAGCCGCAAGACCGTACTTCTCGTCGAAAAGCAGCCTAACTATACCCAATTGTTGGTCAAGCAAATTATGTTTGCCGGTCTTAGGCCGGTAGTCGCGGTTACTGGCGAAGGGGGGCTCAGGAAGGCGACAGAGTATCATCCGGATTTGATCTTGCTCGAGTTGGATCTCACCGACATGGATGGTCTGGAGTTCGTGTCGCTGCTCAAGGAAAAGTCTCAGCTCGAGAAGATTCCGATTGTCGCCATGAGCATCTTTTCCTACATGAAAATGGCGGCCTTATACGGCGGGTGCGATGACTTCCTCAAAAAGCCGGTGCGAATGATTGACTTGATGGCTCATATAAGGCACTTCTTGCACCGCGAGCCGCGAATGCCAAGGGATCGCCACCTGCTGGCGGGTTAGATGGTCGGTCGCTTTCCTTTTCTTGGGTTTTAATAATTATTGTCCAGTTGGAGTGAGCAGAGCGGATTGTTTCGGCTCTGCCGAATGCGTACGTTTGGTCGAGTACTTGTAGCGCAATTGGATACTGTCCGTTCTCCGTAGGGAATGGGTAAACTCACCTGCAATCTGCTCGTTTGTCCTGGATAAAAAAGGACTTGTCGTAAAGATCGGAAAAAGGTAGTAGATCTCCTAACCTCGGTCGCGTTACGCGGGGTTCGGGCGATATCTCTCAAGAGTTCAAGTCGGCGGAGAAAGGGAAAGGAGGTCTGCCGTCATGTCGGTCGTCACGATTGCTCACGCAGCCTACAGCGGTGGAAGTGCGATAGCGGAAAAGCTCGCGTCGGTGGTCAATTATCGGTCTGTCGATC